>SDBU01003854.1_pt1 | contig 18821 bp, 14 predicted proteins | sample 2277071 | NCBI WGS metagenome assembly SDBU01 (sample SAMN10397929, study PRJNA504765) | marine sediment metagenome | isolation source: marine sediment core GS08_GC12, 126 cmbsf | place: Arctic Ocean: Gakkel Ridge, Loki's castle | collected 2008 | reverse complement strand
TCCCGACCCCAGCGTGGTCGGGCCGCTTTGCTTCCGGCTTCGCTCCCCCCGATTTCATCGGGGAACCCTGCCCGCTCAGCCTCCAGATATTTTTCTTAGGCATGAGCTCGCTTACTTAGATTCTATTTGTAGCTTGTCAGAGTTTATTCCACTACCGAGTTATACTATAAAGTATTCTGTTTCTATTTAACTTGGACAATGAATTGACCGTGGCTTGGATTTAAAGTATAATGAGATTGTCAATATGCCTGGGTAGCTCAATGGTAGAGCAGTTGTTTTGCCCGCCTGTCAGAGCCTAAGCCGACGTAGCTCAGTGGTAGAGCAACGGTTTTGTCCCGCGGAGCGGGATCCCGCGCAATTTGCCCACTTAGCTCAGCGGCAGAGCAGCTGTTTTGTAAACAGCAGGTCGGGCGTTCGAATCGCCCAGTGGGCTTTTATACAAATTGTTTTGTGGTGATAAACCGTACGTAGGTCGTCCCGATAAAATCGGGACAGGTGGCTCCATAATCCAATTTTTTGGGCAGGTACCCAAGCGGTTAACGGGGCGAGTCTGTAAAACTCGTGGCGCAAGTCTACGTAGGTTCGAATCCTACCCTGCCCATTATGCCGCCTTAGCTCAGTGGTAGAGCAACTCCATGGTAAGGAGTAGGTCGCCGGTTCAAATCCGGCAGGCGGCTCCAGAATAGTTATTAGAAATGAGAAATTAGAAATGGCGAAAAAGTCAAAAAGAATCACAATTCAACTTCAATGTACAGAATGCAAAGAGCGAAATTATACTACTTCCAAAAGTACCTTAAACCAGAAGGGAAAATTAGAATTTAAGAAATATTGTTCCAGATGCAGAAAACATACCAAGCATAAAGAAGTGAGAATTCCCAGCCCGAAGAAGTAATAAATAAAAATCCAAAGCTCAAAGTAATGAATAAAATCCCAAATACCAAACATCAAGAACCAATCAAATTTCAAGCACCAATAATCAATAGTGTGATTTGTGACTAATGTTTGAAACTTGGAATTTAAGAATTGATTGTAAATTGAAAATTGGTTATTGAAAATTATAATGCGGAAAATTAGGATTTTGTCATTTGGATTTTAACTTTTATGGGGGTATAAGCTAACGGTAAACTGCGGGTTTCCAAAACCCGTCTTCCAGGTTCGAATCCTGGTACCCCCGCCAGATTAAAAAATGTATTATGTTTATATTCTGAAAAGTAATAAAGACAAAAGATTATACGTGGGCTATACCTCTAATTTGAAATTAAGAATAAAAGAACATCAGGAAGGAAAAGTTAAATCTACTAAGAATAGAAGACCAATAGAGTTGGTTTACTATGAGGCCTACAAAGACGAAATTGATGCACAGAATAGAGAAAGATATCTTAAGGGCGGAGGAAAAGCTCGTAATACTTTGAAGTCACAGTTGAAAAATAGTTTATCTTGAATCTGTCTCCAACCCGGCAGCTGCCGGGCGAATCCTGGTACCCCCGAATATTTTCTTCGTTTGAAGCCTCCGAACCCCCCGAGGTTCGGAACGGAATTATCTTATCAATTAGGATGTAATTATATATGTTCTGTAGATTAATTGTATCTTAACAACTGTGCGTGTAGACCTCAATCTGAGACAAAGGAGATGAGCAGAGTGCGAAGAGGAGCAGCAGTTTTTATAGTAATGCTGGCAATTTGTTGTCTGGTTTTCTTTGGTTGTGGAGGAGGCGGCCATAAAATCGGAAATGGAAATGGAGACGGAAACCTACCTCCTGTAGCCGATTTTGTTATTATCCCCACCTCAGGTACTATTAATACTAATTTCCAATTCGATGCTTCTAATTGTTCAGATGATCAAGATCCATCCTCGCTTTTAGAGGTGCGTTGGGATTTTGACAGCAGTGGTGATTGGACTTCATGGTCGGCTAATAAAATAGCCTACCACCAATATTTTTCAGAAGGCACAAAGGCAGCAAAACTTGAGGTTAGAGATACTGGTGGATTAAAAGATGTAAAAACTAAAGTTCTGACGGTCGAATCCGGAGTAACTACTTATGAATTTGTGATGACCTGGGGATCAGCCGGTACAGGCGACGGCGAGTTTCATTATCCGCGTTATATTGCTCTTGGCGACAATGGTCAAGTATTTGTTTCTGATGCGAATAATGATCGGATTCAGAAATTCACTTCAGATGGTGTATTTTTGACCAAATGGGGATCAAGGGGAACAGATGAAGGTCAATTTGATACTCCTCAAGGAATAGCCGTGGATAAAGATGGAAATGTTTATGTGTGCGATGGAGGCAATCACCGGATTCAGAAATTTACCCCGGATGGCGTTTTTCTGGCCAAGTGGGGAAGAGAAGGGAAGATTAGTGGAAGATTCGATTTCCCTATTGATATTGCTATTGATAGTGTGGGGATTATTTATGTAGCGGATAAGTTTAATCATCGGATTCAGGTTTTTGGGCCTGACGGCACCTATATTAGAAAATTCGGTAGTTATGGTTCTGAGGAGGGGCAACTTCGTCAGCCAGAAGATGTTACTTTAGATGGAGTGGGTAATATTTATATAGCCGATACATCCAATCACAGAATTCAGATTTTCCAAAATGATGGTACTTTGATTCGAGCATTTGGAGGTTTGGGCTCTACTAATGGTCAGTTTAATATTCCCTGGGGGATTGGACTTGACTCTGATGGAAGTATTTATGTTGGAGATAAATATAATCATCGGATCCAGAAGTTTACCTCAGATGGTGTTTTTTTGACGCAATGGGGTTCAGAAGGAACAGACGATGGTTATTTTGACTGCCCAAAGGGTATTGCAATTGATGATAATGGGAATGTCTATGTAGCAGATATGCGCAACAGTCGTGTTCAGGTTTTTAGACCAACAGCACCTTGATTTTAGCCGCAAGGCAGTTTAGGAGGGTAACTGCTTTGCGGTTTTTTTATTACATCGTTTGCAAGGCGAACCGCCATAGGTGAAGCCGCAGCCCCGCACCGGAATGGTGCGGGGTAGGGCAAGCACGTAACAAGGTTCTTCCCGACGTACCGTCGGGAAGGTTCTTATTATTTGACATAAATATTCTCTTTGTTTAAACTAAAATTAGAGTCTATCTAAAGGAGGGCAAGATCAAAAAAGCCCTAAAAAGGATTTATCAATTTTTGGTTAGTCAAAAAACCAAGCGGTATTTATTGTCTATCTTAGGAACTCTTATTTTATTTGGGCTAATTTTTGCCGGTTGGTTTTCTTATGTATTCACTAAGCAATCAGGTCCACCTGCAGATGCTCCTTGGCCAGTGTTTATGCATGATCTTCAGCACACTGGGAAAAGTCAAAATGCTGGGCCTATAAGTGAAGATAAGCGTTGGCATAGGGATAATTTTGTCGGAAATGCTTATAACTCGGCTGCCTTAAATAGCACTGGTAGCAGATTATATGTGGGAATGGGAAATATTTTATACGAAATTGATACTGATGAATGGGAACCAACGCAGTACGGTGAATTTACAGCTGGAGGGGAAATTAGAACTTCTCCGGCTATAGGCAGAGACGCTGGTGGTAATGAGAAGATTTATTTTGGTTGTATGGATGGAAAATTGTATGCTTTAAAAGCTGATTTGACGGAAGATTGGACGTATGATACCGGAACTCCTATTAATCACTACCAATCTCCAGTGGTAGGCTCTGAAGGAAATTCTAGGGGCGTTATTTATTTTACTTCAGGTGCAAAACTTTACGCTTTAGAAGACGGATCAACTCCACCGACTAGTCCCAAATGGATATTTGAGCCAATAACTGATCCCAATCCAGAGCTTTATACTCCAGCTATCAGTCCAGATGGCAACTCTGTTTATTTTACCACTTTTTATCAACCTGCTGGAATCTCAAGACTCTACAAAGTAGATGCTGCTAATGGCACAGAAGTTTGGTATCGAAATATCGGAAATAGCAGATTAACTAGTCCAGCCATAGATTCACCAGATGGGGATATCTATAATATCTATTTTGGCTCAGAGAATGGTCATTTGTATTCAATTAGTTCTGATAATGATGATAATAAAAGTTGGGACTGGACTGTGTCTAATCCCGGTAAAGTGAGATACCCACCTGCTATTGATAATGATCGAAATTTAGTTTTCTTTTCAACCGATGCTGAGGGTGCAGGAGGACATCCAGAATATGATCCTAATCATATTAAATTGTACGCTCTTAATATGGGCGATGGGACGCTGTTAGGAGTTTATAATCCTCCTATAGTTGGATCTGACTACATAGTATCAGGAGCAGGTACCACTACTCCTACAGTCAATGGTGATTACATCAGGAATGGTACCTACGGCGGTAAACCATCCTATGAGTTAGCTGGCGGGGGCTTTTGGATGTGGTGGTACCCTGATCAGAATGATTGGATTCTTACTGAAGTCAGGGGTGAGTCCGCATGGCACCACTATTATAGCAATAGCTCTGAGTATCCGAACGAGGGGAATTGGCTTACTGCGCCCCTAGGCAAAGATCCACCCCCGACGGTTACAGTGGGCGAGGGTTCTTGGGCTACGCAGCGTTTCTATACCAGCCCTGTTATTGATAAGATGGAAAGGATATATATTGGAGGCTATACCGTAGATTTTGCTGTTTTCTGTCTTACACTCGGTGAAGGTAGTTTTAATTTCGTATGGATTCGCAATGAAGATATAAATACTTTCCCAAGAACGCCTATTATATCAGAAGAACCAGGTGTACCAGGTTTTACAGCAACATTGTATGTTCCTCAATGGCAAAATGAAATGATCGCTATTGGTCCTCGGCAAGCCTATTTAAGTTCTGAGAAAACATTAGATGATTATAATGTTGTGGTCGGAGAAGAGGTAACAGTGACTATAAGAGTTGAGGGTAGAGGAACCCCGCCTCGTATTAAAAATGATATTATTTTGGTGATGGATGGGACAGGTAGTATGTGTAGTCTTTGGGGTGCAGGGACTAAGCTGAGTGCTGCTAAAACGGCTTTAAACGCTTTTGTTGATTACATAGAACAAGATGATGCAAATCAAAAACCTTTAGGCAGTAAAGCAGATAAAATTGCCTATGTTGTTTATTCAGACGTATACTCGGCAATAGAACAATCCTTAACCGATAATTATCAGCTTGTTAAAGATGAAATCGATGCCACTACCTGCTATGGAGCGACACCAATCGGGGATGGTTTGGGTCTGGCAAATTATCATTTAGGGCAAGCAAAAAGAGGTAATGCACGGGGGGTAGTTGTATTAGCCACTGATGGACAACAAAATTGGTCTCCAGCCGTAGACCAAAGAGGACCTATTCAGGGTTTGGCGAGTCCAAATAATTACCAAGATCCTTGTATTTTAAAAAAAAGTATAGATAATAATTATATGGTTTATACAGTGGGGATTGGAGCTGATGTTAACGAAGTACATTTTGCAGGTTCTGTAACTCCAGATTGTGATTGGACGATTCAAAGACCGTCCTATGCATCAGTAAAGCCAGGCACTAAGGATGCTGATAATAATAATTGTAATGATCCAAACTATAAAGCATATCAAACTATTTTTGAAACAGGAACCTGTTTAATGGAAAGAATTGCTGATTATACTCGCGCTTCTTATCATTATGCTCCTGGTGCCGAAGAGTTAGAGGATGTTTATGAAACTATTGCTGAATATTTAAATAAGCAAATTACAAGATCAGGTAAGACAGAGATCAGAGAACGTTTAGCTAGCAATATGACCGATGGGGGTGTTGTAGCCGCAAGATATTACAATAGCAGGACCGGTATAATAACTCCATATAATGGAGCTAATCCTATTGATCCTAATCTTGGTAGTCTTGATGAAAGTCCAAGCAATGGTTTTGATCTCACTATTAATAAATCTTTATATGTCAACGATTGGGTAGAAATTGATTTTGAAGTTACACCACAAAGTGCAGATCCTGAGCTTCAGGATGTAGATGACTCTAGCGCAGAGCTGAAATATTGGTTAATCGATCCGGATTTTCCCGATGATCCTGGAAAAGATCGGGAAATAACACAACCAATAGATCAGGCAAAGATTAATGTTTCAGGTGGAGTCCAAATTGGAGGCGATGTTTATGCTAAAGGAAATATTACAGTACAGGGCTCAGCTACAGGTGTGGTGACAGCCGGGGGGACACAAGTGAATATCCTTGGTGATTTAGCTACCATTGCACCTTATACTATTAATGTTGATACAGCAGCTGATTGGGTTAAAGCCACCACTCAGTACACCCCAAAGAATTTAGATAGATTAATAAATGAAAGAGCTCAATCTTATAGCGGACTTGGAGCTGAACTTAATCCTGTTCCCAAATTTGGTGGTCCCGAAGGTGGAGTCTGGCGGAGAACTGGCGCTTTGTCTTTGGGAACAGAAGGTTATACTGGAAGAGGAACAATTATTGTTGAACAAGGTGATCTAACATTGAACGGTGATATTACTGTTAGTGGAGAAGGAGAAATGCTTGGCTTTATTGTCGAAAGTGGTAATGTGATAATAGGTTCAGATGTTACGAAGTTGAGACATGTGGCAATTTTTGCGCCAAATGGGAATATTACTATTCAAAGTAGTTCTAATCTAACAATGATTACTGGTTTGTTAATAGCAAAAGAAATTAGAATCCTGAGAAATAATATTGTTATCGAATATGATCCTCGGGTTACAGGCGGCATAGACATATTAAAAGGAATTGTATACCATGCGTTGCCTGGTTTTTCTCAAATACTTCTACCCACTTGGAGAGAAGAGGTGCCGTAATACTATTAACCTAGTAAATTAGTCTTTATTAATTTTTATTTGGGGAAATGATGTTTTCAAGATATAAAGATCGTATCAAATCTGCTTTCCAAAAATTAAAACAGTTTTTTTATTATTTAAGAAAAAACAAATTTTATTTAATTGGTTTGGGAGTATTTTTTATAGTCGTTTTAATCTTAATAGGTTTTCTCCCAAGTAGACAAAATAGATTTTTTCAAGCTGAGCGGTTCGATGAAAATTATTGTCAGGAGGATAAATGTTATCTTCATATAGACGAAAGGGTGCAGACCTCAGATAAATATGATGAAAAAAATGTTATTGTCGATAATGGAGCGAAGATTGTCTTGGACGGTGTACATAATTTTAAAAGTTTAGAAATTGACGCTGCGACAATTGAACATACTGCCCCGGGCATAAATAATAGAGCTTATGAGAATACAGAGTATTTTGCTTCTAAGTGGACTGGATATTTAGAGCTACCAGAGCGAATGCCTGGTTTTTATAGCGGTGAACCAAATGAAGTATCGGTATGTGCCTATATCATTCAGTTACGTACCGATGATGGCAGTGAAATTAAGATAGAAAAAGTTGGAAATCCAACTGAGAACAGGACAGTTAGCGACTGGCAAAATGATCACCAATCCTATTTGAGAATTGATGGGGGCTGCCGTCGGCAAGGAAGTGATCCTCCAGTTGGAGAATTTTTAACACCAGGGCTGTATAAATTAGAAATTCATCATTTACAGGGAACGGGAGGGAGTTATCTGCAAATAGGATTCGGATGGCATTATTATTATCAGTATGCGGGAAGTTACATTCTTAGAAGCTGGGACCCTCGTTGGCAGGTTCCTTCAAATATTAAATTTTGGGTAGATGAAGCGAAGACTAGAAGCGGAATGAATTCTGAATTTTTTGATCATTATTATCCCGAGGAGCATGGAAATACGTTCGAGTCTCGTTTTAATGGATTGACACCCAAACTTTCAAAAAGAGTACAACTTGGAGGATCCTGGTTGTCTTGGTGGTGTGAGCATTTTAGATGTGGTGATACCGGCCCATTTGATTTTTTAGTGACAGGATTAAGATTGAAGATAGATGGAGATTTGATTTTAAAAAATGGAGGCAAGATTGATGTTTCAGAAAAAGGATATAGCGCTAGAACCCGAGAACATGAATATATAGAGAGAGGAGTCCCCGGTTATGGACCGGGAGGAGGTCCCTCGCAGGTAATACATGATACTTGGGCAAGTGGTGGGAGTTATGGTGGTCTAGGGAGATTTATAAAGAGTAATGATGCTGGCCTCGCAGGGTATAGAACTTATGGGAGCTTAACTACTCCTGCTGCTGATTTAACTCCATCTTTGTATCACGATTTTTATCGTCCAAATGGCTCTCGTAATCCTCCCCCTTATCAAGAATACAGAATTCCTTTAGGTTCAGCGGGGGGTTCTGCAAGTAAAACTGGCCTTTTTTCCCATCATTTTTTGCCCGGAGGTTCAGGAGGGGGTCTAGTTTATATTGATGCTGGAAGAGTATTTATAGAAATGGGGGGTATTTTTACTTATGGAGGTGATGGTTTTGAGAAACATGAATCTGCTGGTGGAGGTTCTGGAGGAACAATAGAGATTTGGGCAAGAAGTTTTGAAAATAACAGCACTACTGATTATGATCTAAAGGGGTTACCTTTAGTGCAAGAAAGGCCATTTAGATCTAATGGGACTGTTCCAATATGGGGTGTCGAGGCTCAACCAGGGACTATATGTTTGGATTCTGGTTTTGATATGTCGAACCCTAAGTGTGATTATATTTATCAAGATTATAATTGGCGAGATGCTGACGGCAATTATGTTGATTATACCGCTATTCCGAGGTATGGCTCCAGTATTATTGCCTCTGGTGGTTTATGGGGAGGAGGTGGAGGGAGAATTGCTATTCATGCGCCTTTAGGACCTGGACCCGAGCCTCAACAGCTTGAAATCAAAGGCGATGTTCATGCTCAAAGAGGTATTACCATTCAAGGTTCTGCGACAGGTGTGGTGACAGCCGGAACTGAAGATTTACAACTGGTAAAGATTCTTGGTGATTTAGCTACCATCGCACCTTATACTATTAATGAACAGACTGCTGCAAGTTGGGTTAAAGCTACCACTCAGTACACCCCAAAGAATTTAGATAGATTAATAAATGAAAGAGCAAAATCTTATGGTCAGTTGGTAGCCGCAGGGTATAATCTTAATCCTGATAATACTCCCGAAGGAGGAGTTTGGCATAAAAGGGGATGGCTAATTTATAACGGTAAACCTTTTCATGGTAGAGGAACGATTATTGTTGATGGAATGTTGATAATTAATCAGGACCTTTCTCCTAGTGGCTCTGGGGATATGATTGGATTTATTGTAAAGGGTGGTATTGTTAGGATAACTCAAAATGTTAAGAATTTGAGTCGAGTGGCTATTTTTGCTCCCAATGGTGATATCACTATTCAAGCTAACCCTGATCCAACAAATATTTCTGGTCCATTAGTGGCAAAATCAATTGTAATTCAAAGAAACAATGTTACAATTAGTTATGATCCTCGAGTTGCTAGAGCATATGATCCTATAAATAATATAGTCTATTTAGCTTTGCCTGGTTTTTCTCAAATAATTCCGCCCACTTGGAGAGAAGAGGTACCATAGAAAATAACTTAAAACTCAAATGGCAAAACTAAAAACAACAACAAAAAATTCAAAAGAAAATAAATAATCATTTTAGCTTTATACTGAAGCTTTAACATTTACGTTTTAAGTTTTTAGTTTTTTGGGGGCTTGACCCCGCCACCATGCTTACTTCATGCCGTTCCGACGATACGTCGGGGGCGCTCGTGAAGGGCAGGGTCTGCCTGTCTCCCCGCCAGTGCCAGGCGTTAGCCCGCCCGCCTTTGACTTCGCCAAAGGCGATGTCGGGCGTGGCAGGCGGGCACCCTGAACCGATTTATCTGGTTCAGGGCTTGACAAGAATTAGGGCAATATATTAATATAAGAGTAGAGTTAAGAATCCAAAATCTCAAGCACCAAGCATCAAGAACCAATCAAGTCTCAAGCACCAAATTCCAAACGATATAGGAATTGAAAATTGAGATTTGAAAATTGAAAATTATTCTTTCTGAGGGAGGGGAATGACCAAGTTAGATATTAATCCGGAAGGCGAAAACCAAGGTATTATCTCATCCAAAACTAAAGTTCCAAAGCTCAAATCTCCGATTAAAATGGGACAGGTTACTGGCGTAGCAGTTTATATTGTGGCAATTATTGTAATTGCCGCTTTTTTGATTTTTGTCTTAGTTCAAACCCAAAATGCCAGGATTAGATATTATAATAATAAAATAAGCGAAAAAAATGCAGAACTGGATAGTCTTAAAGATGTTAACGAACAAGCAGAAGCTATTTATGGACAAATAAATAATCTTGAGGGTCTTTGGTCACAAAAAAACCTCTGGTCTAATGTGATGAAGGAGTTATCTACAACTATGGTTAAAGATAGCAAGATTGGATCATTATCTTTAGAAGAAGGGGTGATTGATTTGAATGGAACAGCCAAGTCCCTGACATCTTTGGCTAAATTAATGACTAGTTTGGAACAAAATAAGAATTTTTCTTCTGTTAAATTAACAGCAGTTGGATTTGAGGGAGGAGTAATCACTTTCAATCTTAAGCTTGGTTTTTCTCCAACTTTATTAGGAGGCACTCCACCCTCACCAGAGGAGACAGAATAATGGAACAACCATCAGAAGCTAAAAAAACAGAACAGGCAGTAGCCTTGTTATTATTGTTTTTAATTATTATTATAGGTTTAATTTATGCCCCATATATTGGAATTAACCCTCAGTTAGGAACTCTTAAAGAAAAAAATCTTGAAGCCGCGGTTAAAAAAACCGACTTGAGGGCAAAAGAGCAACAAGTTGGAAATTTGAAAGAATTAGAGTCCAAAATTAAAGCCACCCAAAGCACGGTTAAAAAGTTAGCTATCGCTTTACCAAATGAAGCGGAGGTCGCCGAGATTTTGGTTCAAGTGCAAGCAATGGCTTCGAGTTCGGGTGTTAATATTACCGCCCTTTCTCCCTCAAAAGAAGAAATATTAGCTTCAGTGGTGGCTGAGAATGAAGAAGTGACGACGGAAGGAGATATGGTATCAGTTGAGCCGACTGTTGAAAAGTATAGTTTTACAATGTCAGTTGAAGGCTCTTATGACTCTATAATGAAATTTTTAAAAGCAGTTGAAAATAATTTGAGGCCGGTCAAGATTATAAAGGCTGATTTAGCTGGAGGAGGGGGAGGAAATCCGACGATTGCCACTTCTTTTGTAATGGAAGCTTATTATCAAAAATAAGTTAGGGAGTTAAGGAGTTAGAATGTCTAAAAATTCAAAATTAATCACAACAATTTCAGTTCTCATAATTGTTCTCGTCGGCGGTTGGTATGTTTATAGCAAAACACGACCAACTCAGCAAGAAATAAATGTTCAGAAAGAGCAGATCTTGATAGTCCCATCAGATATTTTACCCGATTCCGCAATCGAGTCTCAGTTAAAACAACTTAAACAAAACGGTACTTTACCAATTACTGTTAGTTCAAATGAAAAAGGAAGAGATAACCCGTTCGCTAATTTTTAAGGTTAAAAATGCCAAAGACAACGGCCATAGATTCTAAAAATAAAACTTCAAGCGGGGAGGCAGTAAAGTTTAGGGATATTTTGGATGTCTTATTATCAAAGGGCTGGATAATAAAACCGCAGCTGGATCATATTCGACAAGAAAGTCAGGCCACTGGAAAATCGATAGATCAAATCTTGGAAGATACTCATCTGGTGGGTGAAGATAAATTATTGTCCGCATATGCAGATTTTTTAAATTTACCGATTATAAAATTATCAGGTTTATATATTCCTTCGCAGGTAATTTCAAGAATTCCCGAGCATTTGGCCAGAAAATATCATATTTTAATTTTTGATCAAAAAGACAGTCGTTTAAAAGTGGCTATTGCTAGGCCAGGTCGCCTTCAAACAGAAAAGCCGGGGGTTTTAACTGATGTTCAAAAAAAACAAAAAGTAGATATTGATTTGTACCTTACGATAGATAAAGATTTTAGAGGGGCTTTGAAATATTATCATTTGAAATCCAAGAAAGAGCCAAAGTCAGCCAAAGGCTATGGTGGAAAAAAAGCTAAAAAAGAAGTTTTAAAACCCCAAAAGACTAAGGAACCAGAAAAATCTCCAAAAATCCCAGAAACTCCAATGCCGACAATTTTGGATATTCTAGTCAGTCAAAAATTGCTTAATCAGAAAGAAGCTTTTAAAGCCCTTAAAGTATCAAAAAAATCCTTAAAATCAATAGAGCAAGTTATTCGCGAAAAAGGATTAGTGGCGCCTGATGAATTAGCCAGAGCCCAGGCGCAGCAATATCGGTTTCCTTATATTTCTTTAAAAGAAATTAAGATAAAAACTGAAGATATCAAAAGACTTCCCCAAAACATTGCTCAAGAATACAAAATTGTGGTTTTTGATGTTATTTCAGATAAAGTATTTAAAGTGGCCACCTCGGAACCTGAGAATCCAGTGATTTCTGAAATTTTAGATTTTTTAAAAACAAAACACGATATCGAATCTTATCTATATGTTACTACCCCTCAAGATATTAATTTAGTTTTAGAAAAGTATAAGGAAGTAGAAGTTTCTATTCCTGTCAAACCCAAAGAATTAAAACCCGAAGAGGCTGGAGAATTAGATATTGGCGCATTAATAAAAAAAGACATTGAGAGTGTTGAGGAATTGCAGAAAATTATCAAAACAGAGAATGTGCCTAAAATTGTGGCAGCGATTATTAATTTTGCTTTAGTTAAAAGAGCTTCTGATATTCATATCGAACCATGGAAAGATAATTTACATATTAGATATAGAATTGATGGCGTTTTAAGAGATATTGTTAGAATCGACGAAAAGCTTCATCCGGCAATTATTGCCAGAGTCAAAATTTCCGCTCGCCTTAGAATAGATGAGCAGAGAATTCCTCAAGATGGTAGATTTGATGTTAATTTCAAAAAAAGAAAAGTGGATATTAGGGTTTCGACTTTACCCACCAGCCACGGAGAAAAAGCAGTATTAAGACTTTTGGATAAGTCAAAAGGTGTTATTTCCCTTGAGAACTTGGGATTGAAAGGAAAAGGATTTGAGACAGTAATTGATAATATTAGAAAGCCCTATGGGATGGTTTTAGCCACAGGACCAACCGGATCAGGCAAAACAACTACTTTATATGCAATTTTACAATTTATCAATACTTCCCAAACTAATGTTGTTACTTTAGAGGATCCTATTGAGTATGAGCTTGATGGAATAAATCACTGTCAGGTCCGCTCTGATATCGGATTTTCGTTTGCCGAGGGTTTAAGGAATATTTTAAGACAGGATCCAAATGTGATAATGATTGGTGAGATTAGAGATAAAGATACTGCTGGCATGGCCATCCATGCTGCTTTGACTGGACATTTGGTTTTATCCACCCTGCATACAAACGATGCCTCAGGAGCCATTCCGAGATTGATTGATATGGGCATTGAGCCATTTTTGATTGCTTCATCAGTTTCATCTATTATTGCCCAGAGATTAGTGAGAAGAATTTGTGAAAAATGTAAAGAGAAGATCGCATTGCCTACTGAGATTTTGGAAAAGGTTGAGAACGAATTGAAAAAAATCCCAGGACCTACTAACGCTAAAATCAAAAGACCTTTAACTTTTTGGCGAGGAAAGGGTTGTTCGGAATGTGATGATGGTTATTCAGATAGAATAGGAATTTTTGAGATTTTACCAATTAGCACGGAAATACAACAATTAACAATTCAGCAGTCTTCATCTGGAAAAATTAGAGAAAAAGCAATTCAACAAGGAATGATTACCATGAAGCAAGATGGAATCTTAAAAGCCCTTCAAGGTATTACAACAATCGATGAAGTATTTAGAGTAACATTAATTGAAAAATAGTTATTATGTAGAGGAGTTTAAAATGGATCAGCAACAACAACAGCCTGCAGATCAAAATCAACCCCCAACCAGAAAACCCTTTCAGTTTTCAGGGGAAATTAGGGAGTTGTTAGATTTAGTGGTTAAAAATAATGCTTCGGATTTGCATTTGACAACAGGTGTTCCTCCAACCTTAAGAATTGATGGCAGATTAATGCCAATTGAAGGGAAGTCAGCTTTAAACTCAGAACAGGTTCAAAATTTAGTTTTTAATTTTATGACCCAAGACCAAAGAGAAAGATTGATTCAGAAAAAAGAGTTAGATTTTTCTTTTAGCTATGCGGAAAAAATAAGATTTAGATCAAATGTGTTTTACGAGAAAGGACATATAGCGGCTGCTTTAAGATCAATTCCGACTAAAATTAGAACAATTGAGGAGTTAAGTTTGCCTCCGGTTTTAGAAAAATTTGCCTTAGCTTCTCAGGGGTTTGTTATTATTGCCGGTCCCACTGGACACGGAAAATCAACCACTTTGGCTGCCATCATTGATCATATTAATAGAAATAGGGCAGAGCATATTATCACTATTGAAGATCCAATTGAATATCTCTTTGGCGACAATAAAAGTATGATTCAGCAGAGAGAGGTTTATTCTGATACCCTTTCTTTTTCCAGGGCCTTGCGTTCGGTTTTAAGAGAAGACCCAAATGTGGTTTTAGTTGGTGAAATGAGAGATTTGGAGACGATTGAGGCGGGTTTGACAATTGCTGAAACCGGACATTTGGTTTTTACTACTTTGCATACCAATAATGCCGCTGAAACTGCAGACAGAATTATTGATGTCTTTCCACCCCACCAACAACAGCAGGTTCGTTCCCAGTTGGCAAATGTTTTGCTGGGCGTTGTTTCAGAGAGATTGATTCCCCGAGTTGGTGGTGGTAGGATACCGGCAGTGGAAATTATGTTAGCTAATTCAGCAGTAAGAAATGTTATTAGAGAAGGGAAAACTTATCAGCTACCAAATATAATCTCGACTTCTGTTTCTGAGGGGATGATTAATTTGGATAAGGTATTGGCTGATTTGGTTTCCAAGGGAGAAATTACAGTTGATGATGCTTTAACTTGGGCTTTGGATCCAAAAGCCTTGAAGATGTCAGTTTATTAATAGGAGTTTTATGGCCATCACTTATGAATTTGAGGCGAGAAATCAGGAAGGACAGACAGTTTATGGAACTTTGATTGCTGAAGATGAGTCAAAAGCAGAAAAGATTTTATGGCAAAATAAATTAACGGTAATATCCTTAAAATCCAAAAAAGAACTTTTTAGTTTTATTGATTCTATATTTGGCAGGGTGACGATTCGAGACAAAGTTATTTTTGCCAAACAATTAGCAACAATACTCGAGGCTGGTTTTCCAATTTTGCAAGGTTTGAGTATTATTCTTTTACAAACAACCAACAAAAAATTTAAAGAGACAATTGCCAAAATTATTCATGAATTAGAAGGGGGACATAGTTTTTCCGCAGCCATTGGAAAATATCCTGAGATTTTTTCTCATGTATTTATTAATGCAGTTAAAGCAGGAGAAGCTTCTGGAAAATTACCAAAAGTTTTGAGACAACTATCTGATAATTTGGACAGAGAATATGAGTTTAATTCTAAGATACGTGGAGCGATGGTTTATCCTATTTTTATTGTTGTGGTAATGTTAATAATTGGGGCGATTATGATGGTAAAAGTCGTTCCTCAATTGGAAGTGATTTTTCTTGAGGCTGGAGTCCAGTTGCCCTGGGCGACCAGAGCAGTTTTGTGGACTTCCCACGCTCTTCAGAGATTTTGGTGGTTAATAATTTTATTAGTTATTGGAATTTTTGTAGTTATTAGAGCTTGGGGAAAGACAGCCGCTGGCAGATATCAAATTGATTTGGCTAAAATCAAAATGCCGATTTTCTCTCGAATAAGTCAGCTGGCTTATATGGCCAGATTTTGCCGTATTTTCAGCCTTTTAACAGCTACCGGAATTCCCATCTTGCAAACAATTAAAATAGTCTCAGATGTGATGGACAACATGGTATATGAAAAAAGTTTAGATAATGCTTATCAGCAGGTTGAAAAAGGTGTGCCTTTAAATGTTCCTTTGAGTAAAAATAAATATTTTCCAGCCATGATTTCACATATGATTGGAATAGGAGAGAAAACAGGCAAATTAGATGAGATTTTAAAATCTTTAACTGGTTATTATGAATTGGAGACTGATTCTGAGATGAAAAAGTTATCCTCATTGCTTGAACCAATTTTAATTGTTATTATAGGAGTTGGAGTAGCAATTATGGTTTTTGCCATTATTATGCCAATATATAATTTAGCACAAGTGATATAGGAGGTAAAATGTATAAGAATAAAAAACTACTCACTACTAAATCAGGTTTTACCCTAGTTGAACTTTTAGTTGCTATCGCTATTATCGGCATTTTAGCTATTATCATAATAGTTAATTTGAATAACGCTCGCACAAGAGCCAGAGACGCTCGAAGAATAGCAGATTTAGATTCCCTCCGGACTGCTCTAGAGATGTATTATGAAGATCATAAATTTTATCCCTCTGATGTAGATCCTACAGGATCTACCGATTGTGATTGTACTGATGTAGGGCATTATATAGGTAGTAACCTGGTAGCAGGTATGAGTGATACAGACTGCCTTTCAGGATGTACAGAATTTCTAAAATATATCAATCCTGTACCTTTAGATCCTCTGCTTGGTCAAAGAAACCCCAAAGCTAATAACCGGTGGTTTTCTTACATATATTGGGGCAAAAAACAGGGATGTTCTGAATGTTCTTGGGGGCAAAGTTATCTTATTTTAGCTACAACTGAAAGACCCCATCCCAATGAGGGCTACAAGTGGGCACCTTGGGCTGATGATAATTTCGGCGACTACTACTACGCTGTCGCTGGCGGAGGATAAATAAAAAAATAACCAAAATAAAATATAACCATTAGGTCGAATTGCCAAGAATTTATAAGGCAAATTAAAAAAGGAGAAAAATGACGAAAAAGTTAAAAGGTTTTACCTTGATTGAATTGTTAGTGGTAATCGCGATCATCGGTATTTTGGCGATAATTATTTTAGTGGCATTAAGCAGCGCTCGTCAAAAAGCCAGGCAAGCTAGCGGCGAAGCCACATTATCAGCAATTGTGCCAGCAGCAACGATGTGTGTAGATGATAACTCTAACTTGAATCTGCCAGGTGCTGGAAATCTAATTTGTGCAACATCAACCTCATCATGGCCAGCAGGCGCGAACGCAGTTGACTGGACAGTTGGTTGGGCAGCGATTGCTGCTACTGATGTTGATGTATCTGATGGAACGTTTTCCTATAACGCAGTTTTTACTGGAGTTACACCAAATATCACACTTACCTGCACAGAAATTGGTTGTGTCAGAACGTAAGGATTTTCCTTAAATGAATTTTTTTGGAAAAGTATAATTCTAATTCTTGTTTAGCTGTATTGTCGTAAATTTTAAGTTAGAATGATTTATTATGGAGAGATAATGATTGTAATAGGAGTAGCAATACTGGGTTTGATTGTCGGAAGTTTTCTGACCGCTGTAATTCATAGATTGCCAGATTTGAGGACTATAATAAAGGAAAGGTCTCATTGTCCTAATTGTAAAAAAACTCTGGGGCTTTGGGACCTCATCCCTTTGCTCGGCTTTGTAATGTTAGCCGGAAAATGTCGTTATTGTGATAAAAAGATTTCTTGGCAATATCCTTTAGTTGAATTTTCAACAGGTTTGATTTTTGTTTTGATTTGGTTGAATTTTGGGCTTTCAGTTTATTCAGTCTTTTTGGCAATAGTTTGTGCTGGTTTAATTGTAATAGCAGCTTATGATTTAAGAAAAATGATAATCCCAGATGAGATTTTATGGTCCCTGATAATTTTAGCTCTTTTATATTTTGTCGTCAGAGCAGTAGCAGAGGGGACTTTTGTTGTTTTGTCGTCAGCTTTTGTGGGCGCTTTAATTTTTGGAGGAATAATTTTGATTTTCCATTATGTCTCTAAAGGCAAATGGATGGGTTTTGGAGATATAAAGCTGGCGGGGCTGTTAGGATTTATCTTGGGCTATCCAGAAGTTTTCGTTGGATTTTTTATCACATTTTTAGTCGGAGGTTTTATTGGATTAATTTTAATGGCGACAGGTCAAAAGAGTTTGAAGGATAAAGTTCCCTTTGCACCTTTTATGATTTTCGGATTTTTAATCGCTGTTTTTTGGACAGATCAAATAATCTCCTGGTATTTGAATATAGGAGTATAAATGTCAAATATTTGGAATTAAAATATTTGTTATTTGACATTCATTTATAATTTGGATTTTGTCATTTGGATTTAAAATCGTAATTCTAAATATCGATGATTGATGGGGGGCAGAAATGAATAAAAAAGCTGATTTTATTCAAAAACAAGGTTTTAGCTTTATAGAACTTTTAGTTGTTATATTTATTATTGCCGTACTATCTGCGGTGGTGATAGTTAGTTTGGGTAGAGCGCGAATAAAATCAAGGGATAACCGTAGAAAGTCGGATTTAGCGGTGATCCAGCAAGCTGTGGAAATGTATTATGCGGATGAGCATAGTTTTCCGCCAGGATATTATAAAGTAGCTCACACAATTCCTGAGGTTGCTCCTGAATTTCCTAAGTATTTATCTCCTATACCCCAAGATCCTTTAGGGGAATTCCCTTATCTTTATAGATCAAGAAAAGCGGGCGGAGATGAATTTGTTCATTATATAATTCTTTCTACTTTAGAAAATAAAGAAGATTCTGACTATAATAAACCAATCGAAGGATATTGGGCAACAGTTCCAGAACCTGATGCTTTTGAATTAAGCAGACGTTATGGAGGAAATAACGACTATCATTATTATGTTTCTTCGGATTAATATCAGTAAACAGTTAACAGTAAACAGTAAACAATTAACAATGGCTAAAAACCAAAAACAAAAAATAAATAGAAATTTACCCATTACTCACCACCCACCA
>SDBU01003853.1_pt1 | contig 18830 bp, 20 predicted proteins | sample 2277071 | NCBI WGS metagenome assembly SDBU01 (sample SAMN10397929, study PRJNA504765) | marine sediment metagenome | isolation source: marine sediment core GS08_GC12, 126 cmbsf | place: Arctic Ocean: Gakkel Ridge, Loki's castle | collected 2008 | reverse complement strand
AACATTATATTATTTAAAGGGATTTATTTTCAAGTTTAATTATTTGACTGTTAAAAATGGACTAATAAATTACTATGGATATAATATTATTATTAGCTTGTTTAGAAGGAGGGTGGAAAATGGCCGATAATGCGACTGGTCTATGGACCGCTTTTGATTATGGCAGTACCCCAAAATTCAATGCCGGCAAAAAGGGTGAGATATCCATATCTAAAAGAGACAGGGAAATACTTAGAAGACTGGCAGCAAAAGTGGCAGAAATAGCCAGCGGTCCAGGTGAGGATAAGAAAAGAAGATTATGGACCTCACATAATATGCTAAATACCAAAGAACCGGTAATTCTCTGCGACCCGGAAAATGGTTGGAATGAGATCATCACCAAAGACTTGATCGAGTGCTCCGGCAGTCTGGCACAAAGGTGGGAAGTGGTGCTGAGGAAAGAGGTCTACTGGTCTGAAAACATAAAAGACGATAAGGTAATAGAACCTTTTTTTGATATTGGCTATACCCACAGCGATGACGAATGGGGGTTAGTCTCCAGAGTATCCGGCGGTACGGGAGGGGGTTCTTATGTATGGGATGCTCCGGTTAAAAATATAGGTGATGTAGAAAAGATGCACTACCATAAAATAGAGGTCGACCACCAGACGACCCGGGCGGCCATTGACACAGCCGAAGATACATTTGGTGATATTCTTCAAATAAGGCTTACAGGAAGGTGGTGGTGGACTCTTGGGCTTACCCTGGATCTTGCCTTCTTGAGGGGCCTGGAAAATATAATGATGGATATGATAGATGATCCCGGCCTTATACACAGATTGATGACCATCCTTAGAGATGGGACATTAAAGAAATTAGACTATCTTGAAGAAAATAGTCTTCTTGCATTAAATAATGATTCCTATATTGGTTCGGGCGGGTTTGGCTATACAGATGAATTACCGGCTCCGGGATTCGATGAGAAAAAGGTCAGGACCATAGATATGTGGGGATTTGGTGACAGCCAGGAAACCGGAAGTGTCTCCCCCGGGATGTTTAAAGAATTTGTATTTCCCTACCAGGTACCATTACTTAAAAGGTTTGGACTGAATTGCTACGGATGTTGCGAGTCTCTGGATGAAAGATGGGAAATCGTAAAAGAGATCCCCAACCTTAGAAGGGTATCTGTATCCCCCTGGTCGGATCTGGAGCTTATGGCTAAAAACCTGGGGGACAGGTATATATTTTCCATGAAGCCCAATCCTGCTGTTTTAGCTGTGCCTGTTATGGACCAGGAAGTTGTGAGAAAAAAGATCAGTGATGCATTAAATAAAACGAAAGGATGCATAGTAGAAATAATAATGAAAGATAATCATACTATTGGAAATAATCCGGATAATATTATCAATTGGGTCCGGATTTTAAGGGAAGAGATAGAGAAAGTCTACTAAGGCCAATATTTTATTATTATGTAAACAGCACCCTATTATAAAGCTGGTCATAAAAAGGCCTGGATTTTAAAAATATAGTAAGGAAGAAAGAAGTGATTAAGGCACCCGCACAGGTAAGGGTAGTGCTAACACTTTCTGAAAATGCGAAAGTAAACTATTTTGAAAGACTCAGGATAATGGAAAATGGTGTGACTTATGTCACCCTGATCTATCTATCAGATAAGTACTGTAAAGGTATCATCAATTATAATATGGAGGCTCATAAGTCTTCAAGGGTGACAATAGAGGAAAAATATGACCTGAAGATAAGCAGGGTAGAAAGGTCCCTCGAACCAATACCGCCGCATAATTATGAATGGATCCCAAAGATCCTGGAAATGGGAAAAGGTGAGTGGTTCCACTACCTGCAGTCAATAATTTATATTAATAAAGATATCCCTATTGGTCATTATAGAGATTTCTTTCCTGGCAGTAGAAGTAAATTTATATTAAAAGGGGATCTGTAGGTTATATGAAGAAAGCAGCATAGAAAGGAAATATTATTGAATGGGTATGAAAGATTTTTAACCGCGGTAAAAAGAAAACAGCCCGACAGGGTACCTATCTGGGAGCTGATAATCGACAGACCGGTAATTGAAAGATTATATGGGAATATATCACTTCTGGACTTTGTTGAAAAAGAAGACCTGGATGGGCTTACTATTTTTGAAGATGGCAAAAAGGATCTTATAAGCGGTATCACTTATAAGGATGAGTGGAACATAATATGGAAGCTTACGCCTAATAATATTTATTATCCTTTCGATGGCCCCATAAGATCTTATGATGATATAAAGAAGTTTGTTCTTCCGGATGCAGATGCTGATTATCTTTATAACTCATTAAAAAAAGCGGTTAAAAGGTTTAAGGGACAAAAAGCGATCACTTTTATTACCCATGAGACCTTTGAGTATTCCCATTATCTTTTTGGGGGAATGGATAAGCTCTTTATAAAATATATCACGGACCCAGAAATGGTAAAAGAGCTGCTGGAGATCATCTGGAAGTATAAAAGCAAGGTCATAAAAAATGTCCTGGAAGCCGGTGCAGATATTATAGTCACCGGGGATGATTATGCGGGCCGTGCAGGGACCCTGATGTCGCCTGGCCATTTCAGGGAGTTTATACTGCCTCATCTGAAAAAAGCTGTCGATCTTACCCACAGCCTTGGTTCCTACCATATAAAACACACTGACGGAAACCTCTGGAAAGTAATGGATGATATTGTGGGTACCGGTATCGATGTCCTTGACCCAATCGAGACCATAGCCCATATGGATATAGGTGAAGTAAAAAAAAGATATGGAGACAGGATATGCCTTGCAGGCAATGTTGACACGACAGTTGTCCTGACCAGGGGCAGTAAAGCGGATGTCGAGAATGCGGTAAAGGAAACTATTGCCAAAGCATCTCCGGGCGGGGGGCATATCATGGCCTCCAGTAATTCAATCCATCCGGGCGTGGACCCATAAAATTATAAAGTGATGATCGAGGCTACTAAAAGATTCGGGACATATCCCCTGGATGAGGATATGGTAAATGAATTTAAAAACAAGAATTATATAGATAAATATTTCTAAAAGTTTACCTGAAGGAGGTACAAATTGAATTTAGAAGGATTTACCAAAACAGACCCGGATAAACTGCCGGTGCCAAAAGTCGGGATCGGCATGCTTGGTTATGGATTTATGGGAAAGACACATACCAATGCATTTAAGAAGATTTCCTTCATGTCATGGTCCTGGCCGCCGCCAGCAGTACCAGAGTTGATAGCAATATGCGGCAGGAACAAGGAAAAAGTAGAAGAAGCTGCCCTAAAATTTGGCTACCAGGGTCATTATACTGATTGGAACTTGCTGGCCAAAGATCCCAGGATAGAGATTTTTGATAATTGTTCCCCGGATGATACCCATTATGAGCCATCGATTGCTGCAATCAGGGAAGGAAAACATATTATCTGTGAAAAACCCCTTGCCATGACAGTAGAGCATGCAAAGGAAATGTATCTGGAAGCAAAGAAAGCAAAAGTTAAAAATATGTGTGCCCATAATTACAGGTTTATTTCTGCAGTGCGATTGGCCAGGGAAATCCTTGAAAAAGGATATCTTGGGGACCTTTATGAGTTTAAGGGAAGGTATTTACAGCCTTATGGAGCTGATCCTTCAGAACCTATAGAAAATGTCTGGTATGCTTCAGGAACAAAATCCGGGGTAATGTTGGGCATAGGGTCCCACGTTATCGATATGGCCCGTTTCCTGGCAGGTGAGATATCTTCTGTATTTGGTATACAGCGGGTATTCAATAAGACCAGGGTCAATAATTCAGGGGGAACTGAAAAAGTTGAAACCGATGAAAGCAATGTAGCAATACTGGAATTTAAGTCCGGTGCAGTAGGCACCATTGAATCATCCTGTATTAATGCTGGAAGGAAGAATCAGCATACCTGGGAGATATACGGGTCAAAAGGAAGTATGTTCTGGGATCTGGAGGACCTTAACCACCTGTATGTAAATCTGACCGGCGGCCCCATCAAGGAAATATCAGGATTTACTAAGGTAAATGTTACTGATCCCGGCCATCCATTTGCAGACATGTTATGGCCCCCCGGACATAATATGGGTTGGGAATCAGGACATGTAAACGAGCTATTACATTTTGTAGATGCAGTAGTAAATGATAAACCTGTGGAACCTTATGGCGCCACATTCTATGACGGCTATGTCGTTCAGCTGGTGATGGATGCCATTAAGGAGTCCAGCAATAGCGGGAAAAAAGTAAATATAACTGTTTAAAATATATGATGGGGATCGGATCCGGCTCTTGATAGCTCGAATAAATATTGTTTAATTAGGCAGGGAGGCAGAAAATGAAAATAGGAATTGATAGTTATTGTTATCACCGTTATTTCGGGGAGGTATATGAGGGCATAGAGAATCCTCCAAAATACGAAATGACCCTGGAAGACTTCCTAAAAAGGGCAATTGAATTAGGGGTCGATGGTGTTTCCCTGGAGACATGTTTTATCCCTTCATTTGAAGAATCATATTTGAAAAAAATAAAAGGCCTCCTGGAAGAAGGAAACCTGGAAGCTGTTGTGGCATGGGGACACCCGAACGGCCTTGAAGGTGGAAAAAATGCTGAAGCTATCCAGGATATGGAAAAACACTTCAGGACATGTGAGATACTTGGTGCGGACACTTTAAGGATGGTGGGTTCAAGCCTGGCATTCAGGCATGAACCGCATATGCCGCAAATAGAAAAAATCTCAGCACTACTAAAAGATCCTGTAAAAAAGGCTGAAGATAAGGGAATAAAGCTGGCAATAGAGAATCATTTTGATTTTGAAACTGATGAGATCCTTATGATAGTGAGTAATATGGACTCTGATTATTTTGGGGTGACCTTTGATACAGGTAATTGCCTTAGATATGGCGAAGAACCAGTAGAAATGGCCAGAAAGCTGGCCAGGCATATTTTTGCCACGCACACTAAAGACGTGCAGCCTTTATACGGCGGGAATCCTGCTGATTGGTATTACTTTGCCTGCACCCCTATTGGAAAAGGAGTAGTAAATATTCCCGGGATCATAAAAGTTCTTCAAGATGAAGGTTACAAGGGCCTGTTTGCCGTGGAGATAGATTACATGCATCCAGCATTTGGTGATGATACAGATAAAGCTGTAAGCGACAGTATTGATTATTTAAAGACATTGAAAAAGTGATACCGGGACTGTATTAATGGGAGTTATTAAATACATTTAAAGGAGTAGTGCGTATTGAAACAAAAAGACAGTATTAAAAATTATTTGCTTGAGATCCCAAATTATCTTGCTGTATTTATTTTTCCGCTTTTTTTCCTGACTTTGAGCCCGATCCTTCTAGACATCAGTGCATCTACAGGTATAGAAATAGGGGATCTTAGTTTGGTATTTACTTTCTTTACCATAGGAAATGTAATAGGACAGCTAACCTCGATTTTATATAATAGGAAATATAGGTCCTTAACAGTAATTGTGGCAAGTCTTATTATATTAATTCCCATAACCCTTGTGCTGGCCCGGGTAAAGGACCTGTATGCTTTTTGTATCCTATATTTCATAGCTGGATACCTTTTGGGAGTGATCTGGCTTCAGGCAAATCAAAATATAATGAGGTCCAGGGTAAAAAACAAAGAAAGGATCATTGCCCTGACTTTAAGTTTCTATCCTATTGGAGCCGTTATTGCTCCATATATTTCTTCTGGTATAGTAAGCAGGGGGATGGATTGGCAGATTTTATATTATATGCTGGTATTCCTGATCTCGCTGGTGATCGTCCTGTACCTGACAATAACCAGGAGAATAGATTATCTTTCCTTAAAGCCCGATAAAAGAATACCTTTCAAAGAAATATTTATAGATAAAAATAGGAATATATTATTTATTTTTACTGCAATAATGTTAATGGTATATGTAATGTCCGAGACGGTGCTTGCTCTCTGGGCACCTACTTTTTTTAGAAGTGAGAGGCTTTTTGATGTCAGGGATGCTGCACTTCTCATATCCCTGTTCTGGGTAGGACTTCTTGCAGGAAGAGTAATAACAGGTATTATAGCCGGGAAAATAAAGTTATATTATTTAATCCTTATTCTCTCTACTATTGGATTTATATCGTCTATTATTATTTACTTCTTTGAAAGCAAGAGCGCAATTTTTGCAATGATGGTCATTATTGGTCTGGGTTTTTCATCTATTTTCCCATTACTGGTCTCGTTTGGGAGTACAATTTATAGTTCAGGTACCGGCTTGTTGTTAACCATCCTGTTTACATCAGCAAATATAGGGATATCAATAGCTCCTTCCCTTACCAGGTCTCTTTCAAGATTTGGAATGCTGCTCTCCATTTCATTGGTACCTATATTTATGATGGTCTTTATCATTTTAACAATTTTTGTGATTATCTACTCCCGGCGGTCAAAATCCAGGGAAGAGTTGCCCGGAGGCTGAAATAAAATATAATTATTTACTATAGAAGAAGAGTGTAATATGAGTAAGATTGCAATTATTGGAGCAGGAAGCATGGTCTTCAGCACAACACTGCTAAATTGACCTTACCCCGGAATATCCGCTGATAAGCAATTTCATTTTAAGCTTGAAGTTTAAAAATGGAGTCATCGGCAGGATACTGGGGACCTATGACGTGGTACATCCTCCAATGCCGATGATGGGTGTCAGTATTTTTGGTACAAAAGGCAGTGCCATTGGAGATTTTACAGACAAGCTGGGAGGAAGGGTCAAAGTAGTCTTTGATAAGTTTGATTATAAAAGTGAAAGCGAGACCCTTTACCCTCCTGAAATAGAAGGAGCTTATGGCCATGGTGAAACAGTGCTCAGGTATTTAAAGCATTTTCAGGAATGCCTGGATGATGATACCAGACCCGTGCCGGATGCAGAAGAGGGGGCAAAATCTGTATCTGTTTGTTCTGCTGCATGGGAATCCATAAAGACGGGGAAGCCAGTAAAAGTATTCAATGAGTTTTAAACAGGCCGGGGTATAATAAAAAACTTATAAAAGGGGCTCTTTTAACTTAAAAGTGAGTAAACCGAATCAATTATTATTCTTTTTTGGTAAAGAGTTAGATGTACTTATTTGTATGGATAAATTTATTAATATTGACTAAAAAAAACCCTTCATATAGTATTGAAACATAGAATGATTATTATTTTCAATTAGATAGCTATATCTTTTTAAAATTATTTTTTTTTAGAACAAAATATTATTTTAAAACACAAATAATCAGGTTTAATATAGAATTTAGGATTAAACTATAGTTTTAAAAAAATGAAAAATGATAATAAAAAAATAAACAAAAAGAAAAATATTGAGTATTGGGAAAACAGATTAAAAGGGCTGGGATATAAAATAACTGAACCGAGAAGGGCTATTATAAGTATCTTCGGTAATGAGTCCAAACTATATAAGGCTGATGAAATATATTTAATCGTCAAAAAAGATTACCCGGATATTGGTATTTCAACAATATACAGGACATTAGAACTGCTAACAAGGCTTAAACTGATCTGTAAATTTAATCTGGGAAGCGAAAGATCATATTACCTGCTTTCAAAAGATTGCTATAAAGATACAGCCATATATATGATCTGTGATAATTGCGGAAGAGTCATTATCGATAATGATTGCCTGAATAATGCTGTTAAAATAAGATTAATAGATAATGCAGAAAAACATATTTTTAAAAACTGCATGTTAAAGGTAAGCAAGTTTCAGATAATCTTTTCCGGATTATGCGATAAGTGCGTAGTGGGCAAACTGGAAAACCCTGAATAAAATTTGAATTTCTTATAAATTTATTAAATACCTGCTACTATATTGATTCCTTTAGATTCTCTATTTCCCATAAATTAAATACAGGGCCATCAATGCAGACTTGCTTGTCGCCTATATGGCAGTGATTGCATTTACCGATTCCACATTCCATCCTTCTTTCCAGGGATAGGTAAATATTTTCATGCAGGAACTCTTTTTTTTCTAATTCTTTGATAACGTGTTTATACATGACCGGAGGACCGCATACCACTACATATGTATCTTCAGGCATAAATTCTACAGAAGGGATCAATTTTGTGCAGACACCGATCTCCCCGGTCCATTTATCATCAGGATTATCTACAGTGACACAGAGCCTGATATCGTCCCTGGACGCAAGATATTCAATATCATTTTTATATAAAATGCTATCTGGATCTACTGCCCCGTAAACTATCATCAATTCTTCATAATCTTCCCTGTGATCGAGGATATAACTTATAAATGACATAAGAGGTGCAAGGCCCAGTCCACCGGCAATGATCAGCACATTATGCTTTTTAGCTTTAATATATGGGAAATGCCCCTTTCCAAAAGGGCCTCTTATACCAATTTTACTTCCTTCCTTCATTCTATGCAGGGCACCAGATACATTGCCAGCGCTTCTGATACATAATTGGAAGTAATCTGAATTGTCCGGATTGGAGGTTATCGAAAAGGGCGCCTCTCCTATTCCCGGAACAGTTAATTCTACAAATTGGCCGGGGCTGAACTTAAATTGCCTCTGGATCTGCTCATCTTCGAAAACTATTTTGAATAGCTTTTCAGTGGAAGTCATCTGGTCGATCCTGGCAATTTTTGCCGTTTCCGGAACATACAATTTATTTAAAACTTTTTTATCTTTTATATCTAGAACCATTTTATTATCCTTTTTAACCTTTCTTTATAAAATTTTTTAGAGTAGTTATCCATGCCTTGTATTTTAAAGACCATGGCCTGCCCTATAATTATTTTGCTGGCAACGGATTCTCTTTAGGATTTTTAATTGCCTTGATTATAGTATCAATAAACTCATCTTTTCCTTTTTTTTGACCGGTATTATCTTTATTTAATTCTACAGCTAAAAGTGCAACAGGTATCTGCATTGCATAGTTACCGCTCATGGTAAAATGAAAATTGGTGCCCTTACTGCAATTGCTTTTCAAACTGCTCATTAAATTTTCATCAATAACATAACCACTGCAGTCCATTGAAGCGACACCCTCATCATTAAAAGCCGTTACTTTCCCGTTTGGATTAACGTATACATCAGCTATTTCCATTTCTCCGATTTGCCCAGTCGGCTGGCTATTATTTTCAAATTTACCATAACCGGGTGAGTAAAGTTCATCTGATTTCTTAATCTTCTTTTTTACACTGATAGTCATATAAACGGCCTCCTCCAGATAATTAAAATAATTGATATTGATAATGATTATCAAAATCTAGATTATTATAATATAAGATACTTATTTGTCAATAAAAATGATTGACAAAATAGGAAAAAAATATAATATTACATACTGCAATTGATATTCGTTATCATTAGCAATTAATTTAAGGCCACTATTGAAATGCAAAAAATTACTATTGGGTAATATGACTGAAAGGGGTTTAAATGTTATATAAAATTCTGGACCAGAGAGATTATGAAGTTTTTCTAAAAAACCTTATTGCTGATTATGAATTGATCGGTCCAAAGAAAAAAGACGGGGGGGTCCATGATTTCACCAGGATCAAAGACTTCTCTGAAATCGATACAGATTATAAAAGAACAATCCTTCCTCCGGCAAAAAAGATATTATTTCCATCGGTTGAGAAATTGATTGATTATAAGGTTGGAGACAAAATAGAATTTAAACCGGCAATAGAAAGCAGTGAAAAAATATTATTTGGAGTAAGTGCCTGGGATATTAATGGGATGAACTTTATGGATAAAGTTTTCACTACAGATTATGTTGATGAAAATTATATCTCAAAAAGAAGAAAACTTATTGTGATTGGAATGGATGCAAGCCCCTCAGAGACAAATTTTTCAATGAGCATGGGTTCAGAATATGCTAAAGAGGGTTTTGACTTATATATTACTAAAATAAAGAGCGGGTATTTTATAAAAGTTGCAACTGCACCTGGTAATCAAATTCTGGGAAAATATTCAGGGGCTGAAGATGCTACAGTCGAGTCCTTTAAAGAATATGACAAGTACATGGATAGTTATAAAAAGAAATTTAAATTACTTCCGGATATTAAAAGCTTTTACTATGATTTTGAGATGATCTATGAAAAAGAGGATTTCTGGAAACAAATTGCAAAAGACTGTTACAGTTGTGGATCCTGTAATCTCGTTTGCCCGACCTGTTTCTGTTTTAATGTGAAAGATGAGATAGAGCTTAACCTAAAAGAGGGAACAAGAACAAGAGAATGGAATTCCTGCATGATGCCAGAATACGGCCTTGTAGCAGGAGGACATAATTTCAGGCCCGGCAAAGAAAATAGATTACAGCAGAGGTATAGGTGCAAGCTTAAAACATTTTATGATAAGTTTGGTGCCTATTCATGTGTGGGCTGTGGAAGATGTATTGAAGCATGCCTGGCAAAGATCAATATTGCTGAAGATATGAACTCAGTTAAAAAACAGCTGATTTCAAACTAAGGGGCCCTTTTTCAGTAGTTTTAACCATCTATTCGAAATAGTATATGGCTATCAACCGGAGAGAAGTGCTTGCGCCTGGATGAAAGGCAATATTATTTTTAGGATATATGAAATGAAAAATATAAAGGAGGACATATAATGGGAAAACCAAAAGTTGGTATATTTGGATTCACTGGCTGCGGTGGCTGCCAGCTGGAAATAATAAATCTTGAGGATCAAATACTGGATCTGGTCGGAGTGGTGGATATTGTACATTTTACAGAAGCAATAACCGAGCACAGCGATAATTATGAAATTGCCCTGGTGGAAGGCTCTATTTCAACAGAGCATGGCGTCCACAGGATCAAAGAAATAGGAAATATTGCAAGTATTGTGGTAGCAGTCGGCGCATGTGCCAATACTGGAGGACTGAATTGCCTGAAAAATAAATATGGGCTGGAGGAAGCAAAAGAACTGGTATATGGGGATAAAAAGGACTGGATAGATTCCATCCAGGCGGCTCCAATTGAAGAATACATACAGGTCGACTACAGGGCCAGGGGCTGTCCACCCAATAGATTTGAGATTGTTGATATTATCAGGTCATTGGTGCTGGGTAAGAATCCTGAAATCCCAAACTATCCTGTATGTATAGAGTGTAAGAGAAATGGCAATACCTGTGTTTACGATCTGGGTTTGACCTGCCTGGGACCAATATCAAGGGCTGGATGTGATTCAAGGTGTCCCAATAGTGTGGTAGGATGTGAAGCTTGCCGGGGTATAATCGATGATCCGAATGTAGGCGCCCAGAAAGACTTGCTTAAAGAGCATGGGTTGACAGTTGAAGATGTTATGTCCCAATTCAACCTGTACAATGGGTGGGAAAAAATGTTAATCAAGGAAAAATAATAATTTTGGAGGTAGATCAAATGGTTAATAATATAAAAGTTGAAGTGGCACCGCTCTCCCGGGTAGAGGGTCATGGTGACCTTGTCCTGGAGATAAAGAATAAAAAAATTGAGAGGCTGATCTTTAGGATCCCCGAATCACCCAGGTTCTTCGAGGCAATGCTGGAAGGAAGAAATTATGACGAACCTTCTCATATTACTTCAAGAATATGTGGAATATGTTCAGTGGCACATACCTATGCATCGATCAAGGCAACTGAGGCAGCCATGGGTATTGTTCCGACAGAACAGACTTTAAAATTCAGGAAATTAATATTTCACCATGAATGCATACAGAGCAATGTACTTCATGTGTATTTTCTGGCCGCACCTGATTTTCTTGGAGTGGGCAGCGTACTGCCCCTGGCAGAATCACATCCTGAGGTTGTAAATATTGCCCTGAGGACCAAAAAAATGGCAAATGAAATGGTAAGGATGATAGGAGGAAGAGCTGTACATCCGATCACTACCGTAGTAGGTGGTTTCACCAAGCTTCCGACAGAAGAAGAGATGCTTAAGATGAAAGAGATGCTTCAGGCGATATATCCAGATATGGAAAAATCCCTGGAAGTGCTTAAAACCCTGGACATCCCTGATTTTGAAAGAGAGACTGAATATATTTCTTTAAGTGATAAAACAGAGTATGCACTGTATGAGGGGAATATAAAGTCTACAGATGGATGGGAGATAGATAAACAGGATTACCTTGATAAGATCAAAGAAAAAGTGGTCCAGCATTCAACAGCTAAGCATTGCTGGGCAAGCAGGGATTCATTTATGGTCGGGGCTCTTGCAAGGTTCAATAATAATTATAATGATCTAACAGATACCGCCAAAGAATATGCTGAAGCATTTGGCCTCAAAGCGCCTTGCTATAATACATATATGAATAATATAGCACAATTTGTTGAGATAATTCACAGTGTTGATGACAGCATAAGGCTTATTGACGAGCTTCTTGAAGAAGGCCTGGATGATGATAAAAAAATGGTTGATATCAAGCCAAAAGCCGGGAGGGGCGTTGGTATAGTAGAAGCTCCAAGAGGACTTTTGATCCATGATTATACCTACGATAAAGAAGGAAAAATCAAAAAAGCTAATCTGATCATCCCTACTGGCATGAATTATATAAATATGGAAAAAGACATGCAGGCACTGGTACCCACCATGATCGACAGGTCGGAGGATGAGATCAGGCTGGCATGCGAGATGATGATAAGAGCTTATGATCCCTGTATCTCCTGCTCAACGCACTAGTGTGTGAAAAAAATATTATTTTATAAATAAAATTAATATTAATAAAAGGAGATGGTCACGATAAAAGAGGTAGATGATGTAGAGAAGGCCCGCAATGAGCTGGTCACAAAATCAAAAGGATCATAGATATATCTAATTCAATGAAAACTAACCGATCAGATCAAAGCCAAAATTGGAAAAGATCTGGAATATTTCTGTTTTTAACTAATTAATAGTTGATTTTTTTCAATTATTATTATATTAAGTAATATAGATTTTTTAGATTGATTTACAAATTTAGACAAGTAGAGGCTTAATATGACGGACCAAAAAGGTTCTGACATGAAGGAAATGTATGAAGAGTATAATAAAGCTTTTGAAGTGATGAGTAAAAATGCCCCCGAATACCTTAGAGACTTTAATAGTTTTTATACCAGTGCCATAAAAAAGGGAGCTCTTTCTGAGAGAATAAAAGAACTAATATCTATAGCTTTGGCTATAACCTCACATTGTTTGCCATGCATAGCTTTACATGTTCATAATGCAATTGAACTGGGGGCCACAAGGCAGGAAATATTGGAAACAAGTGGAGTTGCAGTATTAATGGGCGGCAGTCCGGCTTTTGTACATATTAAACATGTTCTTGATGCATGTGAACAGTTTGATGCTAAGTGACATTGTGTAAATTGGAAGGAACTATTATTCTTCTGCCCTGATTTTTTCCCGCGCTTCTTCAAAGAGAGGTTCTGCAAAAGAAGAGGAATAGGTCCTCTGTTCAAATGTCTTCTTCTCAAGTGTATCCAAAAACCCCTCGAATTGGCTAAAATATGAGCCATATATATGATAGCTGTCCGAAATATCAGCATAACGGCCGACTTTGACAGGTCTGGATATTTTTTCAGAGACTTTATCCGCAATCACTTTTTGAAGATCTGTAAGTGCAAAAATATTCATGAATGCTGCTTTAAAAGCATCCCTGGAACGCCAGTGGGTATTCATATTAAGGGTCAGGCCCTCACCGGGGTCTTCCAGGATACGCAGCCAGATCCTTTGAAGGCATGGAGGTTCATGATCCTTTGAATCAATTTCAGGGTCCCAGGTGATCGATTGGGCCCTTCTTGTATAAAAACAATCTGCAAGATTGTCGATAGCTATTGCAAGCTGGTCCATGCCTCCTCCCGAGACTTTGTAATTAGTAAGCCTGTCGTGGTAGCTGTAGGACCATCCATGGCTTCCGATCCAGCGATCATGGATCCCAAGGACGACCTCCTGGCGGTATACTTCCAGCTCATCAAGGCCCGTTGGCAGAGCCCTGTGGATCCTTGGCTCTGAAAATGGTGAATGAATGACTATCATCATGCTGCAGTCCCTGCTGGGAGGATCCTGCGGCCTGTCATATTGTGTTTTTATTGCGACTCCGTTTTGCCATACTTCCCGGAGGGAATTTTCCCAGGCTTCAGGAAGTGTTTTCCCTTCAGCTTTCAGGACCGGAATATCACCTTTTGAGAATGATGCATTCGGGTCCATTTTTTCTTTTACCATTTTTTTAACCTCTTAAATATTTTTGACTGTGTGATCTAAAATTTTATCTTACAAATCTAACTTTAAACTTATTTCTTGAACATATCCTGCAGGGGCTTCCAGTAATTATCAAACCAGCCATCATAGAAATTATCATAACATTCCTCCGGCATCTCTTCCTGTGTAAACACGAGCCGGGTACCTTCACTTATCTCTTCCAGCAGGATAGTAATCCTGGAATAGTGATCTTCGGGCCAGCAATCCTCTTCCCCCCTCCAGTCCTGGACTATCTTCCTGTCCTTTACCAGTTCAATATTCTTTCCCTCGATATAACCATTGTAGATCTTAAATCTCCCTCCCACTTTGGAATCGATGTCAGCATCAGAATCTATTAATCTTGAATGCTTTTCCTGGTTCATCAACACCTCATAGACTTCATGTGGGGAAGCATTGATCTTGACCTCTTGATTTATGGTCTTTGTTTTCATTTTACTTGTTCCTTTACCTAAAAGTAAATGCAATTTGTATATTTGCTGTTACTTCCACTTCCTGTGGAGAGATCACAGGGGGAGTGATATCTCTTTCTACTTGAGCTTCAAGGGCATATACAGGAGGGGGGAAAAATGTTTCTGTCTCGCTGATATAATAGATCTTATCGATCTGGACATCGAGAGAGCCAGCTATGGCATATGCCTTATCCCGGCCGTCCTGTGTGGCTTCCTGCAGAGCAGCTATTTTGGCCTCCTTTTTCTTGCTGTCACTCAGGTCAAACCTCAGGGAAGAAATATTATTGGCCCCAGCCCCAATGGAACCTGCTATTATCTCACCGATTTTTGATATTTCAGTGGTGCTTATCTCTAAAACTGTAGTGGCTCTGTAGGAATAGATCACGGGGGGTTCATCTTCCCCGCGGTAGTCATAAAGTGGATTGACATTGTAACCCGTGGTTTGTATCAGGAGGTTTTCAGCCTCGATCTGTTCTATGGTTGCTGTGACATCTGCACTGGTCTCACTGTTCTGGCTGACTGCCTGTTCGCTTGAATCTTTTTCAGTTACTATGGTTATGTTTACCAGGACAAGGTCAGGGACGGTTTTGTAACTGCCGCTACCGGCTACAGTTATAAGACTACCCGTTTCCCGGGAGGGTTCTTTCTCTAATCCAAAATATGGCCCCCCCTCATCTGCAAGGCAACTGGAAAACAGCACCATTGTAAAAGTTAAAACAATCAAGGGAAAAATAATTTTTAGGTATTTTGATATTTTATCTGACATTTTGCCACCTGTAATATTATTAATAATTTATATAAGTAATTATAATATAAGACCTTCATGATTTGAATGCTTGATTAATAATAATCATATTGCCGGACACAATGCGGACAATACCTGAAATAAAAATATTTGATTAAATTGTTTATTCAAAAAAGATTAAGGAATATAATAAATGTAATTCTTTATTTAGATAGGGGGGGGCTATGTTCTACAGGCTTCATATAAAGTACTTGATACCAATTTTTATCGTCATAAACCTCATATGTACCGGCATGGGAATGGGCGTGCCAATATTTAATATACTATTTGGCTTCATTGCCGGGTGGTTTGCAGCCAGGAGGGCATTGGGATTATTTAAAGATGCGGGCAAGGTATTAAAAAAAGTATTTTATTACTCGCTTTTTTGTTCGGGTTTTACATTTTTGACCATGGCTGCTATCTGGGGAAGGGTAATACCCATGGTATTTGACAGTTCTTATGATTTTGCTAATTTTGGTATCCCGATGATATTATTTGACCCTAGAATTAGCTTTATAGGGTGGATAATATTGATGATAGTGATCTCTCCACTGCTGCAGCTGCTTACTTCTATTTTTTCCGGATATTTAGTCCTTACTTTCAGGCAGGCTAAAAAACAACTCTAAAAAGGTAGAGTACAATAGAGACTATGAAGCCGACTACCAGGATAAAAAAGAATATCCTTGAAACAAGAAAGCTTGCCCTGGCGACTCCCCTGAATCCGAAAATTCCCGCTAATATGGCTAAAACTAAAAAAATTATTGCCAGTGGGAGCAGCAATATGCCAGTCCTTTCTTAAATTTATATTTGATCTGGAAGAAGATATTTCCGGTAAAACAATACAGCCCGGCTCTTCCTGCTTTTAAACCCTTAAGGATGCTACAATTGGTATTTTACTTTAAATCGAATATAATTAAAAAATATTTTAAGAAAATACCTGGTCCTGCGAAAGCATGAAGATCTTAGTAATAATTTTACACAGCATCATACTTGCCCTGGTAAACCTTATATCAATTGTCTTTGGTTTTGGGATCTATCATTTTTTCAGGCAGCATGACCAGTTGGCATTCCAGGCTCCAATTGCAGCAGCTTTTTCCCTTATTGTTTTTATCACATGGATCGTAGTCATAAAATCAAAAATGATATCAAGATTATTCCCTGAAGACTGGCTTCAATTTTTGATAATTTTTATACTTTCATTTGTCTGGGCGCCGGTGATATTTGTGCCAATACATTTTTTAACCCAGGGGTATCTGACTTCTTTTGGAAATATATTCTGGACCTGGGTTTTTCAAATACCTACAAATATTGCGGTACTTCTACTTTCTTATTTCATAATATATCCAAAAGGGAAAAATCGGCAGTCCAAAGCCAGATCATAAGGTAAAGCCTAAAATCACCTGCGGTGATGCTTACTAATTTTTGTAGGTACCAAGCAGTTGTTTTAATCCATCCAGGGGGTCTTTATTCTTGAAGATGATGTCATAAGTAATATTAAATAATGGAAGATCCTGTGCCACCTTAAATTTCTGGTCTTTTAACCAGCGGATCCCGTGCTTTAATGTATGATAACCTTCGGCAAGCTGTCCTGATTTTAGCATTTTATCATAAACTTCCCCGGGAGAGCCCCCTTTTCCCAGGAGTTCCCCGAACAACCTGTTTCTTCCGGATTGCGAGGTAGTATAGAGGTCCCCGATGCCTGCAAAATTTGAAACTGTATCAGGGTCGCCTCCGGCCCTGGCCACAATTTTAGAGATCTCAATTGTACTCTGGTTAAAGACCAGCGAGCTAAAGTTATGATACATGCCTTCACATTCCGGCATATAAATGCCGTCAAGCATGCCCATAGTCATGGAATATACATTCTTGAAAGCAGAGCAGAGTTCCAGCCCGGCCACATCTTCAGTTGTAATGATCCGGTAGTCCTGGGTCGAGAAGAGCCCGGCCATTTTTTTCATTTCCTTCTCTTTTGTCCCATAAACACTTATAGTAGGGATAAAGCGGCAGATCTCCACTGCCTTTACCGGCCCGCCGATGGATGTCCAGTGAAATTGGCTGTTCCCGGTCTTCTTATAAAACGATTCTTCCGCAAGTTTACTGGTCCTGTGGATCTTTTTATTATGCTCAATAAAACCTTTTGTAAGGGCAAAGAAGTAATAATTTCTATCAATAATATCCAGGAGCTTCTCAAAGACATTGAGGAATCCATCACTTGAGATCCCAATAAAAATAATGTCAACATCAGTGATCGCTTTTTTCAGGTCAGGGGAGTGGTAAAGTTTTACTGATCCCGGAAGTTTTTTATTTAATTTAGGATGGACCCCCTTAAGGCATGAATCAATTATATCGTCATCCAGCCAGGTCCCCCAGAGATTTATGTCAAGATTGTTTTGGGCAAGCGGGAAGGTCATGGCACTTCCCATGTATCCAGCTCCAAGAATTGCAATTTTTTTCATAGGCGGCCTATCATATTTTAGTAAACTGATATTAGAATAATTTAAAGGCCTTAAATATACAATTGTTTTTTTGGTAAAAATAATTTAAGGATCATTTTGTCCGGTGAATAGGAACTGGGAATAATAATTTGTTTTTTAGATTATTTATAAGATAATTGACAGGTTGGTGATTTTAACCAGATGGTCAATCAAAATAATATTAGGGATCATTATGAATGAAAACTCAGTAGCGCTTGAAGCAATAAAACTATCCAAAAATTTCGGAAAAGTAAAAGCCGTAGACAATCTTGATCTTACTGTAAAAAAAGGTGAGATATTTGGTTTTCTCGGGCCTAATGGAGCCGGTAAGACTACTACCATTAAACTGATGACGGGCCTGCTCGAGCCGACTTCAGGAACCGTCAGGATTATGGGAAACGATATTTTAGAGGATCCAATTGAAGCAAAGGCAAATATCGGGCTCATACCAGATGAACCCCAGATCTATGAAAAACTCTCCGGAAGGGAGTTCTTAAGATTTGTAGGCAATATATTTAATATTGAGAGAAATAGTATTGAGAAGAAAGCAGGAGAGCTGCTAAAGATATTTGACCTGGCTGAAAAAGCAGATGACCTTATAGGAAGTTATTCACATGGGATGAAACAAAAGATAGCCATTGCCGGGGCACTTATTCATTCTCCCCCGGTCCTTTTCTTTGATGAGCCTACAGTCGGGCTGGATCCTAAAAGTGCCAGGATCATTAAAAATATTTTAAAGATCAGGGCAAAGGCAGGGGATTGTATCTTCATTTCAACCCATATCCTGGAAATTGCAGAAAGAATGTGCGACCGGATAGGGATCATACAAAATGGGAAGCTAATAGCTATCGGCAATATGGACGAACTCAGAAATATTTCTAAAGAAGAAAAAAGCAGCCTGGAGGAAATATTTCTTG
>SDBU01003852.1_pt1 | contig 18833 bp, 40 predicted proteins | sample 2277071 | NCBI WGS metagenome assembly SDBU01 (sample SAMN10397929, study PRJNA504765) | marine sediment metagenome | isolation source: marine sediment core GS08_GC12, 126 cmbsf | place: Arctic Ocean: Gakkel Ridge, Loki's castle | collected 2008 | reverse complement strand
TGCCGTAACTGTGATTGCAGATGTCCGTGAGCCTGCCGAAGGCCAGCCCGCGGTTTGCCTCGTGCCATGTCTCTCCCCCATCGTCGGTCACCCAGACGCCCCACTTATCCTCGTATCCGTCGATGGTGGAGAACGCCGTCCATATCGTGTTCGGCTTTTGGGGATGCACGGCCAGCAGATACGGGGCGCATTTCTTCTCAATGTTTCCCTTGCTGTTTAAAGCTACTATCTTTATTACTTTATGTAACATTGTTTTTCTCCCTTCTGTTATAAGATTTATCATCCTACTACGCAGCTTGTGTTCAGTCAGAGCAGGCTCATGCATAAGCTCGAATAATCCACCTGCACTGCCTTTAAACTTTTCATTTGTTAGACGATCTAATTCTTTCATGTCCATCTCCTTCTTAAGTTTGCGTAGATCGTACTCTTTTGTGCTCATCCTCTATCTTCTCCTTTTGTTTAAATTTATCCAAACTTAATTGTGGATTAGGAATAATTATTGGTACTGATTTAGCTTTACTTGGATTGAAATGTCTAACAACATCCTCCCATGGAATTCTGAACCAGTTATGAAGAGGGATATTTTTCTCTGAGCAAAACTTCCTCTTGTGAGCTTCAAAATGTTTTTTTGATCCTGGATATTCAAAATCTTCATCACAAATTCTACAATGCATTTTTTTTCTCTTCACATTCGTTGCAATTACAATCAACTAAATGTTTGTTTACTTTTACCTTCAAAGGTTTACCATCCTTCCCTTTTCGTTTAGTTTCTATTTCCATTTCCATTATAATCATACTCTATAGTTTCATCCTTAATTGGAATTTGTGCTTGTCCTAATTTTCTCTTATCCTGGACATAAAAGACAGTTTCTGCTAGAGTTTTTTCCTTATGTCTCAAAACAATTTTTTCCCGTATTATATCTGATTCCAGTAATGGTTGAGGAATTATTTTCACATCATAACCTAAACTCATCAACTTATGAGAAAAATTAGGAAATTTAGTTAATAATTTTTGTTTCCAGGAAGGAATATTCTTTTCAATAAGTTCATTGACTTTTTTAGCTCTCTGCATTCCAATCTTCTGAATTATACTATTCATTGGATTATATAATTGATTATGTATATCCTGATTAGCTTTTACGAAATCATCCAAGTTTTCTCACCCCGGTTATGTGAAGAAAATATCTTTCCCAACTCAATTTACTTAATCCATACTGAATTTTCAAATTATTCTTCAGACTAGATATTTCCTTATGATGTTCATCTTTGAATTTTAAAAGTAAATTGGTCATTTTGTAATATCCACTTCCCTCAATTCTTTGTTAGTTTTAACATTGATTTTGCAATTCCCATTATTTTCAAAAAATAATCTAACACAATTACTAGGAATATTTGTGATACGCTTAACTCCTCTAAAACGTCGCATCTCTTTCTCATCCTTGACTCTAACTAAAATATATTCCATCTTAAAATCCAAATCTTTTTTTCTAATTGTTTTGAAACAAAAATTTTATGTTTATCTTTATTCAATTCATCCAATACTTCTGCAAATTTCATTTTCTACCTTTCCCCCTTTCAGAAGTCATTTTTCTGCGCTTAAGTTCAAGAAATTTCTTCTTCTGCTTAGAACTTAACATCCCCATCAATTTAGTTTCGTTGTTCTTGATATTCTCCCAGACCGCAGCCATATAAGAAGTGTTGATCTGGCCCATTGGTTTTTCCAACTCCTCTGAGATTTTTCTCAGCATACCATCTAATTTCAATTTCTCATAATGTTCTTTTGCCTTAGATTCTGATTCAAGACGGAATGGTTCTAATGTATCAAGGTCTTTCCCTACTTCCACTATTGCTTTTTCTAATTCCAACTTAGATTCATCAGAGAGAGCTTCTATTAAATGTTCTTTTCTTTTCTTTACTTCTCTACAATGGGAAATAAAATCACGAGGACTTAGTTTATACTCACTCTCAACTAGATCAATTATTGTCACAGAACCATCATCATTAACCTTATGTTCCTGTTTTTTCAATTCGGTCCTAACTAAATTAGGATTCACTTCCTGTTGCATTTTCATCTACCTCACTTGTCGCTGGTGTTACAACTGCCTCAGCTTCATCACAATTATCCGGTGATTCTGGATCAGTGGTATCCTCTTCCTTATTTAAAAATTCTAACTTATCAAGAAGATTCTGAGTTTTGCCATCTTCCCAATTTTCAATCACCATAATAATTCCTTTGCATAACTCTCTTAGAACTCGACCTTTCTCGGTCAATTTAAATTCATAGTTATGTTTAACCATTTCTCTATCAATGATTCCTTCCTGGTGAGCTGCCTGGAGAATTATACTTAAATGAGTATAACTCACATTAATCTTTTTGCTCAGATCCCTAATGTTGGAATTTTTATCTCCAAGATTAAGAATCAGTTGTTTCAAGTACGGACTCTTTGCTACAAATCTATAAAAAAATTGACTTTTCATTGTTGTTTTACCTCTTTAATTTTTTTGAATTTGAATTTCTTTCCATCCAGTACAAATATAAGTTCCTCAGCTTGTTCAATCACAGGAATACTAGCAGTTGATATTTCAAATGAACCAGCTCTAAACACAATCTCTTCACATTCAAATTGAATTATGTTTGATGGCTTCAATGATAAGTTCAGAATTATATCATCTTGGTCCATCTGTCTTCACCTCTTTTTTTAATTTCATCAACTGTTCCAATTTCTGAATAGAAATTTCTTCTATAGGAACTGATGTGAAGAAAATGTTTGGTGTAGTCCATCGAGTTCCTTTTCTGCATTCCGCAATCTGCTGCTTAATTAACCGAATCAATTCAGGAGAAAACTCAGGAAGATACATGATATAAACTGAATCTTGTTTCAATTCTTCAAGTCTCTGGATAACTACATCTAACTGAGATTTATGCCTTTTTGATAATTCACTTAATTGACTTTTTAATTCCCTGATCGTTTTGTCTTTGTCAAACATTTAAGCACCTCTTCGTATTGTTCCTTTGTAAAATATGGTGATTCATCAAATATTACATTAGTTATCTCTCTTCTTTTCATTCCTCTTTTCTCTCTTCTTTTCATTCCTCTTTTCTCTCTTCATCATTAACTGGAACTCCAGCTTTAAATCCTATATTTTCAAGAATCTTACTCTCTACTCTATTTTTGACACCTAATCTTTTATAGACATAAATTTCTTTCAGAATTTCTTTTATTCTCTTATCCTTTTCTTTAACTAATTCTTTTCTTCCGGCCCTTTCTGTTTTTTGTTTTTCCTTCAATTTCTCTTTTTCTTCTTTGGCCTGTTTCTCTAATTCTTTGATTTCAGCTTTCTTCTCAGCTAATTTTTCTTCAGTTGTTTTTTCATTTGTTTCTTCCATTATTTTCCCTCTAATCTAAATTCATTGTTTTTTAATTTTGAATCTGTTTTTATTTCCATACCAAAAACTCTCCTTATGTGTTTATTGAAATATCTTTCTAACCCCAATTCTTCTCTAAAAGCTTGTTTCATCCCATCAATATCCCATGTGCCATTTTCACCTACTTTTGCAAATGGTAATTTATTAATAGCATCCCTAACACGTTGTTTAAATTCCTTACAACAAGGTTGTTCTTTTCTCACCATCTCAAATTCTTTTGGTTCATCCCCTAGAGGGACTCTTTGAACTCCAAATACCCTGGTTCCATCTTGATACTCTTCTTTCATTGAACATCCAACTCCTTTCTTTTTTTATTGTGCAATTCTAACAATTCATCAAATTGACCATCAAAATATTTAGTAATTTCTTTTGATTTCCCTTGATCAATTAAAATAAGGATTGTTTGATTACATAACATCCCAAAAGCTTGTCCATTCAATCTTTCTTGATATTTCTTAACTTTCTCCATACTTTCTAGAGTCTTTGTTGATTCTTTAGTAACTCTTGGAGTCATTTCCGCTATTGGTGTAGATTTCCTAGGATGATCAACAATTTTTCCTGTCATTAAAACTCCAGGTAGCCCACCATCTTCAGAAACTTCTACAACATTCTTCTTATCGTAATTCACATAAATACCATTTTTAGTACATTGAAATTTGTAAGTCTTCCCTTCTTCTATCTTAGCAGAACCAAATGCACTTAACATTGTTTTATCTTCAAGAAAAACTAAATGATTGTTTGTCTTTGCTACAATATTCTTAACTTTACCTATAATTTCCATTTTAATTAACCCCACCACGGACAAGATCTACACACCAAAATGGGAATTTCTTCACCATTTTCAGGCATTGTATCTTCTCTTACATTTTCACTACCACACACTTTACATTGTTTCTTAGTTACCAATTCTAACATTTTTAATTTACCTCAATTTCTTTAACTTTTTTCTTGAATTTTTTAAGTTTGCTAATTTTACTTCTACAATCTATACATACCATCTGTCCTTCCATTTTCTTTAACTTAGAAAAACCTCTACAATTTAAACAACAATTCAATTTCTTCTGAACTGATTCTTCTTCCCTCTGTAATCTTAATTCTTCTTCCAGTTTCTTTGCTCTAAATTGAGATAATAATTTCTGTTTCAAATTAAGTTCAGAATTGATTTTCTTAATTTCTTCAAGAAGATTTTCCTCTGAGTATTCATCAGTATAATTATCTATTCCTTCTTCAATTAATTTTCGCATTGTTCCTCTCGGAAGATTTGCAATCTGGAATTGCAACCATTTGATACGAGATATTTTTACACCAACGAGTTTAAGATCTTCCGCCATGCGCCTCTACCTCTTTTCTGATTAGTTCTTCAACTTCTTCAGAAGTAGAGGTTCGGATACCTTGCTCTTTCTTTTTAAGAATCAACTTTTGAAACTTATACCAAATATCATCTCCCACACGAATACTTCTTTGTTTTCTAACCATCTATTAAACACCTCTTTTGGTAAGGAAAACTTTAAAGTATATAAACTTTATGGTAGGTTGGAAAAATTGTTATTTGCATCTCGGAGCAGCACTCCCCCCAATTTTTCTTATGGAAAGCATTTTTTGAAGAAAGTTAGTTGTATAACCTTACAGTATATACTATACTATACTATACTGTTAAACTAATCTATCTATCTATCTCTAAATCTCTCTTCCAGAAGAAACTGGAGGGAGGGTGTTGTTCTGAGATGAGAAAGTAACACTTTTGCACCAAAACCTTTATATATACTAACGTTTTTATAGCATTAGAAGTCGTACATTGACTTAAAATGTGGAAATACCGAAAATGACTTATGATGAAAATACTAAACTTGAAGAATTATCAGATGGAGAACTAATCCATATCGCTAACCAAATGGGGATGGAAGATTTGTTAGTAATTGATGGAGATGGTGGACTTGCTAATACTGAAGAAGTCGTTAAGGCAATTAAAGAGGTTGATGGAGAATGAGATTAAGAATGAAATTAAAAATGGATTATAAATTTGGAATATTAAGAACAATTATAGTATTAGGAATAATAGCTATTGATTCATTATTTTATCTAAAAACTAATGAGGTGAGTTTTTTAATAGTGGGAATGATTACTGTAGCAATACTCCAGATTCTTAATGAATGGTTCTATATCAAATTACGTTTACCATTAGAAGAACGTAAAGGATATATAAAAGGATCATTGGATGTTATTAGATGGGCTAGGGATCGAGAAAAGAAATTGTTATCTCGATTAAAAACAAAGAAAGTGAAGAAATCCAAGAGGAGGAAATGATGGGAATGGGGATATTTTTCATAGTCCTTATGATCTATCTGTTACCTTCATTTGTTGCACAATACAGGAAACATAGAAATGAAAATGCAATCTTTGTGTTAAATTTATTTTTAGGATGGACTTTCATTGGATGGGTTGGAGCATTAATTTGGGCTTCTACTGATAATATTGATCCAGATAAACAAAGACCAATAGACAAATATTTAGAAAGACACAATCCAGAGGAAATAAAATGAAAATTATAGGAAGCACTTGGTTTTCCCCTCTGCGCGGAAGAAGTATTGGAATTGTCTTAATTAACAATGGTATTGAAGAAAGAGCCTACATCGGAACTGCAATGAATTTAGATCAAAGGAAAGATGAAGAACACATCTCAAAAGTTGGTGCAAAGTTTCCTTTAGAATTAGCAAAGAGGATGATTAAATAAAATATGATCCAGAATTTCCACAAGTTTAGTTCAATTTATTCACCCGAATGATGAAAACTTTTTCTTGTAGAACTGGTATTCATAAATTAGAGGTAAATAAAAATGGAATTACTAATAAATTTAGATAAATTGAAAGAAGAAGAATTAGAACAACTAGGATTCACAGGAGAAGAAGATTTCATCGCAGGTATTAATTAGATGATGGAATTTACTCTTACGCCAGAGGATAAACCTCTGGGAACTTAACATCGTTATACTCAATAAAATAATAATGGCGGATTAATAAAATGTCAGGAAATAGATACCCTACAATGGATAAGAGATTTGATAAGTTTTATGACCATACATCTAAAGCAACCATAATGGAAATAGCAGTAAGTTTTGCTGTACACCTCACTGGAAACGAAGATATGGAAGAAGCCATAAAACTAATGAAACGAGAGAAGGAATTGCTTAAATAGTCTCCATTATTATTTTACTTTGCTAACGCAACCCAGACGTGAAGTCTGGGGAGTATAACATCGTTACACTCAATAATATAAAGCCACCAAATGCAAAAGGTCAGTGGAATCGTTGATTTGTGGAGTAATTACCATAAAATTAGCAGACGAAACGTTAAATGTGTCACGGCTGAAGAAAAATCAGATAAAACAAGACGTCGGAGGGCATCTGATTAACCTTGCAAGATTTGGTGGCTTTATTATTACTTTGCTATGCAACCCAGACTTCATGTCTGGGGAGTATAACATCGTTAAGTTCAATTTGAGGTGAGTAATAAAAATGAGATTAGGAACAATTGAAATTCAAGTTTTATTAGATGCTTGTGAAGATACATTACACAGAATAAGATATGATAATAAAGTTAAAGCTAGAAGAGGATATAGAAATAAGGTTAGAAGGTTGAAAATAAAACTTGAAAAACAATTAGAATTACTCACCTCAAACTCAGAGCCTAAGGACAAGCCTTAGGGAACTTAACATCATTAAGTTCAATTGGAGGTAATTAAATGAATTGCAAAAATTGTGGAAAAGGAATAATTAAATGTGCTGATAGATGGTATCACACCGAAACGCAGAAATATTTTTGCAATACTAATCATGCCGAACCTCCAACTCTTACGCCAGAGGATAAACCTCTGGGAACTTAACATCGTTATGTGTAATTTGGCTAAAGCCAAACTTAAATTACCAAGAGGTTAGATAAAATGGAAAAAGAAAAAGTTGTTTTTAAATCAACACCAGAATATTGGAATAAGGAAAATTTAGGATTGAAAAGAAATACTGTTAGAAAGAAAGATACAGATACACGATTCAATAAATTAGATTTGTGGTGTGCGGGTAAAAACAACTTAGATATTACTATTGTAAACACGAAAACACAAGAAGAGTTCACAAGAGAAGTAAAAGATGTAAGTAAGTTCGATGATTATTATATTGTCTCTTGGTAATTTAGTAATGAATTACACACATAACATCGTTAAGTTCAATTTTAGCTTCGGCTAAGGAGAAAAATAAAATGAATACACCAGAAGAAATAGCAGAAGAAGCTTTCAATGAAGGATGTAAAATAGCCATCAATACCATATCCAACCTTAAAGGTATGGCTGAAGAAATGAAAGCTGAAATGAGTGTTAATGTACATGAACATATCTTGAACTTGATTCAAGGGTTAGAGCACGATTTGGGATTAGTTACCGAAAAGACAGCCGAAGCTAAAACTCTAAAGCCTCTTGACAAGCAAGAGGGAACTTAACATCGTTACACTCAATAATGGGAACGAGGGTGGAGATAGATCCAATATTGGACTAACCAGAATGCTTACTGGGGCAATCCAAAAAGCTATTGCAGGTTCGAATCCTGCCGTTTCCAATCGGGATGGAAGACTGGCAACCGTAAGGTCCAGTGGGTTTAGATTGAACATAGCTTGAAAAAGCTCCTTTACCTTCAAATATCCATCCCACCTTCATAATTAAGAGGTAATAAAAATGGATCACAAAGAATTGATTTATCAGATTTGGGAAATAAAAAGAGCTGAATCAAAGGAGGAGGATATTACAACTTTTCCTCAACAATTATTTTCTACAACAATAGATAAAATAAAAGAATTGCAAAAGAAAGAAGATCAATCACTCGACGAAAAGAAAAAAATTAAGGATTTAGTAAGTATGATCAGTTTTATTTACAATAAGAGATTAAGAAAACTGATTGAAATGGCGTTATGTTGTTCTCTTGGTGGAGTGATTATTTATGATGATGAGAAATTATTAGAACATGAAAAAGGATTCTTTGAAGAACTTTCTCAATTACTTAATAAATATAATCTAAAAGAAAAAATAAATTAATTTCTTACTGCTTTTACTTCTTTCAGAGATCCAAACAACTTATCTAGGAAGAACGAACTCACAGAAGATATTATTGCTGCATTATCTACTCCGGCACTTTCAAGTCCAAAGTATCCTACAAGTCCCATTAAACCTACTTTAATCACTGTTCCAGCAAGTTTTCTCCATTCAAGTTTAGTAACCCTTCTATCTTTGAGAGCAACTGTGGCCCAGCCCCCCAAACTCCTAATTATGGGAAGCCCCACAATTATTCCTAAATCATACACAATTTTCATATCCATTTCTAACACCTCATATTTTATCTAAATCAATTTCTTTGCCAACAAAACTATCCTTTACCTCTTTTTCCCTAACCATATCTTTATTGTATTTATTCTCTAGAAGTTCCTTGACTTCCTTTAAATATTTAGGTTTCTGTGTAACTGGATCAAGATATTTCTGTTGTAAACTAAGACCAAGATTATCTTTCCCATACTTACACTCAGTTTCAACTCTTAATATTCCTTTCAATTCGTAAACTCTTAAAATTTTTACTTTCATAATATCACCTCTTCTTCAACTTTATCTCTTTAGATACGTTCTTATTTATAGTTTTTTCTTCCTCACTAAATTCTTCATTCTGTTTATCTAATGCTTGCATATCTTTAAAATATGGACTCAAAACATCAAATTTTATTTTCCCTTCAGCAATTTGTAAATAACCAACATTTCTGTTTAAAAAAACTTTATCCCCTTCCTTTTTAATTTTCTTCCATTCTTCATTACTAAGTCTAATACTAATACTTCCATTAATTCCTTTTGTTCTTAATCTCATTTTCTACCTCTAAGTATTTTCTAACAAATGACGTATTTTAACTATTCCCTGGACAAAATCTGCACTGGCACTATCAGTTAATATTCTCACTCTCCATAATCCTGCTACATCTGGGTAAGTTCCACCATTGGTTATATCAACATCATTAGCCAAAGTTGCACCAGTTCCAATGATAGTATGTTTATCAAGGACCCAAGAACTTCCATTCCAATAATCCAAATGAATATCAACTTCAGAAGCATTCTCTGATCCTGCTTCCCCAACTCCATCACCAATACTTATATTATCTATATCTGCAGCATTGATATCATAAGTTCCATCTGCATGAGGATGATTTGCAGCTGCATAAGTACCATCAGAATGTGAGTGGTTTGCAGCCGCATAAGAACCATCTGAGTGAGTGTGATCTGCCCTGTAAACAGATAAAAATCCATTAACTACAATTGCTCCAGTAAAAGGATAAACTCTTAATCTAACAACATCACTATTTCCATCTGTTCCTGCAAATACACCATCTGCTCTTGCAAAAGCATCATCTCTAAACCCATCTTGATATACTGCAAATCTACTATCCGTTCCAGTAACTTCTCCAGTATTTTCTATTTTTACCAGAATATCTTCAGGACCACCAGAATTTCCTAGGACATAAAAATTAGCATACAAAGAATCTCCAGAATTGGCAGTATTTACTGAAGCAATTGTTGTCCATTGACCAGAAGGGCAAGATACACCAGATCCAGAATCACTCCCTACGACTGAACCAGCCCAAGACGCACCACTACTTCCACTAACACCTGGAGCAGTGTTCCCACTATCATTTGCAACATCTGGAGCAGTTGAAGCACTACTATTTTGTACTTGAGGATCGCTTCCATCAAAACTTGGAGAACCATATTCTTGCTTGAATTTATCAACATCATAGTCAAGTGTCATTGAATTTATTCGAATATTACCTGCTTCATCGGTGATAAATTCAGTTGGAACATTGAAATTGATATAAAGAGGAACAGAATTGTTTGCATTATTAGCTCTAGGGAAAGTGAGAGTATTACCAGATCCCTGCATGGAAGAATTGGATGTGATAGACTTTTCATCCAATTGTGCTATTACCCAAGCATTATTCTTAGAAGCTATCCTATATGCTGGATTTGTAACCTCTAAATCGAGATATTCATCTCCTCCTTGATTTAATCCTCTCTTAATTCTTACGATATCTACTGTTACTGAATCTAATCCTAATGAATCAGCATTGATAGTTACTTCATCACCAATCCGAAATGTAAGAGAAGAATTGTAAACATTAAAATTATAAACATTTATTGCTGCAACAATTCTTGCAAGTTCTGTTGCTGCTCTTGTATTAGCATCAGAAGTTTGGATTATATTTCTATCAACAATTTCAAAGATGGGAGTTCCAGAACCAGCAGAACCAACAATTTGATTTTCTCCATCAGACTTTCCGTAAATAACAACTTTAGAAGCTTTTGCCTTCATTGTTTTATGTGTAACATTTCCACAATTAACTCCCTCATTAAAAACATGAACATTAGCATTAGTTAATTCATCATAAAGATAAAGTTTCTGAGTAGAATCATTAACTAGTATATCTTTCTTGGTCAGTTTAAGCAAATCTTTTATTCCATTCCAGGCACTTTGTGAATCTGATGTTCTGAAACTTGATATTGCTGTGGCAGTTGAATTTACAACATCTGAACTCCATCCTGCAACATTCCCTACAATATCAGCAAAAATAGTATTAGCATTAGAAGAAGTGTAAACTTTCTTGTGAGTTCCTGCATCAATAGGACATTTTTGTTCTGCGAAATCTACCTCTTGACCTAAACCTCTTATAATAATTCCACCACCTTGGAATGCTTCTTTTTCTTCAATCGTTCCCTGAAATTCAAGAGTTCCATCCCGATAAATTTGGACAGTATTTCCTACTGCTAATTCTGCTCTAATTATAGAATCTACCCCATCAGTTACTATTTCAAAAGAACGAATTTCATTCAGAGCAAGAGAATACCAACATCTAACAACGTTATAGATAGTAGCATTCCCGGATATTATTGTTATCATTTTCTAATCTGTGCTATGGCCATCTCTGAAAAAAAATGTTGGACTAGTTATGTTAGCACTAACAGTTCCACCAGAAAATAAATCATTGAGAGATTCTCCTGTTTCTAATCCAAGAATCATTGATTTATTGGCAGTTGCTCTTGTGAGAACTTGTCTTGTCCCTGCAATTTCAGCATAAATGTATTCTGTGAAGAAATTATCACTCCCAATATCAAGAAGTTTAATTAAATAAATTGTCAAGGTACTTGCACTTGTAGGTGTAAAAGTAAATCCATTTCCATCTGCATCTTTGATAGTTGCTAGATTGGTATCATTAAGTGTTCCTGTTATTTTCTCAATAGGAGTGAATATATCTCCTTGATTTTCATCGGATGCAGAAGCATTACCACTTTTCTGTGTATCATCAAATAATAAACCAAACGGAGAAATGAAAGAAGCGATGTAATCAATGAAATTAGTTCTTCCACCAGTGTTTGTTTTCTTGCAATCAATAGGAAAAACTATATGAAATTTATCTGTTCCAAGATATATTTTTCTAATCCTATTACTGTTGCACATCCTGAACAGAGAAGCATATTCTGTATTTTTAGTAGTTCCATCAAAATGACCATTAATTATGATGGATTTTTTACTTTTTAATGTATTAGTTACTCCAAAATAACTGAAAGCATAAGCATAATCTCTCTGATCAGTAAATTTATTTAATGTATCATCATAAACATTTGGATTATGAGGGAACGTAAAATTGAAGAAAACTAAACCAGCAGTATCTCCGGTTGATCCTTCATTACTACCAGTATTTGCATAAGTAAACGTCACAAAATCAACCATAGTAATTGTAACATCAGAATCATTATATCCTGTTCCACCCAGTCCAGATATCGTAATGGTATCTCCTGTTATCAAACCATGAGGAGAACCAGTGGTAATTGTAGCTATGTTTGATGTTCTGGCTCTTGTGGCCGTTGCAATTCCTTCATAATCTTCGATTTTCATTTTATCCTATACCATTCTTAGAGGTAAATGCTAATTGTTTATCTGAAGCTCTACCAAGAATTTTCTCAAGTAAATCCTGGAGAGAATTTAATAAACCTGCAGTGCCGGTGACTAATCCCTTATTTATTGGATCATAACCTTCCGGGACTGGAAATTGTTCTAATTTATCAAGAGCAGAACTTACCTCTCCCATATTAAATTTACCTCCTTGTTGAAATTTATTTATGTTTGATAAAGTACCTGCACCGAGAGCAGTACCTAATGCTAATCCAATCCATGCACCCCCCCATCCACCAATAGCAAATCCAGCAGCAGCTCCCGCCAAACCAAAAGCACTGAAAGTTATTAGTTTTGATACATCCCAATTTGCTAATGCCAAAGATACAGCTTCAATTCCTCCTGCAGCATTTTGAGCAAATTTTTCAATCTGAGGACTAAATCTTTCAATTGCATCTCCTATTGCAGGAATGAGATTATTGGCTACAGATTCAAATAGAGGTTGTAATCGTCTTCCAAGAGTATGACTTATAGTCATTAGTCCAATCTGCATTTTTGCTAATGCCGGGGCAACTGCTGGTGCAACACTAGCCAATCCAGTTAATGCGGCCACCCCAGTAGTTCCAATGGCAATAAGTGTTTTACTAAGACCTTTAGCTGCATTGCTAAGATTTGTAACACTTCCAGCAGAAGATTCTGTCTGTGCTTTGAAACCATCTAATTTCTGTTCAATTCTTGTTAAACTCATCTCTATCTCAGTTGAATCCAGAGATCCTCCAATTTCCATTGATGCAGTTTTTACCATGTTTTTATGTTTTCTATCTCTTGTTGAACTAACTTATTTCTTGATTTTTTACTTTTATATGCATTCTCAATATCCATTATTTCAATGATATCCCTCATTTGACATTTCCTGAATTCTCTTGGACTGATACCATTCTTCCAGAAACGATACTTCCATAACAATAATGTTTCTGTTTTATTTTCAGTTTTAAACCCCATCTGAGGATGGGAATAGGTTATTTTCTCAATTAAACTTTTTTTTTTGATTCCTCTCCGGAATCAATTTTTCTAATTTGAGTTATAATTTTATCTAATAACTGTGGTTGTAACTTACTTAAAATATCCCATCTTTGATTATGATCGAGTTCAGACCAATCCTTATCAAGACCATTCAACTTCTTTAAGATTTCCTTAGAATATGGAACTTCAATAAGATTTCTTAATTTGCATTTGTTAAGCAATCCTAAATCCTGTTTAAGTTTAGTTTTACCATCTTCTTCATATTTAACCATGTATTGATCTAACCACTCAACTTCATCTCCTGCTGTTGTTGGTTTAAACTTGAATAATCTTCCATCTATTTTAAACTCTACTAATGTTTCATTTACAAAATCTTTACTTAAATCCATTTTAATTTCACCTCTTAATATGTAGTTATGGCATCACGTGCAACCATCGTAATACTATCCGCAGTAATTATCAGATCAACATTTGTAACTCCTTCAAGATTAGATGGAGCAACTCCCTTATGAATAATCATGTCTGTGAAAGTTACCAGTAATTGATCATTCCCAGTACCATCTCTATCAAATAGGAGAGTATTTGTCCCACCAACAACAGCTCCTGCTGTCCATAAGTCATAAAAAGTCTTATCATCAATATTTACATTAATCCTTGCATTAATCCTCATAGTCTTAGGGATTGGATCACCAATTTTATTATCAAAAGTAGAGTTACAATATCTACTATCATTTTCATCTATTCCAGAGTCAAAAGTTAATTCTCCATTATTAACTTCTTGTACCTCAGTTGAATTTACGGTTAATTTGACGTGACGAAACTGAAATCCATCTAAAGAAATATTGCTCAATGAAGTTACAGAAGAACCCTGAGAATCATCTTGTCCAACACAACTCAAACCAACATTAAGATAACCTTGAGATCCTTCTCCTGTTGATTTCTGAAATCTTATTGTTCCAGATTTAACAAAATTTCCTATCAAAGTTAAGACATGATTGGTTGTATGTCTTTTCGCCCATTCTAATTTATAAGAATTGATGGCATTACCTATAGTGAATGTATGCGTTTTAGTTCCAGCATCATCTGCATTAGCAACACCAAACAAATATTTCAACCATCTCCAATTGACTGGAATGAAATTCATAGTATAAGGTAAACTTAAAGGTCCTTTAACTCTACCTTGAACATATCTATTATCTGCGCCACTAGTTAATATTTCTTGCCATCCTTGACTAAAATCTGGTTCAACAGTGCAATTTAATCCAACAATTTCTCCAGAACTCATTGTTCCACCTGAACCATAACTTGATTCTACCACCCATGACATTCTTTCTCTCTTGCCAATAAGATATTCGTTTGTAGTTGCCATTTAATTTTCACCTCTTATGTGGTTATCCGACCAACTGTCGTCCCCTTAAGTATAAATTCAACAATCTTATGATGTGCTTGATAAGTTGAATCAAAAGGCATTTCTCTTGGAACTGCCTGTGTTGGAATATATGAATAAAATAATGGATGTAAATCCGATTCAAAATCTTCAAAAGTTTGCATTACTTGATATGCCAGATATTCAGCTAAATCTTCACCGGTATAAGTTCTGCTGTTTATTGTAAATATCTGATTGTTTGCTTTTTCTTTAACCCACACATCAACTTGGAAACTTATTGTACTTTCAACTGGCGCTTCAAAGTTACCTAATCTTTCTCCAGGACCAGAGATAATTTTAACTGCAATTCTAGGAAAAGCAGTTTCTGTAAGATTTTCATTAGGTTTATCCCAATAGATCCAATTTGAAACAGCTTCATTATAATTCACTACAACAGCTTCACCACCAGTTAAAGCTGTGATAAAAATTACTTTTTCATCTCTGAAATTAATATAATAATCTTGCCATTTAACCTTAGTTGCTGCATCTACAGTTACACTTGAAATACAACTTAATTTTTTTCCTGAAGTTGGAGATAAAGTAAAAGTTGTCTGAGAAGCAGTTGCAGTAAAAGAATCACCATTTGGAGAATGAGCTCTTGCAGAACGTGGATCTGTTAGACGATTTCTTAGAAATTCAGCTAAAATCCACTTTGGGTTTGTGTATGTCATAATGTAAAAGGCCTCTTGGCATTAAGTAGAAAGTGTAACTCATTTAAATACTTTGTTCAAGTGCTAATATACTTTTAAATCTGGATGATGTTTCTGATGGCATTGTTTACAAAGTAACTCCCCATTATTTAAGTCCCATAATTGTTTGCATTTCAATGCTCTTCCATAAGTAGTAACCCTATGTTTAAACATTATTTCATAAAAAGGAATGATATGATGTGCTCTAAGATTTTTATTAGAATTACAATCAATACAAATTTTATCTCTTTTTAAGATTTCTTTTCTCCATTTTTTATATCTTGCAGAAGATCTAACTCTCTTATGTAAAGGACTAACCCCACCTTTCCAGAGATTATTTTTATCTCCAGTTCTTAATCTTCCTAATTTTAAAGATTCTAATTGTTTTATATTTGCTTTTTTCCCATACATATGATTATTTTTTCCAGTATGATTTAATATACCTTTTTTAAACATTTCTTTCCTTACTTGAGATAATTTAGGATTCTTTCTTCCTTTTGGAAATCCACCACCATGTCCTTTTTTGAAACTTCCAGAATTAGATTTATAACTTCCTCTTTCTTTTCTGGTCTTAACCCCTTTAATAATTCCTTTTCTAATTCTTTCATCAGTTTCTTTAGTCAATCCTTTGTTCCATGCAGTTTGACCTTTATTTAATTCACCATTTTGAAAAGATTTAATCCCATTTCTTTTCAAAATTCTATAAAAAGTGGTTTTACCTATTCCTAATTCTTTGACTATTTTAGAAGGAGATTTCTTCTTCAAATAAGATTCAATTACTTTTTTCTCAATTAATTTATCCATAAATGGAACTAATGCACAACCATTTTTAAATGTTTTCACTAAATACTTGTTTTGTGATTTTGGGTAACCAAATCTGTATTGTTTCAAAAAATGCCGGCCTAAAAAATGGTGTGGCTTGAGTACCTTCCCTAGCTATTTTCCTTGCAATAATAAACCCTAATTTTTCATCTCCAAGAACTCTTTTGCTCCAATCTGCTAATGCTTTAACTGGTGGGAAATGTGGCAAAGTACCATATTCAACGTGAACACCATAATCAACTCCATCAGCGAGAGTGTATTTTGTTGCTCCGGGATATACTGGAGTTAAATTTATTGAAGATCTTAAACGGCCAGTATCAACTGGAACTCTTCTTTTAGCTAATTCCATCATTTTCTGCATTGAAAGAAAAAGCACTTTTTTCTGTTTTTTAAGAAGTTCTCCTCTTAATTTATTCATTCCAGTTATTTGAACATTGAATTTGAACTTCATTTTAGGAAGAACCTGCAAGACCTATATTCTGGACTATACACTTCTTGTAAATTTTTGTATCTTGAATGTAAGGTTCATGGACAACTTTAACAACTCTCCACTTCTCGTTATTCCTATCTTTTAGAATATCCCCTTCAACCACTTCATGGGTAGAATCTACTCCCCCGGAAGTTATGGTATAAACAGGTTTAATATATAAAATCCTATTACCTGGAACAGCTAATCCCATCTCGTGAACTTCTCTATCTCTTTTTGAAATATCAAAAAGCATACCATAAATCCTATAATCAGTTTCAGAAACAGCAGAGATTGTTCCCATTCCATCTTCAGTAGTTGTCTGTTTAACAATATGGAATACATCCCCGTGGTCTAAGATTATAGTATCAAAATCAGCTGCAACATCAGTATCAAAAGTATCTGAATCATAAGAATGATCAAATTTGCTTGAATCAAAAACTATATTATTGTTATCTGAGTCCTCATATTTTGTGAATACTATTCCCATGTTATGTATCTAAATCTCCTAATTTGTAAATCTGACTGAACAAATGTTTGATGAATCAGTACCCTCCACTCTAAATGAAGAATAACCTGTAATTGCAACATTGGAATTGAAAGTTCCTGTTCCACTAATTGTGATACTATTTCCACCAAGATCTACTGGACTGGTTATTAAACAATTATCTGAACATAAAACAACCCAATTCCCAGATGTATATGTACATGAATCAGATGGTGCTGCTGGTGCTACCAAAAAATATTGTCGAGTTTCTGTGGAATTGGGGATTCCACTATCAGCATCAGTAGCAGTAGCATTCAAAAAATAAGTAGCATTTTGTAAACTAGTGAAATTGAACTGGAATAAATCAGCAGTAGTATTAACAAAGGAACTTACATAATCCGTAAGATTATAGAGTGAGATATTAACCTGAACAAGATTAAAATTGTCTGAAGCAGTTACGTTAGCAAAAATTGATCTTGTGGTGATATTAGAACCATTGGATGGTGTGGGTGCAGTGAAATTGATGTTAGGTGCAGTTAAATCTTGGATAGACATATTAGCTTTACTTGTGTTTTCTAATGGAGCAGTATTATTGTTCCCTAGAGTATCCACACATGCAAAATAGGAAATGTTAAATCCAAAAGGTGCAGAACTAGCCTGAGTACATGTAAGTTCAGTGGTATCATTCCCTGTCGCATCTGTGGGCATACTATCATAACCAACATCCTGATATCCACATCTACATCTGGAACTTTCATCAATACTAAGAACAAAAGTAGGATCTGTATCTTCAGTAGGTCCACATAATGTTGGCCAGACACAAATCTCTCCACCATCACTAGTGAAATTTATCTGAGTAATTATTGGAGGAGTTGTATCATCTACAACAGTATAATTTCTCCCTGCCCCACCATTATATGCCCAAATAACATCAGCAACAGTATAATTAAGGTCAGTTACATATAAATTATCAATTAACCCCTCATAACATCTACCTAAACTAACACACAAGTTATCAGAATGAGCAGAGTATTCAGTGTCCAGATTTTCTATTGTAGGTAAAGGAGTTGTATCTGTACAAGTTATATCCAAAACAGTGTTTACATAAACTTTAAATCCATTATCAGGACTGTAAGTAGTAACAACATGATTCCAAGTTCCAGCTGTTAAAACTGCTGAGCCTGTAACATCACACTTACCTGAACTTGCAACAGAATATTCCAACCTTAGATTATTAGAAGCAGTTAATTGCACGTGAAAACCGTTAGTATAAGGACTACCATCTGCTCCTGTAAATTCATATAACGGGTGATAATTAGCTGTTACAGAAGGTTTAAACCACCCGTCAATAGTCCCAAATTCAGCCATTATTGAACTATCTAGAGTTTTATTAAGTAACATGTTATCACCAGCATCTGTTAAATTTACTGAATCACCAATTATTCCTGCATAAAATCCCTCATAATTGATACCTAAACCAAAAACATTACTTAAATTAGCAATACTATCTGTATCAATTTGAAAAGGATAATAC
>SDBU01003851.1_pt1 | contig 18833 bp, 16 predicted proteins | sample 2277071 | NCBI WGS metagenome assembly SDBU01 (sample SAMN10397929, study PRJNA504765) | marine sediment metagenome | isolation source: marine sediment core GS08_GC12, 126 cmbsf | place: Arctic Ocean: Gakkel Ridge, Loki's castle | collected 2008 | reverse complement strand
GTCCAAAGTTCTGGCCCTGGGTCTGTCGCTGATTCTGGCCGGTATCATCGTAATGATCTTCGCCCGGCTGGTGGCGCTGCTGATCGCCCTGGGATTGTTCTTCGGTGGCGCCCTGGCGCTTAATTCCGCCTATCGCCTGTGGCAGATAGGCCGGGAATTGAGCCCCCAACAGCCTGAAGAAGATCAGTAATTCACCGACTCGCCCCAGGCCAGGGCGCTGGCCTCCATCACCGCCTCCGACATGGTCGGATGAGGGTGGATGGTATCGATTATTTCCCGATGGGTAGCCCCCAACGTCCGGGCCGTGGCCACTTCTGATATCAGCTCGGTGGCGTTGGCCCCGATAATGTGGCCTCCCAGCAGCTCGCCGTCGCGGGCGTCGTAAATCATCTTGACGAAACCCTCGATCTCCCCAGCCGCCACAGCCTTGCCCAGTGCCCGGAAAGGGAATTTGCCAACCTTCAACTCATGCCCTGCCTCCCGGGCGGCCTGCTGGGTGAGGCCCACTGAGGCCACCTGCGGCTGGCAATAGGTGCAGGCCGGGATATTCCCATAATCCACCGGCCGGACTTCCCGGCCCGCCAGGTGCTCCACCGCCACCAGCGCCTCAGCCGAGGCCACGTGCGCCAGCCAGGGCGGGCCGATCACGTCACCTACCGCCAGCACCCCGTCCACCGACGTGCGGTAATGTTCGTCCACCTTGATCGCCCCATCCTCTACAGCCACGCCCAGTTCCTCCAGGCCTAGGTTCTCCACGTTACCCTGGATTCCCATAGCCAGCAGCACCACGTCGGCGGTGACGGTCTCCACGTGCTGGCCGGTGGTATGTACCTTGACCTGGGTCTTCTGCCGCTCCAGGTGCTCCACTCTAGTCCCGGTGAGCATTTTGATCTTGCGTTTCTTGAACTGCCGGGCCAACTCCCGTGAGATGTCGGCATCCTCAGTGGGCAGAATAGCCGGCAGCATCTCGATCAAGGTCACCTGGCTGCCGAAAACACTATATAGATAGGCGAACTCCACTCCGATGGCCCCGGCCCCGATGATCGCCAGCCGTTTGGGCACTGCCGGCAGCGTCATGGCCTGCTTGGCGGTTATCACCCGCTCACCGTCAGGCTCCAAGCCGGGGAAAACCCGCGGCCGCGCGCCGGTGGCAATGATTACCTGCCCGGTCTCCAGGGTGTAGGACTGGCCCTCCTCCGGGGTAACCTCCACCCGGTCCGCCGCCGCCAGTCGCCCCACACCGGGATTGTGGGCTACCTTATACTTATTGAACAGATACTCAATCCCCTTTGCCAGCCGTCCCGCCACGTTACGGCTACGGCCAACCACCGCCGGCCAATCCACCACCGGCTCACCCACCTGCAGCCCGAAGGTGTCCGCCTGCTGCAGGGTCCGGTAAACCTCCGCCGCCTGTAGCAGCGCCTTGGTGGGGATGCAGCCCCAGTTGGTGCATACACCGCCCAGGTGCCGGGCTTCGACCACGGTGCATTTCAAACCCAGCTGGGCGGCCCTGATGCCCGCCACGTAGCCGCCGGGACCGGAGCCGATTACGACAATATCGAGTTTATCCGCCATCGGTTAGTCCTCAGCCACCACCGGCTCCGGCTCGGGCGCATTGACCAGCGAGCGCAGTAGCTTCAATTCCTGGCCATACTCGGCCGTATCATCCACCGGTGTTTCCAGTATTGCCGGGGTATCGCTAAAGCGCTGGTCGTTCACCAGGCACCAGAACGGCATCAGCCCCAATAGTCCCTCGCCAATGGACTCATGCCGGTCCACCCGGCTGCCATGGGCCTTCTTGCTATCGTTTAAGTGGAACACCAGCAGCCGCTCCAGGCCGATCAGGGCGTCGAACCGTTCCATAACCTGGTTCCAGCCGTCCGCGGTCCGCAGATCGTAGCCGGCCGCGAAGGCGTGTTGGGTATCGAAGCACACCCCCATCCGCTCAGGGTACTTCACCTGCTCCAGGATATGGGCGATCTGCTCGAAGGAGTGCCCCACGGTGGTGCCCTGCCCGGCGGTGATCTCCACCAGCAGTTTCACTTTATGATCGGGGCGTTGCTCCAGGGCATGGTTAAGACTTTCGGCCACCAGTGCGCAGCCGGTTTCGATCCCCGCGCCCATGTGCGCCCCCGGATGAAACACGATATAGTCAATCCCCAGCGCCTCGCTGCGGTCCATTTCCTCAATAAAGGCCCCCACCGCCCGCCGGCGTTTTCCCTCCTCGGCGGCGCACAAATTGATCAGATAGCTGTCGTGGGTAACGCTCACCCGGGGCCGGTCCTGCCCCATGCCGGACCGGAAGCCGGTAATATTGTCTTCCGTCAGTGGTGGTGAGTGCCAGCGGTTCTGGTTGGCGCTAAAAATTTGGATGGCGTCGGCGGCGATGGCCCGGCCCCGCTCGGGGGCATTCTGTACCCCGCCCGCTACGGACACGTGCGCCCCCAGTAGCGCCATCAGTTCCGCCCAAGGGCGATAATGTTCAGAAATTCCTCGCGGGTTTTCTGGTTGCTCTTGAAGATGCCCACCATGTGGGAGGTGGTGGCGAAACTGTTCTGCTTCTGTACCCCGCGCATCTGCATGCACAGGTGGGTCCCCTCCACCACCACGCCCACCCCCTGGGGCTTGAGCACCTCCATCAAGGCGTTGCCGATCTGCAGGGTCATGCGCTCCTGGAGCTGCAAGCGCCGGGCGTACATCTCCACGATGCGGGGAATTTTGGACAGCCCGATCACCCGGCCGTCGGGGATGTAGCCCACATGCGCCCGGCCGAAAAAGGGCAGCAGGTGGTGCTCGCACAGGGAGAAAAAGTCGATGTCCTTGACGGTGACCATCTCGTCGTAGTCCTCGTCGAAGCAGGCCCCGCCGACAATTTCCTCCAAGGTCAGATCGTACCCCCGGGCCAGGTGCTCCCAGGCCAGGGCCACCCTTTCAGGTGTCCGCACAAGCCCCTCACGCTGCGGGTCTTCTCCGATAGCGGCCAGCAGTTGACGGGTCAGCTCTTCTAAGTCTGTTCTGGCTTTGGCATGCATAGCTTGCTACCTTTTCAGCGGCCCGGGCATTCAGGCCTGGCCGTCGTATTCCGCGTAAATGGTGGGGGTTTCGAACAGCCGCAGCCGCACCAGGCGCACTCCGGTGGGCAGGCTGCCGGCCAGCTGCTCCCAGATATAGACCACCAGGTTCTCCGACGACGGCTGCCGCTCCTTAAACCAGGCGATATCCTCCTGGATGGTGCTATGGTCCAGCTGCGCCACCACCCGCTCCTCAACCGTCTGTTTCACAGCCCCCAGATCGGCCAGGAAGCCGGTATTGGGGTCCACCTCACCGGTCAGACTGACCTCCAATTCATAGTTATGGCCGTGGTTGCGGTTGTCGGCGCCAAATACTTCCCGGTTGCGCTCCGGCGGCCATTCAGGCTGGTGATAGTGATGGGCGGCGCAAAAGTGGAATTTCTTGGTAAGTGTCAACATGCCGGTACCGTGCTCAAATCAGGGGACCGGAATTTAATCCCGGCTCCCGATGGGCACCACTTTCTTTCCGCGGTATGGATGGTCGTAGCGGGACCAGGCGGCGCTGGCCATCAGCATCATGCCCGGGCGGCCGGGCAAAGTTCCGCCAGCACACATTCTTCGCAGCGGGGCCGCCTGGCAATGCACACCGTCCGGCCGTGCTCGATAATCCGGTGGCTGAACAGAGCCCACTCCTCGGGTGGGAGTAGCCGGCACAAGGCCCGCTCCGCCTTCACCGCGTCTTTCCCCGCCGCCAGTCCCAGCAGGTTTGACAGCCGCAGCATGTGGGTATCCACCGCCAAGCCGGGGACACCGAAGGCGTTGCCCAAAAGCACGTTGGCGGTCTTGCGCCCCACCCCCGGCAGCTGCACCAACTGTTCCATGGTCCCGGGGATTTCACCCCCGTGGTCCCGCACCACCGCCTGGGCCATACCCATCAAGTGCCAGGCCTTGTGATTGAAAAAACCGGTGGACCGGATGATCTCGATGACGGCGTCTAACTCGGCGGTAGCCAGATCGGCCGGCGTTGGGTAGGCGGCAAAGAACGCCGGCGTCATCTGGTTCACCCGCTTGTCGGTGCACTGGGCCGACAGGATGGTGGCTACCAGCAGTTGATAGGCCCCCTGGTGCGCCAGGGCGCAGGCCGCCTGGGGATACTCCCGCGTCAGGCGGCGGTTGATCTCCATCGCCCGGCGGCTTTTGGCAGTCTGGCTCTCGCGGGCCACGGTTCAGGCGCTCTTTCCGGCGTCAACGTCCAACCGCGGCAACCCCGACCAATCGAACCGGTCAGCGCTGGATAGGCTTTCGATCTGCTCCAGTGAATGCCGGGCGAACGCTAACAGGCTGCCAACATCCAGGTCGCGCTGGATCGGCTGGTAAGGCTCCAGTTTAGCCAAACACTTGGTGAACAGCCCCCGGGCGCCGTTCAGGTTGGCATTGGTCAGGTGATAGCAGCCCACCGCCAGCTGGATCAGCCCCTGGATGAAGGCGGCGTCCGGCAGGTGTTGATCGGTCCACAGTTCCTCCCAATGCTCGTGGGCGTCGTAAAAGTCGTGGGCGCGGAAGGCCTCTCGCCCCAGCCGGAACAGCGCCCCCGGCTCACTGGCCATAGCGCTGGCTGATCTGCACGTACTTCTCCCCCGGCACCACCTTCACACCCGCCAGATGGGGATCGTGATCGAAGAACAGCCACCAGCCCTCCTCAGCGGCCTGGGCCAGCAGCTTGGCCTTCTCCTCCAGGGTCTGCAACGGCCGCAGGTCGTAGCCCATGATGTAGGGCAGCGCCAGGTGGGTGGCGGTAGGCACCGTATCCCCCAAAAACACCGCCGTCTGACCCCCACCGGTGACCTTCACCATCTGATGGCCGTCGGTGTGGCCGTTACCCACCAGCACCGCCACCCCCGGAGCAACCTCCTGCTCACCCTCCAGGAGTTCCAGCCGGCCGTGGCGCTCCAGGGGCAGGAAGTTGTCGGGCACGAAGCTGGCCTGGTCCTTCAAACTGGGGCTGTTGGCCAGGTCCCACTGGGCCTTTTGGACGTAATAGCGGGCGTTGGGGAAGGCAGGCACCATTTCGTTACCGTCGACCCTGGTGGCCCCGCCAGCGTGGTCGAAGTGCAGATGCGTCAGGATCACATCGGTCACCTGTTCGCTTGAAAAGCCGATCCCTTTCAGGGCGCTGTCCACCGCGTTCTCGGCCTGCTCGATACGGAATATCTTGACCTGTTTCTCAGTCCAATTATGCCCCATGCCGGTGTCCACCAGGATAAGACGCTTTGTCCCGCCAGCCCTGGGCGTACCCGCTTCGGGGAGTCCGGCGGGGGTCTGTTCCTCGATCAGCAGGTGTCGGCAGGCCATGGTGATGCGGTTGGCCTCGTCGGCGGGATTGGTGCGCTGCCACAGCGCCTTGGGCACCGACCCGAACATGGCCCCCCCGTCCAGCCCGAAGGTGCCGCTGGTGAGGGGGTGGACGGTCCAGGGGCCGAGGGAGAGGGGATTTTCTTTCTCAGTAACCTTATACAAGTGTTGCCCGTTTGATGATAAATATTTCCTGCATTTTTAGCATCGCTTCGAAATATCTCTTGATGATTATTTCCCAAGCTGATCCACTGTCATTAATTGGGTAGGGAATGCCAAAGAAATCGTGGGCTGGCAATACCCTATCTAAATTATCTCCATGGACAGGATACCCTTGTCTGAGGTAATTAACCTGTTTAAGGACATCACAAACCGAAACTGCCTCATCTGTACTTGAAAAGTTCGTGAGCAATGCTTCGACAAGTGATATACTTCCGCGAGTATCGCTACTTGGGATTGTTAAATGATTTTTTATAGCGTCTTTATTAATTGCCGTGATCAATCCAGCCAATGATGAGAGTCTATTTGCAAAATCTTCGCTTGTTTGAACAGGTTTGTACATCTCAATGAGTGCTCTTTCCTGAGGTAATTCAAGCACTCTCTCACCAATGACATGTTTGGAGATTGCATTTATTTGATCGCGTATTTCTGAAATGTCATATGCAAGGAACGTAATTTGAGCCATTCTTTCCTCTTCGGCCATTCCTCGAGCTGGAACGGGTACTAATTCTCCGACTTCAAATTGTGGCCGCTGAGGAGATGTTCTAGAAGCAGTGAATGTATTGAGCGTTATGGATCTATGCTCCCCATAGGCATCCCGAAGAATATTGTCGACAGCTAGGCTACCCGAAACGATAGGTAGCTCATCATCAGATACTCCCCATACGGCCTGCAGTGTCCTAGAAATATTTATTTCAACTGAACCGCTAAGTTCTGGTTCAAAGCTTTCAGCATCACCTTCACCGACTTCATATCTAAGACGGTACTTGGTTCCGTCTAGATCAGGAGGTGTTATGTCTCTCAACTCAAGTGTTTTAAGAAATTTCGCCATCGCATTAGTGTTCTTTGTTATTTGATCTTAATATATAAATAAGCTACGCTCCCGAAACCTCGCCTGCCAAACCGATAATGACTGTCTCTAAAGTTCTGATAGTCCAACCGCAGGGGATCAGGCATTGGTTGCTTCCAAGCTCCTTCTAACTCTTCCATCCAAATGTTATGCTATCAGGGCCTTCAGAGATACAACTAAATGTTGGACATCCAAAATCATATGGACTAATCTTTGTCACTGCCCAATAATTCTCATACAGAGAGCATGATAATTCATAAAAACGATCAATCCATTCCTTTTTAAAAAACATTACTCCACCGATTCGGGTATTCTCCGGTTTTGAGAAGTACGAGCTTCTGGCTATCACACCTCTATTATCTCTACTCGCTCCTTTAAGTTTGATATTCCCCGATTTTCTATTGAGATTCAATTTAGCGCGAATCTTCCCGAACAATGCCCATTCGATATGTACTTGACTAGAAAAACTACTTGAGTCTCCCAATGCAACGACCAGGGGCATGTTTTCTTCCTGTAAGAAGTCCTTATACTGCCTTGCCTGCTTTACCTTATTTCGAATATGTTCAATAATATAATTTGTTCTATCACGCTTATTGTCTGCGTAGAGAGTTGTGGAGAATACGATACGCCCATTTTCGTTTTTTATCTCCGGTAGAATATTAATATGCAGGTGATAGGCCTCCGTCTTTATTTGCTTCTTTGGATTCCGACCTAAAGGATTCCTTATTTTTGAAAGCCAGTCAACAATATCGGATTCAAGCGTGATTACATCCCCCTTGTGAAGTTCTCCACCCTTCAAATCTATGTTGAGTTTTACAGGAAAATTGAAAGAATTGAGTCGTTCACATAGTGCATCGAATGCACGATTAACCTCTGCCTCAAGCTCGCTACTATATAGACCGCAAATTTCAACTGCAAATTCTCGTATCTTGATATTATCTCTCAAAAAGAGATCCGGTTCACCTTCCTCTCCCCACCTTACAATAAACCCCTTTGATGCGAAATAATCAGCAATCCCCATTTCCCAGAATGCACTCCAATGCTCATTATCTTTATGACTAGTAAATCTCCTTTTAATATCTTTTGACTTGTGGGGAGGAACGCTAGTATACCAGCTCTCAAACTTCTTTCTGATATGCTTATTTTGAGCGTTATCTTCGCATAGGCTTCGGAAAACTGTGCCAATGTATTTCTTGCCACTAAGAACCTTATTAAGAGTAGTTGTTGAGAATAACTTATCCAATTATTGCCCCGTGACCTTGAGTAAAAATGCCCCCCGTCATCTCCCCCAGCAGGCCGTTATGCTTCTACCCACCGGGCCTCGCCTGGTTTTGCCTTTTCTACGGCTTTACGAAGCTGCTCCGCCAATGGCTCGTACGATGCCAGCCGATTCGATTCGGCCACCAGTACGACCACCGCCAGATCGAACTTCGCGAGGTTTTGTTGGTGTGGTAGGTTTTGATCGGGGGTCACGAAGACGTCGAACTCTCGGCTGGCCAACGCCAGCAGGTCGCCGTTTTCCTTGGCCTGCCAGCCCTGCTCCTGAACCATTCGGACGTCGTGCCCTTCCAGCAGTCGCCGGAGCCGACGAGGCACCGACTCATCAAGCAGGATCCGCATCCAGACCTGTCAAGACGGCATCTCCGGCAATCTCCAGGAACCGCACGGCCTGTTTGCGGGTCACTGTTGGGAAGTCATCAAGGAACGTTTCAAGGGAGTCACCGGCCTCCAAATGATCCAGCAACGTCTGGACTGGGACCCTGGTGTCCCGGAATACTGGCGTGCCGCTCATCACGCGTGGGTTGATGGAGACAATATCTTTGATGTCAGGTTGCATGGCTACTGTGTACCCTCTTGATTCTCTCGGACGTTACCGTCTGGGCACCGGGATGTCAAGGGCACTTGATGCCCGATGCCTATCCCGCCAACGGCGGGGCTTCCCCGCCGAAGTTCCAAGTTCCAGGTTCAGCGCTCCACACTCCCCGCTCTTCGTCCTTTCCCCTTCACTCTTCACATTCTTCAATTTTTCATTTAACATTCATCATTTATCATTTCCAACTTTTCCCTCGCCAGCTCCCCCAACAGCCCATATTGCTCCTCCCCCGCCGTCCGATACAGCATCCGTGAAGTTAGAGTCTCTCCCACTCAGCCCGTGTAATACGAGCCTGCCGTAGGATACGGGTTAATAGCTCTTTACCAATATCGCCCTGGTGGGGGTTAGGTATGCGTAGTGTTTGCGTATCCTTGACCATAAACTGATGCTTACCACCAGAGTAAGGTCCCGCAAATCCTAGTTGTTTTAGAAATCGAATCAGTTCTCGGCGCTTGATTGGCCCGAATGGTGGCACTAGGCCGGTTCCTTGATCGCCAGTATTAATCCATCCACAACCGGCAGTTCAAGATTCCTGGAGACCCGAAACAATATCCACTCCTCCAGCACCTCTATAAGCTCCTCCCGGCAGGCTTCCAGGGTGGCAGCGTTGGCATATATCCCTTCGAACCCCGGGATTTCGCCATAATAGGTGCCGTCATCGGGTAGAATTTCATACTTGGCTTTGGCTATCGCACCGTTGATATAGCGTGTCAACATAACTAACTCCTTACTTCTCGTCTTACTCGAAAGTTAATACCGTCCCTGAGACACCTGCCTCAAGAGCACGCCACCATCCACCACAATCTTCATTCTTCAATTTATCATTTATCATTTATCATTCATCATTTATCATTTCCAACTTTTCCCCCGCCACCTCCCCCAATAAGGCATAGTGCTCCTCCGGCGCCGTCCGATACAGCATCCGAAAACTATCCGCCCACAACAGCAGCCCGGTGGTGATCTCCGGCGCCTGCTCCAACCTCTCCAGCAGCCAGCCCCGGTCGCCCTTGTTGCCGTCCCCCGCCCGTACTAATTCTTCTTTGCTGCCACTCGCCACTTCCGCCAGCGCCCCCAGGATGCCCCGCTGAATGCTGCCCTGCTTCACGTGCTCGTCGGCGGCGATCTGGGCGCCATGGGCCGCCAGGGTCAGTATTTCCAGGGGCGCGTCCCCCAGGAATGGCAACGCCTCCCACAGCGAGCCGAACTCCCGCTCGGGGGACGTTCGTCTCAAACCGGGCTTGGCATCCACCAACGCGTCGAGGGCCGGTAGCAGAAAGTCGGCCAGGTGGCCGGGTCCCACGAACTGGGCCGCCCGCAGGCAGTAGTGCACCAGCGGCACCAGCGCCGGGGCCTTGGCGGGCTGCCGGGCGGCCAGGTCCAGCAGGATATCAAAGGTGAAGGGCTTGTGGTCCGATACCAGCAGCAAGCGCCCCAGCTGTTCCCGGGCGGCCGCCTGGTCCCCCGCAGCCACCGCCTCTTCCAACTCGAACACCGCCACCGTGGCCCCCAGCCGCTCCGGGGAGATTTTCAGGTCGGCCACCGGGCGCTGGGGCGGTAGTTCGGGACAGCGGTCCAGGGCGAAGTCGATCAGTAGGCGGCTGGGCTCATGTGGCCGCAGACCCACCAGCGCCTTGGCGGCCTGGATCAGCACTAGCGGGTGGGTGGCGGGGTCGTCCTCAACGGGGATGCGGGCGGCCGCGAGTAACAGGTTTTCGAACAGCTCCAGGGCGGTGGCGGTATTGTATTGCTTCCGACGGAGTTCACCCGGCGGATGGGGCGATTTGCTCACTGATGGCGATGGGACGGGTGGTTTGGGCATTATTCTTGTAGCGGTCGATTAGCGGCGCTTATCCCTCGGGTGCGCAATGGAAGCTAACCGCATATGCGACCGGCTTACAAGACCGCTGGGCGCTCTAAAAAGTGAGAAAGCCCGGCCGAAACCGGGCTTTCTCTGGAGGAGCCCCAACAAGCTGCGTATTGCTACGCAAAGAGCGATAGGACTTGCCGGGGTGCCGCAATGGCATTTTTCAGCGAAACGAATCCTAGCTCGTGCATTATCTGTGTCTTGGTGTGCTTTAACTTCTCCTTGGCGAAATCGGCATCCTCGATCTCGCTGCGTCCCGCCTCGGCGGCGTTCATCCGTACCCGGAGATTGCCCTCTCGCGAACGTAGTCGAATCAAGGCCTCTCCGGCGCTCTGCATGGCCCGTTCCAGGACCAGCATGGCGTTGTCCAGGGTAGTCATTGACGCCCGGGCATTGTCTCCCGTCAAAACATCGATACTATCCACTCCCAGGGTGGTGGTATCGGCGGCCGCGAGACTTATGTCGAAGGCCTGGCCCGCCACTGCGCTGGCCTGGATCTTTTTGCCGGTGAAGGTACCGTCTATCAGGGCATTCCCCTGGAAGGTAGCCTCTCTGACCACCTCATCGATCTCTGTTTCCAGTGCATCGATCATGCCCTGGATCGAAGCTCGCTGGACAGTGTTGTAGGAATCGTCGGCCCCCTGCAATACCCTTTCCCTCATCGATATGAGCATTTCGTATATGGAACTGTAGCCGGACGAGGCCATGTTCAGCATGTTCCCGGCGTTGGCAACATTGTTTATGGCCTGTTCCAGGGAGCGTCGGCTGGCCTCAAATCCCCGGGCCAGGTGAAAGCCGGAGGCGTCATCCTCCAGGGAATTGATGCGTTTGCCGGACGATAGGGCCAGCAATGATTTGTGATTCTGCTTCCCGGTACGATCTACCAGGCTCTTGGTAACGCTAGCTGTGAAGTTGAATCTGATCTGGGTAAGGCTCATGATTTCCTCCTTGCCTCATGAGCACGCGGCTTTTCAGCACATGGCGTCCTTGCCTCGTGTTTCTCTGTCGGGCAACGATCCTTCTCTATCGCTCAAGAGCACCGCTGCCTGCTTCCCGGTCACTGTCTGCCTCGATGGGCCTTTGGGGACCGGATTATCGCTCTGCCTTCCCTATCGGCCTAATAAAATTTTTCTTTAACGTTTTCTCGCTGCGAATGGATCTCTCGTCGAGAAAACCGCAACCACCGGCTGAAAATATACCCAGCCCGGCCGGCGCAGGCCGGGACTGGGTAGCGGTGGTGATTAGCGGATGACCTGCAGGCTGAGGACCAGGCCTGCCTACCGGCCATTTAGGGGTAGGGCTACTAGCGGACTGTGTTATATGGCGGGTTATTCAAGTGCGCCTTTTAAGTACGGTCGGTCAACCGGTTAATCCGGTAGCTCCACGAAAAATTTGCTGCCTTTACCAGGCTGGGATTCCAGCCAGATGCGGCCGTGATGCCGGTCGAGTATCTTGCGGGTGATCGTAAGACCCAGCCCTTCGCCGTTAACCACAGAGGGATTGATCCGCTGGAACAGGTCGAACACTTTCTGCTGGTAATCCGGCTCGATACCGATGCCGTTATCCTCCACCACGTATACAGTGGAGCCCGGCAGTTTCTCTCCGCTGATCCTGATGACTCCCTGACGTTCCTTGTTCAAGTATTTCACCGCGTTGCCAAGCAGGTTGGAAAACACCTGGCCGATCAGGATTGCATCGCCGCGGGAAGGTGGTAGCTCACCGATCTCCAGCTGCACCTGGGCCTTCTTGATAAGAAACTCGATACTTTTAGTGATCCCGGCCAGCAGCTCATTCATATCCAGCTTGGTGATGTTCATACCCGCCTGGCCCAGGCGCGACAGTCGCAATAGGCCGCTAAGCAGGCTTTCCATCTTATCCGTGCTGGCCAGGATATGGTCCAGTGCGGCTGGAATCTCCTTGGACAAGATGGGATTCAATTCTTGGGATACCTCGGCGGGGCTCTTGCCGTTCTTCCCGGTAATCAGGCTACCGAGCTTGCCCATCGCCTTGTCCAGGATACTACTAAATCCCTTGATGCTCACCAGCGGTGAGCGCAGATCGTGGGAGCTGATATGCAGGATCTGTTGCAGGTCCTGGTTCTTGTTTTCCAACTCTTCCACCAGCCGCTCCCGCTCCGCTTCGGTAGCTTTTCGCGTGGTGATGTCTTCCTTAACCGCCACAAAATGAGTGACCCGGCCATCGTCGGCTATGATGGGAGAAATAATCGCCGATTCCCAGTATATCTCGCCGTTTTTCTTCCGGTTGCAGAATTCCCCCTGCCAGGTTTCTCCACTGGTGATAGTTTCCCACATCTTCCGGTAAAACTCTTTCGGTTGTTGGCCGGAACTCAGGATACTGGGGTTCTGACCGAAGGCCTCCTCAGCCGAGTAGCCGGTGGTAGCGGTAAACTGGCTGTTAACGTACTCGATCTTCCCCTCGGTATCGGTGATCACCACCGTCGCCGGGCTCTGCTCCACCGCCAGGGAGAGCTTACGCAGGTGTTCCTCAGCCTCCTTACGCTCGGAAATATCGCGGACAAAACTCTGGATAACCGGCTGATCGCCTACCTGGATGATCCGTGAACTGATCTCCACCGGAAATGTGGAACCATCCTTCCGCTGATGGAGGTGCTCAAAAATAACGTTGCCGCTTTCCCCCAACTCCTCCAGCATATGATCGTTATCAATCAGTGATTCGGGAGCAGCCAGATCGTCAATAGTCAACTTCAGCAACTCCTGGCGGGTATACCCCAGACGGCGGACGGCGTTCTCGTTCACATCCATGATTTGGCGGGTCTCAGGATCGACAATAAAAATGGCATCGTGGGCGTGTTCGAACAGATGGCGGTACTTCCGGCTGCTCTCCGCCAGTTCCGCCGTGCGTTCCTCCACCCGCATTTCCAGCCCTGCGTGGGCCTTGCGCAGCTGCTCCTCAGCCGCTTGGCGTTCCAATTCGGCAGCTACCCGGGTAGCGAAGATCTGCAGGGTGGATTCTATTAATGTTTCCTTCGACATCGGCCTTCTGTGGCAAACCACCAAAATGCCTACGGCCGTGCCTTGAGAGTCGAGTAGCGGCATACCGAAATAGGCTTCAATCCCCATCTCTATCAGTAGTTTGTCATCCGGGAACAGCCGTTGTACACCTTCCGGGTATAAACATATTATGCCACTCGTAAGCGCCTCATTGCAGGGGGTACCCTTAAGGTTATACTTAAAGTTTTCCTGCATCTTCCCGTTACCGTACACCGCCACGGTCTTTATCTGCCGCTTTTTCGGTCCTGAGAGTTCCCCCACAAAGGCATAATCGCTGCCGAGCGCCTTGGCCAGATGCTCAACCAGTGATGTGAAAAACGCTTTCCCGGTCTTGGCTGAAACGCCGGCGGCAATATTCCTCAGCGCTTCCACAGCCGCACTGCGTTCCAGTGCCCGCCCCACCTCGGTGCCGATGTGGCTTATGATCGCCAGCAGTTTCTCGTCCGGTTCGGCCGGTTGCTCGGCAAAGAATTCCAGCACCGCCACCACTTCTGAACCTATCAGCGCCGGGAAAGCGAAACCGGACTGGACCCCAATATCCTTGGCCATCTTGGTACGAAAAAAATTCTTGTCTTTTGCCAGGTCCTTGATCCAGGCCGGCTCCCCGGTGGCTAGCACCCGGCCCGGCAACCCCACACCTTTGGTGAATTTGGCCTTAGCGGTTACTTCCATGAAGGTTTTGAACCGCTCCGGTTCCTTCAGATACCAGATATCGCTCGGTACCAACCGGCCATCCTGCTCCTCATCCGGTAGATACACGTGCCCCACCGGCCAGCCGGTATGTCGGCATACGTGCTCCAACGCTACCCGCACGGCATCCTCGAAACAGGTAGCCCCGTTGGCCGCCGCCGTCACAGCCTGGAGCATCTCCACGTAGGATGCTTCCACCTGCAATGCCTCCTCCGTCCGCTTCCGGTCGGTGATATCGCTGGTAACAACTATAGCATGAGTGACTTTGCTCTCTTCATCGTAGTAGGGATAATAGGTGACATCGAAATAATGTTTGGTCGGATAGTCAAAACCGAACCGGGCCTCATATTGGACCTTTTCACCCTTAAAGCATCGGCTCAGATATTCTTCGATGACCTCCTCGAATACCTCTTGGCCCCAGATATCAGCGACCTTATGGCCAATGATCTCATCCCTGGATTTGCCATGAGCCCGGCAGTAAGCATCGTTCACCGCCTCGTATACGCAATCCCGGTTGATCAGGGTGAGGAAATTTGTGGAAGTGTTAACGATAGCGGCATAGCGGCGCCACACCTCTTCCGCCTGCTGGCGCTCGATGATGCCTGCCAGTACATCGGCTGCCGCCAGAAGAAATTCCTCCTCTTTTTCATCACGGTGGTGACCCGCCATCACGGACAGATTTAGGACCCCGAGCAATTTGCCGGCGGACTTGATGGGAACACAATAATGGCCGTGTGCGGTCATGCCTTCGTATTCATTATCGTGGCGCTTATCAACATGATCCAGAAACTCGATTTTGCCGGACGATGCCGCCCGACCGCAAACACACCTGCCAAAGGGTATGCGGGCGCACATAGCCAACAACTGGTCGGGAAGATTTCGTTGAGCTTTAAGCACCAGTACCGCAGGGTCATCCTCAACCAGGAAGATGCTACCTTCTGATTCCAGTGCCAGCCAGGGAATGGAGATGAGATGGTCAATGGTTTGTTCCAGCATCTCTTCCAGCGAAATATCTTCCAACGAGATCTGGAGCAATCGGTTGAGAACAGCTCGGTTCTGATGACTTTGCCGGATTTCTTCCTCGCCCCGCTTGCGCTCACCGACATCCCGGATAATCCCGACGAAGCTCCGCCCTCCGTCTGTCGTGAGCTGCCCGAAGGAAATCTCCACCGGGAACGCATGGCCGTCTTTGTGGAGACCCACGGTTTCGACGGCCTCCCAATCAATAGTACGGTTACCCGTCTCCAGGTAACGATTCAATCCAGCCATATGACGCTTCCCATCTTCGGGTGGCATCAGAATGGTCAGTGGTTGCCCAATTAGTTCCTCGGGGTTGTAGCCAAATTGTCTCTCCACCGCCGGGTTTGCCAGAGTGATATTGCTCTTTTCATCGACGGTGATGATCGCGTCGGTGGCTGTTTCGGTGATGGCGTGATACCGGCTTTCACTCTCCACCAGCGCCTCCTCAGCCTCCACCCGTTTGGTGATATCCCGGCTGATAGAGACGTAATGCGTGATTTCTCCCGTGGCGGCCAGAATGGGGGTGACATGGCGCTCTTCGTAAAACAATTCCCCGTTCTTCCTCTTGCTGATAAGGACGCCTTTGTAATCCCGGCCTGAAAAAATGGTCTTCCAAAAGCGCTTATAGGTGACATCATCGTGTTCGCCCGATTTCAGCAGCCAGGGCTTATTACCCAGCGCCTCCTGCTCGCCGTACCCTGTGATCGATTCAAAAGCTGGGTTTACATACTCAATCGAACCCTCTTTATCGGTAATCACCACGCTGTCTGACATCTGCTCCACAATCTGGGACAGTTTGCGCATTCTCTGCTGCTCGCGTTCCTGTAACCTTGCCAGCATCAGGTTTCGGCTGCGTATCACCTCGCCCAGCTCATTGCTCGGGATAACAGATTCGCTAATGAATGCGGCGAACTCATCCCCCTCCACGAGGGCTTGGTTGGCCCGGACTATTCGTCCGATGGGGATAACTATTCTCTGGGCAAGGAATAATATCATTCCTGCCAGGCCGACAATGAGAGCGCCAACAATGGCCAGGATTTTATTGCGGAGCTGCACCACCGGAGCGAAGGCCTCGCCAAAATCCATTTCAGTGACCAGCACCCAGCCGGGTTCATCGATGATCATGGTGGCGCCGCTTATCCGGCCACCATGGTAACTTTCATAATCACCCACCATTTCCCGGCCTTCATCCAAGGCCATCCACACCGCCCGGGTATCAGCCACTTGGTTCAGTATCGCATCCTCATGGAACCGCGTCTTGGTGATCATAAGCCGGTCCCGGTTCACTAGATAGATTTCCCCGGCCTGCCCCGGCATGGAAGGATACGTCTTGGCTCCCATCGCGGCAGCTCTGCGCCCCTGGGTGATATCGCTCAAGGTCTCGATCCGGATTCGATTGATAAGGACACCGCTTAATTCGTGCGTCACTTTATCGGTGAGGGGCGTAGAGACTACCCAGCTGTTCCGGCCATTCAGGTCGTCAAAAAAAACGTCACTGATGTAGGTCTCAGTCTGTCCCCTCCCAAAGAACTCCGCCCGGGCATAGTTGCTTCCCAGGTTGGCTGCCTGCGATGATGCGATGACCACACCGCTTAGATTGGTGACAAAGGTTTCTTCGCACTCAGGTATAATCGGCTGCTTGTTGACCGCCAGATGGCGATTCAGCGCTGTGATCATCTCCTGGTTCCCATCCGGTTGCCGGATAATCTCGGCCACCGCATCCCGGATGAACCCATCGGAACTGAAATCCTGCGTGCGCCCCTTAATGTAATTCAGGAACTCGAGCAGTTGGGCCTCCACACCGTCGGCCACCGTCTGGAGCTGGGCAAGGGTTCTCTGATGGATGGCAGATTCTTCCTGGACTATCAAGCGCCAGCTCAGGAAGCCGATGGGAACTACGAAGAAAACTAATAAGATTATCAGTAACCGCTTGAAAATGGTCGACTGAATCGATCTGGCGATTTCTCCTTCTGCGAGGCTTTTGAAAAGGCTGGAAATGCGGGACTTAAGTTTATCTCCAGCTTCAAGTACTGTATTCATCACTCTTTCTCTGATTCCAACAACCGACTTCATGCTCGAGCCGTTAAGTTTTCTCTCAGGGAACGAAATGTTTTCATCTCGCTGAGGTAGTTATTTTGTAGAGCATTCTGACGGGCCTCGAAAGTACTCAGAACCATCTGCCCTTTTTTTATTGTCTTTGGACATCTCCTCCATTGCTGGTCTCCTCTTACTTGTTCATTAAAAGTTGAAAATGGTCATCAGATAGGCCCAGCTGGCGGGATCGGATCGCATATTCCAGCTCTCTAATTCGAAGACCTTGTCCGGGGTAAAACGGGAATAACCACCCACCAGTTTGATCCCTTTTCGGAAGCCGTAGGTGGCGGTCAGGTCCAACTCCGTCCCGATGGCGGTCTCGCCGGATACTTCCTGCGCTGTGGAGAACAGGTGGTAATCCAGCTTGACCCGCAACCCCTTTAGGGGTGCGAACGATGCGGTGGGGATAATATCCTGCAGCCCGGCATCATGGGTGCTGGCCGACACGTTGATGAAATAATCCATGAACCCATAGTACTTGTGGTTGGTGGCATACAGGGTATTGAAGGCCTCGTACTCATCCGTAGCCGGATCGTCCCCCGACACCAGGTCGAAGCCGATGCCGAAGGCCGGCTTGAATTGCATCTCTGCCAGCGCCACCCCAACCCGCACACCGATTAAGGTGGCCGAGATATCGGTGCTCCCCGACTGGGTCCCGCTCTGCAGGGCAAAGTCGACCTCCTGGGTGAGCTTTAGACCAGCCAGCTGGTAGGTCCCCTTGGAGAAAATCCCTATGGTGTTACGGTTAAGGTCATCGCCGTCGTTATCGTAATTGTTCAGAAAGTAGCCGTCCACGCGGGTGCCGACCCGACTGCCGATTTTCAGGTTGCTGGTCAGCCACACCCCCCGAAAGTCTTTGGCGTTGGCGATCGTCGTTGTCTCCGTCACCCCCCAAGGCGTAGTGGTAGTGTCGACTGATAGGGAGCTGGAGGAAGTAACGGTGTTCTCTTCCACTTCCGTCATCAGCAATGCATCGATACTGATATTATTGAGTTTATAGTTTGCCACCACGCCGTCAAACGACCGGCCCACGTTGTGCCAGCCCACCGCTCCGATGATGCGCTGATTGGCGTAGGCCAGTTCCATCCGCCCGACCTTGACATTCAGGGGCAGGCCGGCCACCCGATTCACCAGCAGATAAGCCTGATGAAAATCCAGGTTGTCTGCTGAACCATCGAGCAAAGTGCTGGTTTCCTCGCCGAACTTCCGGGAGTCCTGCAATTGGATAAAGGCCACTCCGTTGCTCTCGGTCTTCACTGAGATGTTCAGCCGGGTTCGTAGCCAGGTTGTACCGCCCATTGAAGTTGAGTCGACGAAGTCCTTGTCAATCATCTCGGTCCGCTGGCGTATTTGCCCGCTGATACTCAACTCGTTGGTTCCGGCCTGCCCCAGTGACAGGGCCACAAATAGCAGTACGCCGGACTTGAACAGGACAAATCCTTTCATCAAGATCTCCTCTTTGCCTGTGCTTATTTCAGCGGCCTACTCCACCTTGAACTGCCCAATGAGCTCGTTCAGTCCCTGGACCTCTTTGTTAAGTTGCTCCGCCGAAGCCGCCAGTTCCTGGGCGCTGGAGGCCGACTCCTTGGCCACCGTACTCACGCCCTCGATGTTCTTGGAGATCTCCTCGGCGCCGCTGCTCTGCTCGTTGGACGAGGTAGCGATCTGCTCCACCGCCGAAACCACTCCGATTATGGAGCCGGCGATCTCTTCCAACGACTTGTCAGACTGGGCCACCAGCTCCAGCCCCTCCTTGGACTGCCCCTGTATCTGCTCCATGGAAACCACCGCCGCCCGGATATCGCCCTGGATGCTCTCGATCATCTTG
>SDBU01003850.1_pt1 | contig 18837 bp, 12 predicted proteins | sample 2277071 | NCBI WGS metagenome assembly SDBU01 (sample SAMN10397929, study PRJNA504765) | marine sediment metagenome | isolation source: marine sediment core GS08_GC12, 126 cmbsf | place: Arctic Ocean: Gakkel Ridge, Loki's castle | collected 2008 | reverse complement strand
CAATCGCCGGTGGATGGAGGCCAACCTCTTCGATCGCCTCCTTGTCGCGGCTGTAACGGGTAAACCCATGTGTTAGCAGGAGTTAGTGACCGGAGACAAATAGAGATTCAGTTAAAATAATACCGGACGAACAATCGTGTGTCAAAGGGAAGTTCCGCCCAGAGTGCACGAGCGAGGAAGGGTACTGATCGCTCTTGCTGGGGCGGTTTAAAGTGAGAGTGCCTGTGAGCCGAAGGGGCTGTGGAACGTGATTTGCTACGGGTACTGCGGAAGTGGCGCGCAGGCCATGCCGGATCGGTCGCGGTGCGCCCAGTGGGGGCGTGGATCCCTGCAACAACAGCGGTTGCATCCGGCGTGATGGCGATACCGGTCGGGCCGTTTCCCACATGGGGCGATGCCACGGTATGATGAATTGTCGTCGGGCGATGTGCGAGCGCACACAGTGAGGATCAGAAGGTGGGCCCGGATACGCAGGCGGAGGCTGTAGGTGAGGATGAACAAGCATGGGTAGGCGACAGATCACGATTGACGGGAATGAAGCGGCGGCTTCGGTCGCTCATCGGGTGAGCGAGGTCGCGGCTATCTACCCGATCACCCCCAGTTCGCCGATGGGCGAATGGGCCGATGAATGGACCGCTATGGGCAGGCCCAACATCTGGGGAGCGGTGCCGGACGTGGTCGCGATGCAGAGCGAAGGGGGGGCGTCTGCTGCGGTCCACGGGGCGTTGCAGGCTGGGGCGCTATCCACGACGTTCACCGCGTCGCAGGGCTTGCTGCTGATGATCCCCAACATGTTCAAGATCGCCGGCGAGCTGACTCCGACGGTTTTTCACGTCACCGCCCGGACGATCGCGACCCACGCGTTGTCCATCTTCGGCGATCACAGCGACGTCATGGCTACGCGCAGCACCGGTTTTGCCCAGATTGCTTCGGGGAGCGTGCAGGAGGTGATGGACCTGGCGACAATCGCCCACGCCGCCACCCTGGAGGCCCGCATACCGTTCGTCCACTTCTTCGACGGGTTCCGCACGTCGCACGAGGTGATGAAGATTGAAGAGCTGACCGACGACGACCTTCGAGCCATGATCAGCGACCGGCTGGTGGCAGAGCACCGCGGGCGGGCGTTGAATCCCCAGCGCCCCGTTCTGCGCGGTTCGGCCCAGAATCCCGACGTGTTCTTCCAGGCCCGCGAGGCGATCAATCCCTACTACGACGCTTGCCCGGACGTGGTGCAGAAGGTTATGGACAGGTTCGCGAGCCTGGTGGGCAGGCAGTATCACCTGTTCGACTACGTCGGGGCAGCCGACGCGGAGCTGGTTATGGTGATGATGGGCTCGGGCGCGGAGGCGGCACACGAGACCGTCGATCATCTGGTCGCCCGCGGGGAAAAGGTCGGCCTGGTGAAGGTGCGTCTTTACCGGCCTTTTGACGGCGAGCGGTTCACGCAGCTCTTGCCCGCCTCAACCCGGACGATTGCAGTGCTCGATCGAACCAAAGAGCCCGGTGCAGCCGGCGAGCCGCTGTACCAGGATGTCATTGTAGCGCTCAGCGAGCACGCGGGCGGATCGCAACGTCGGGCAGAGCTCGACCTACCTCTGCCGCGGGTGATCGGAGGGCGATACGGGCTTTCGTCTAAGGAATTCACTCCCGCGATGGTCAAAGGCGTGTTCGATGAGGCGGCCAGGGCCAAGCCGAAGAACCATTTCTCGGTGGGGATCCTCGATGACATCTCGAATAACTCGATCGACTATGATGAGTCGTTTGTCACCGAGGACCGTGAAGCCGTGGCCGCGGTGTTTTACGGTCTGGGCTCGGATGGGACGGTTGGGGCCAACAAGAACTCCATCAAGATCATCGGCGAGGAGACGGACCTCTTCGCCCAGGGCTACTTCGTGTACGACTCGAAGAAGGCCGGGGCGGTTACTGTTTCCCACCTGCGTTTCGGCAAGAGGCCGATCCGATCGACCTATCTGGTTCAGACGGCGAACTTCGTTGCCTGTCACCAGCAGATGCTCATTGAGCAGTTCAAGATGCTGGAGATGGCCGATAAGGGGGCGACCTTCCTGCTGAACACCCAGGCCGGTCCGGACCAGGCGTGGGATACGCTCCCGCGTGAAGCGCAGCATCAGCTCATCGCCAAGCGCATGAAGTTTTACGTGATCGACGCGTATACGATCGCGCGCGAAACCGGGATGGGTGCTCGGACCAACACGATCATGCAAGCCTGCTTCTTCGCGATTTCCGGCGTTCTGCCGCGTGAGGAAGCCATCGAAAAGATCAAGGCGGCGATCAAGAAAACCTACGGAGTCAAGGGCGAGGAGGTGGTCGCCAAGAACTTCGCCGCGGTGGACAAGACCCTCGCTAATCTGCACGAGGTTCCGGTGCCCTCAGAGGTCACCAGCGAGCACGATCGGCCTGCCCCGGTCTCCGACGAGGCTCCCGAGTTCGTCAAACAGGTGACCGCCCGGATGATCGCCGGCGAGGGCGACAAGCTTCCGGTCAGCGCCATGCCGGCTGACGGCACTTTCGCGACCGACACAGCCCGCTGGGAGAAACGCAACATCGCCCTGGAGATTCCCGTCTGGGACCCGGATTTATGCATTCAGTGCAACAAATGTGCCCTGGTCTGCCCGCACGCGGCGATCAGAGCGGCGGTCTATCCCGAGTATCACCTGAAGAATGCTCCGCCGACGTTCAAGTCGTCCCCCGCCCGGGGACGCGAGTTCAAGGAGTTGCGCTACACGATCCAGGTAGCCCCGGAGGACTGCACCGGCTGCGCGATGTGTGTGGAAGCATGCCCGGTCAAGAACAAGCGGGAGACGCGACTAAAGGCCATCAACATGGCTCTGCAGCCGCCGCTGCGCTATCCGGAGCGCGAGAACTACCGGTTCTTCCTCGAGCTGCCCGACTTCGACCGGACACAGCTCAACGTGGCAACGGTGAAAGGATCGCAGTTCCTGCTGCCGCTCTTCGAGTATTCCGGAGCGTGCGCCGGCTGCGGCGAAACCCCCTACGTCAAACTCGTCAGTCAGCTTTTCGGCGACCGGGCGATCATCGCCAACGCCACCGGGTGCTCGTCTATCTACGGCGGGAATCTGCCGACGACCCCCTGGGCCAAGAACAAGGAAGGACACGGACCGACCTGGTCGAACTCGCTGTTCGAGGACGCTGCGGAGTTCGGCCTGGGCTTCCGCCTGGCGATCGACAAGCAGAATGAGTTCGCCCGCAAGCTGCTCGAGGAGCTGGCGGACGCGGTCGGACCGGATCTGGCCACGGAGATTCTACAGGCAGATCAATCTGGCGAAGCCGGAATAATCGCCCAGCGCAAGCGCGTCTGTGAGCTGTCGGACAGACTCAAGGGGATTGACACCCCCGAAAGCTCGAGCCTGCAGGCAGTGGCTGACCTCCTGATCAAGCGGAGCGTTTGGTCCTTTGGCGGAGACGGATGGGCGTATGACATCGGTTACGGCGGACTCGATCATGTTCTCGCCTCGCCGCGAAACGTGAACATCCTGGTGCTCGATACCGAGGTATACTCCAACACCGGGGGGCAGATGTCGAAATCCACGCCGTTCGGTGCGGTGGCCAAGTTCGCCGCGGCGGGCAAGGAGTCCAACAAGAAGGACCTGGGTATGATGGCGATCAACTATGGCACGGCCTACGTTGCAACCGTGGCCATGGGGGCGAACGACAACCAGACGGTGAAGGCCCTGGTCGAGGCGGAGAGTTACGACGGCCCCTCGCTGATCATCGCCTACTCCCATTGCATCGCCCACGGGATCAACATGCGTACGGGTCTTGGCAACCAGAAGGCGGCGGTGGAGTGCGGGCACTTCCCCCTGTATCGGTTCGACCCGCGTCGGCGATGCGAAGGGCTCAACCCGTTCCAACTGGACTCACGCGAGCCGAAGATCCCGTTCGCCAAGTACGCTGAGCAGGAGAACCGGTTTCGGATGCTGAAAAAGACCCACCCAAAGCGTGCCGAGGCCCTCGCCCGTTTGGCCCAGGAGGCTGCCACAACCAGGTATCAGGAATATGCCCGACGTGCGCAACCACTAAACGAGCAGGCCTGCGAAGCCAAACCGGTGACGGAGACCAAGAAGGACGTCGGCCAGGTCGCGTGCCATTGACCTTCAAAGACAGGCAATGGCGAATGGCGAATAGCGATGGCGGACCAGGAAGATGAACGTCGAATCATATGCCCCCGCGATTCGTAATTCGTAATTCGTAATTCGTAATTCCTAAGAGGATCAGGCAGGATGGATCTTAGTACGGCATATCTGGGATTGCGTTTGAACCACCCGTTGGTTGCGGGTGCATCGCCGCTGTCGCGCGATGTCGATGGGGTGCGGTCGCTGGAGGACGCCGGCGTATCGGCGGTGGTGCTCTACTCGCTCTTTCAAGAGCAGATCGAGCATGATGCCGATGCCCACGATCATTACCGGCAGGCGGGAACGGAGAGCTTCCCGGAGGCCCTTTCGTACGCCCCGGGGCTGGAGTTAGCCTATCGCGGCCCCGGCGAATACGTGGAGCACGTCGGGCGGGTGAAGCAGGCGGTGAACATTCCGGTGATCGCCAGCCTCAACGGCACTACCCTCGGAGGATGGGTCGAGTACGCCCGCATGCTGCAAGACGCCGGGGCGGACGCGCTGGAACTCAACATCTACCACATCGCGGCGGACCCCACCGCCAGCGGGGCGGAGGTGGAGCGACGCTATCTCGAGGTGGTCGAAGCGGTGAAAGCCTGCGTGAAAGTACCGGTCGCGGTTAAGCTGAGCCCCTTTTTCAGCTCGCCGGCTCACTTCGCGAGGCAGCTTGAAGCGGCCGGTGCGGACGGACTTGTGCTGTTCAACCGGTTCTATCAACCAAGAATCAACCTGGAGACACTCGAGGTCGTACCGGACCTGGCCCTCAGTGCCCCCCATGAGATGCGTTTGCCGCTGCGCTGGATTGCGATCCTCGACCCGCTGGTCGACCTTTCCCTGGCGGCGAGCACGGGGGTGTACACCGCCGGCGACGTGCTGCAGTTTCTTTTGGCCGGGGCGGACGCGACCATGCTGTGCGCCGCCCTACTGCGGGACGGCCCCGGTGTTGTGTCCAAGATGCTCGAGGGGATGAACTCCTGGATGGCTGAAAACGAGTACGACAGCGTCGCGCAGCTTACCGGCAGCATGAACCAGCGCGCCTGCGCCGACCCCAGCGCCTTCGAGCGGGCCAACTATATGCAGGCCCTGCACGGCTACGACCAAACGACCGCGGGTGGTTAGGCGCCGGCAATTCGAGACGCGACCGTCAGGTAGCGTGTTATCCGAGCCGCGACCGTGAGGCAGCGGTCGCACTCCAACCCGAAATGTCCAGCCATCCCCCCGTGCCGCGACCGTGAGGGAGCGGGCTACCGCGCGATTCGCCCGGGGCGCTCACATCGTGTATCATCCAGCCACAGCGTTTTGGGCCCGCAACCGGGTTCCGCGGGTCGCTCGGCGGTAGCGTGCGCCCCCCGTGGCGGACGTAAAGGTGTCCGCAGAAGCTCACGCGCGTGCTCTGGTAGGGCAAAGATCCTCTTTGGTCATGACTGAACCAGCGCAGATAAGTCACAGGTTCTTACGTTCCGTCGTGCTGATCGCCGTCCTGCTGGCGGGTGGGGTGGGTCTGGCGAGCCTGCTGTACGCGATGCGGCAGGAGCCGCCCCGGAGCAACAAGACCACGCCGCCTCCCTACGTCAGAACTGTGGTTGTCCAGGCGGAGGATGTGGTCGAGCGGTACGTCGGGTATGGCACTGCCAGGCCCGACCGCGTGGCGAATCTGGCGGCGGAGGTGGCGGCTACGGTCGTCGAGCTCGTCGATGACATTGAAGAGGGGTCAAAGGTCGCGGAGGGACAGCTCCTGATTCGCCTCGACGATCGTGAATTCCGTCACGCTCTGGAGCGGGTCGAAGCCCTGGTCGAGACCGACCAGGCGTCCCTGGACGAGCTCGAGGCCGAAGAGAAAAGCCTCAAAAAACTCCACAAGGCGGCTGAGCAGGAGCTGCGCGTCGCCCAAGACGAGAAGAAGCGGCTGACCGGCCTGTTCGAGCTCGGACACTCTACGAAGAGGGAGTACGACTTCGCCAGCGCCGCCTACCAGCGGGCTCGCCGGGTGGTCCAAGCCTACGAGATGGACCTCTCGAAGGTCGCTCCACGTCGCGCCCGGCTTGGCGCAACGAAGCGCAGCCGCGAGGCGGAGGCGAAACTGGTCAGGCTGAACCTCGAGCGTTGCGCGATCAAGCCTCCCTTCGGCGGGGTGATCGAGACGCTGATGGTGGACGTGGGCGATCGCGTCGGACAGGGTACGGTGCTCTTGACGCTGATCGACCCCACCCACGTGGAGATCCCCATCCGGGTTCCCGCCGGGGCCTACGATCGCCTGCACGTAGGAGCGCCGTGTCATGTCGAGTGCGAGAGCATGCCCGGGGTCTCGTGGAACGGGCAGGTCGCCCGCATCGCCCCCAGTGTCGATCCGCAAACCCGCACGTTCGCCGTTTACGTCGACGTTGACAACACCGGGCAGGAGCTGCCGCTGATCCCGGGGACGTTCGTCCGCGCCGAGGTCCGCGGCCCCATCCATCACCGCCGGCTGCTGGTCCCGCGCGGGGCGGTACGGATCGGGCGGGTCCTTGTGGTGGTCGAGGGCGTCGCCCGCGAGCGCCCGGTGAGCATCGAGCGCCTGATCACCGATCGGGCGTTGGTCGAGGGCAGTCTCCGGGCCGGGGAGCGGGTGATCCTCTCCCACCTGGATCGGCTTTCGGACGGATCACCGGTACGGATTGAAGAACCGAAAAGAGCGAACTCAAAATAGAGAAAGAAACGTCGAAACGTCGAAACGTCGAAACGATGCCGTTTTGACTTTTCGACCTCTCGGGCTCTTGACTTTTCGACTTTTCGACTTTTCGACGTGTTCCGATTCTGCATTATGCCATGATGTCTTTGCCTCGCTTCAGCGTCAACAATCCGGTTCTGGTCAACCTGTTCATGTTGACGATTCTGGTTGGCGGGGTCTACTCCGGTCTGACCCTGGTGCGCGAGCTGTTTCCCGAGGCGAGGCCGAACCGCGTGGTCATAACCACACTCTATCCGGGGGCGTCGCCCTCGGAGGTGGAAGACGGAATCACCCTGAAGATCGAAGAGCAGATCAAGGACGTCGACGGCGTCGACAAGATAGAATCCACGATCTCCGAGGGGCAAAGCACCATCAGCGTGGAGCTTATGAGCGGCTTTCGCAACGTCGACCAAGCGGTAGAGGACATAAAGTCCGCGATTGACGCGATTCCCCGGGAGGACTTCCCGGAGGAGGCCCTGGAAACCCGGGTGGCCAAATTCGACGTCATGCTTCCTGTCATTACCGTGTCACTCTACGGTGTGGATGATGATCGTACGCTCAAGGAGCTGGGGAATCGGCTCCGAGACGAGATCCTCGCCCTGCCGGGCATCAGCGACGTTGTCCTTACAGGCACGCGCAAGGATGAGATCAGCGTCGAGGTCAGGCCTGAAAAGCTGGTCGAGTTCGGGCTGTCGTTCATGGACGTGGCCGAGGCCATCGCCGACAGCAATCTCGATCTGCCCGGTGGGCAGATCCGCACCGCGGGGGCCAACGTGGCAGTTCGCACCCTCGGCGAAAAGAAAAAGGGAGAGGATCTGTACGACGTCGTGCTGCGAAGCGACCCCACCGGGCGGGTTATCGCGCTTCGCGACGTGGCCACCATCATCGACGGCTTCGAGGACGTCGACCTCGTGGGCCGGTTCCAGGCCTTACCGGCGGTCAGCGTGATCGTATCCAAAACTGCCGATCAAGATGCCATCGACATTGCCAAAAAGGTCCGGGCGCTGATCGCGGGCAAAATGGGTCAGCCGCTCGTGCGAACCTGGACGGAACGGCTTTTCGCGCGCTTGACCGGCAACGACACGGTCGTGGAAGTCTACGAAAACGCCGCCCGGAACCCCTACCCTTCGGGTGTCAAACTGACCGCCCATCGTGATCTCTCGCGGTTCATCGAGGGGCGGCTCGATCTGCTGAAGCGCAACGGTACTTGGGGACTGTTGTTCGTCTTCGTGTCCCTGCTGGTGTTTCTGCACTGGCGGGTGGCCTTGTGGGTCATGATGGGGTTGGTGTTGGCGGTGACCGGTGCCTTGGTCTGCATGAATCTGTTGGGCCTGACCCTCAACCTGATCACCGCCTTCGGGCTGATCATGATGCTCGGGCTGCTGGTGGACGACGCAATCATCGTGTCCGAGCACGTCTACTCAAAGGTGGAGCAGGGCGTTTCGCCGAAGCTGGCGGCCATCACCGGCACCGAAGAGGTCACCTGGCCGGTGGTTTGCGCGATCGTCACCACCATAGTCGCTTTTGCTCCCCTGGCCTGGATCGAGGGGCAAATGGGTGACTGGCTCGGCGTGTTGCCGGTGATAGCGTGCGTGGCCCTGTCGGTATCCCTGATTGAAGCCCTTACGATTCTGCCCTGCCACCTCGCCCACGGCGTGCGTCCGATCAAAAGTGGTAGCCCGCTCCCTCACGGTCGCGGCCCGGTGCGTCGGTTGGTCCATCGGATGCGCGTAGCCCAGGAGTACTGGGTACAGACGAAGCTCCGGGTGTGGTATGAGGGCGTGCTTCGTCTGGCGACGTCGTACCGTTATGTCACGATGGCGGCACTCACTTCGATTCTGATCATCATCGGCACCGCGGTTGCGGCGGGACACGTCCCCTTCGTCTTCCTGCAGAAGATGGATTCGGACACCCTGTTTGCGTATATGAAGATGGACGTCTCAACCCCGATCGAAAAAACCGTCGATGCCGCCGGGGTCATCGAGGCGGCGATTCTGGACCTCGAGGAGGTCCAGTCATTTTATTCGCTGATCGGCTCACAAGTGGCCATGGACGGCATGATGTCCGCCCCGCAGGCGCACCTCGCTCAGCTATTCATCGAATTGCACCCCGCGGAGCAGCGGGAACGCAGCAGCTTTCAGATCCTCGATGAGCTGCGCCGAAAGACGAGCGACATCCCGGGGGTCGAGAAGCTCACCTTCAGCGCCGTCCACGGCGGGCCGGGGGGAGCAGCCATCCAGATCGAGATCAGCGGCGGCGCCCTGGATGATCTCATTGCGGTTTCCCGCCGGCTGAAAGAGATACTGGCCGGCTTCGAGGGGGTGACCGAAATCGTCGACGACTTCGACGGAGGCCGGCGGGAGGTGCAGATAGAGCTGCTCGAATCCGCCCGCGCCCTGGGCCTTACCACCCGGTCACTGGCCACCCAGGTGCGCGCCGCCTTCTACGGCTTCGAGGCCCGCAAAGTGCAACGCGGGCGCGAGGACGTCAAGATCATGGTCCGTTACCCACGCCGGTATCGAAGACATATCTACGACATCGAGGCGATGCGCTTGGCGGTGCCGGGGTCGGCTGACAGAGACGCGACCATCAGGGAGCGCGGGCTGACCCAGAGGCGACCGTCAGGAAGCGCAGGCCGATCCGCGACGCAATTGGTTCCGTTTACCGAGGTCGCCCGGCTGACCGAGGGGACCGGCTACGCCACCATCCGGCGACAGAACCAGCGGCGCACGGTCACGGTTACCGCGGACGTCGATATGACCGTCACCAACGCGGACAAGGTGATGGGCATTCTGAGCGAGCGCGAGTTCCCCATCATCGTGCGAGAGCATCCCGGGATCCAACTCGAGTTCGGTGGCCAGAGACTCGAAACGCTAAAGTCGTTCTCCTCACTCAAGCATAGCTTCGTCATCGCCCTCGCCCTGATCTACGTCATCCTTGCGGGACTCTTTCGCAGCTACATTCAGCCGGTCATCGTCATGGCGGTCATTCCTTTCGGCCTGATCGGGGCGGTGATCGGGCATTTCGTCATGGGTTATCCGCTGACCATCATGTCCATGTTCGGGATAGTGGCCCTTAGCGGGATCGTGGTGAACGACTCGATGATCCTGGTGACCTTCATCAATCGTCGCGTGCGGGCCGGGTCGCCCGCGGTGGAGGCGGTCATCGAGGGGGGTAAGAGCCGGCTTAGACCGATCCTGCTGACCTCGGCGACGACCGTCCTGGGGCTCGCCCCCCTGGTGCTCGAGCAGTCTTTTCAGGCCAAGTTCCTGATCCCCATGGGGATTTCGATCTCCGCGGGGCTGATCTTCGCAACCGTGCTGACCCTGGTGGCAGTCCCGTCCATGTACCTGATCGTTCTGGACGCCAAACGGCTGTTGCGCGCAACCGGGTCATGGTTGGGGGTGGTCCCGTCCGCCCGCCCCGCCCCCGAGTCGCTTCTTTGACCGGCCCCGTAGTGCCGAAGGAATGGCGAATGGCAAATTCAGAATAGCGGCGGGTGGCCCCCTCGTTTCGAGGTGGGCCGCGCGATGATCCACACGCCCATGTCGGACGTAGTCGTATCATCCAGCCCCCACCTTCAGAGAAGGCGGGGCATCCGCCAGCCCGACGATGACGTGCGAGTTACGCAAGCGGCGGCGGTGTCCGGCCGACAATGCAGAGGGGCAGCAAGCGGCGTTGCCGGTGCGGCCCTGACCATGGTGCCCGATCGGAACCTTGGCGGGTGGCCCCCTCGGCCGGGTGGCCCACCTCGTTTCGAGGTGGGCCGCGCGATGATCCACACGCCCACGTCGGATGTAGTTGTATCATCCAGCCCCCACCTTCAGAGAAGGCGGGGCACCCGGATGGTACGCGACATTGAGAATGGGGCGGACGAATCATGAGTTCTGAGGACACCACCACGACAACAACAACAACAACAACAACAACAGCAACCGCCGACACCACCGCGCTGCGGAAGGGCGCCCAGCAGGCTGTCGCCCTTCTGGATGCGGGGATCGCCCAGAACAAGGCTCAACTGGCTGAGCGATTCCTCGATCTCGCCCGCCTGCTTTCCAGCGAGGAGCTGCCCACCCTCAGGGATTGGCAACTCGCCAGAGCCTCCATCGCCCTGACCGTGGGGATCCTCGCCCGGGAGGAACAGCAAGTAGTGGACATGTTGAAGAGCCGGGAAGACGAGATGGAGGACTGGCTGCTCGATACGCTGAGCCCCAACAGATCAGCCCGCTCCAAGAGGCGTACCTCCAAGCGGCGCACCAGGCGAAGTCGCTAACGATCAATGCGGTCCTCGGGGAGGGGGGGGGGGGCAAAGGGTAGCGCAATCAGCCGCCACCCCGGCACATGGGTTCGAGGGACTCAAGGAGCTTACTGTTGCCCTTGCCGTTTTGAGCACGAGGATCGCAGATAAGAAGCTCTCCGGCGCGCTCTGAGATGCTGCGAATACGCTCGAGAAACTGCTGGATGCGGCGCAGGCATTCCTGGCTCTGGGGCATCGCCCGCCCGGTGGCCATGTTCACAATGACGACGTCGCTCTCCACCATCCCGTGGTAGGCCGGCTGCAACTGTATGCGTGTCGCCAGCTCGTCACCCAGCGGCGAGTACAGAAAGCCGCGCATTTGCGTGGCGGTCAGATCCACCCTTTCTTCCGAAGGCTCGACGTCGTCCGGCCCGCCCTGAGTGAACAGCCCGAATATCTCCGAGGCGAAGGCCACGGTGTCGTCCAGCACTCGCCGGAGCTCTTCGGCAGCTCGCTTGGAGTCGCGGAACACCTCGTCGGAACTGGAGGGGACCGGCATCACGAAGACACGATGATCGTAGGGGTAGGCGAATCGCAGGTTGACGTCGGCGTCGGCCTCGATCACCACACACCCGCGCGGGTCCCGTCGGTGGATCACGGTCAACGCCTCGGGGAGTATCTCAAAGACACGGTCTCCGTCGTACTCCAGCCATCGGGCACTGGACACCCCGCACTCCGAGGGGGAGACGGCCCGTGCTTTCGGCGGAACCTTGCCGGAATCCTTCCGGACCATGCGGATATAGTGCGGCTCGGTCCGCCACAAGCGGTCGATCATCATCCGGATGATTGCGCTCTTGCCTGAACGTCTCAAGCCGCTCACTAGTGTGACCGACAGCCCCATCCTCTAAACATCCTACTGCCTTCCAGCCGAGCATGCACCAAAACCGGACACAAGGTCCGCGCTTCACATCGAATCATAGGCTCGGCCTCGCCGGAATGTCGAATGGCGACCGGCAAAACGTAGAAAGAAACGTCAAAACGTCGAAACGCAGAAACCTCGAAACGCTGACACGATACCGTTTTGACTTTTCGACGTTCTGACTTTTCGACGTTTCTTTCGCCATTCCTACTTCAGGTAGCGTCCCATAACCACGCACGTTGAACAAACCGCCCGGGACCTACCGAGCAGAGTTGATGATTCGCCCAGGGCGGTCTGCCGGCTGTTTGACCTTTCTAAGGGCCAGGATCAGCTCGACCTCACCGATCGGCTTCCCGGTCTTTTGGGCAATCTCCGCGGGCTCGAGGCCATCGTCGGCCAGGCCGTGGATCGTGGTGTGCGGATCGGGCTCCGCCTCGCGCATGGGGTGGGCTGGATCGTGTGGGCTTTCCCGGCCGATGGTGACCTCCACCGCGGCCCTTCCGTCCGCAGATCGAACCGCCCGGGCCAGCCGGTCGATCCGTTCGTCGGCGTCACGAATCAGCAACTCGAGCCTGACGAGCTTGGTGTCCAGCCGGCCGTGAATCTGCCGGGAAAGCTGATCCAATTCGAGCATGACCTCCTCGACACCACGCTTGGCGGATTGTTGTCCCCGCAGCTCGGCGTAACGCTGCTGAACCGTGCTCTTCCCCGGACGCCGGGCGCTTCTGATCCGCCGGTACGTCGAGATCATCAGTATGGTGAGCCCGGCGATCGCGGCAATCAGCATGATTAGCTGCAGGGTGTTCGTGCCGGACTCGCCGCCGTCCATTTGCAAGGGACTGAAAGAAAGGACGGTGATGAGCGTTATGGCATTCATCTGCGATCAGTTCGCTAATCGTCATTCGCCGTTCGACATTCCTGTGCCCGCCACGCCGCTGTGGCGGCGGACAACACTTCACGCAAGGCCACACCGTGCGTCTCCGCAGCCGCTTTGCAGTCCTCGTACTCCGGGCTCGCGGTCACGATGTCCTCCCACTTGCCGATCTTCATGCGCACCTCACCGAACGGGGTGTTTACGGTCTCATGGCGCCGCTCCATCTTGACCCGCTCGACTCGCCGCCGGCGGATTCCGAACGTGGTGGTCTCGGTGAACAAAACCCGCTCCATCGTCGGAACCTGCGGAATCGTGCAGAGAACGGTCAAGACCACGCCGGTCCGCGACTTCTTCATGTGTATCGGCAGGGCGTATACATCCAGAGCACCCTCTTTGAGCAGCCGCTCCATGCAATGGCCGATGATTTCCGGAGTCGCGTCGTCCAGATTCGTTTCCAGCACGGCGATCTCTTCGACTCCTAAGGTGGGCATGGCCCACCGTTCTGCGCCCGGCACAATGGTGGGCGGTGCCCACCCTACTTCCCCCTCGCCTACCAGCACCCGCAGCAGGTTCGGCAGCTTCGCCCCCTCTCGCCGGCCCGCACCGCAGCCGATCGAGCGCACCGTCATTGCCGGTCGCGGGCCGAACCGATCGGCAAGCGTGGTCAGAACCGCCGCAGCCGTGGGAGTGATCAGCTCCCCGACCTCGTCGCAGGCGGCCAGCGGAACGCCGGTCAGCAACTCCGCAGTCGCCGGAGCCGGTACCGGCATCACCCCATGGTCGCAGGTGACCGTCCCCGAGCCGGTGGGTATCGGCGAGCAGACCACCCGCTCGATCCCCAAAAGGTCTATGGCCAGCACCGCCCCGACCACGTCGACGATCGCGTCGACGGCTCCGACCTCGTGAAAATGAACCTCCTCGACGCCTGTGCCGTGCACCCGGGCCTCGGCCTCCGCCAGGCGGGTGAAGATGCTAGCCGCCCGCTCGCTGACGGCTGCAGACAACCCCGACGAATCAAGTATCCGAAGAATGTCCTTGAGGTGGCGGTGCGGTTGCTCTTCCTCTTCGGCCGGCTTGACCTCGAGCCGTGTGGCGGCGAAGCCCTGTTTGCTGATTTTTTCGATCGATAGCGTGTATCCCCCGACGCTCAGCGAGGCTAGACCCTTGCGCAGGGCGTCCACGTCCGCCCCGGCGTCTATCAGGGCGGCAACGATCATGTCACCCCCCGCACCGCTGAAGCAATCGAAGTAGGCGATGTTCATGATCAAGAGGCTATTAGCTACTAGTCGCTAGCCACTACCCATTAGCTATTGGGCCCACCGTTCTGCGTCCGGCACAATGGTGGGCCGTGCCCACCCTACGACACGATGGTGGGCGGTGCCCACCCTACGACACGATGGTGGGCGATGCCCACGCTACGCTTGTTAACTATCGGCTGCCAGCTTGAAACAACCGCAAGCTGGTAGCGGAAAGCTGACGGCGCATAATAGCCGAAAGACTCCTAGTGGAACAGCGAGCGTTTTGATGGACAAGCCCGGCCCGGCCCCGCCCGCAGCGCAGGTCACGACGGATCTTCCCTGCATTTCGTGCGGCTACAACCTTCGCACGCTGCTGTTCTTGGGGTCGTGCCCGGAATGCGGCCAGCCGGTGGCCAAAACCGCCCGACACGCCCTGGTCTACGCCGACGTCGAGTGGCTTAGGACCCTCCGGCGCGGAGCCGCGATACTCGCCTGGACTCCGATCGTGACGTTTGGCTGCGTCATCTTGTGCCTGGCACTTGTGGTGCTCAGCAACACGCTCGGCAGCCAGCTCATGGAGTCCCTCGGCGTGATCCTGGCGTTTTTCGCGCTGTTCGGGGTTTTCGGCGCCTGGACCGCAGGGATCTTGGAACTGACCCCAACCCCGCCCGATTCGGAGGGAGCGCGCCTCAGGTATGTTCCCGTAGGGGCGCGAGCGTGCCTCGTAGTGCTGTTCCTTTTGGGTTTTGCTCTGCTCGGTAAATCGCTGGTCATCGCGGCACTCATGCTGTCGACGCTTCTTGTACAGATCACACTTCTCGCAGCACATGCGAAGCGCTTGGCGCAGCGGGCAGGAGCCGCGGGCGTAGCCAAGCTTGCAACTGCCACGGCGTTGGCGGGAGGAGCTTCACTGGGCGTAGTGTCGGCATGCGTAGCTCTGGGAGGCATTCTAATGCTTCTGCTCCCATCCTACGGTGGTGCCGGCTGGGCACTCATACAGGTCGGCTTCGCCCTCTTCGTCCCTGTCGGGCTTCTACTGGGCGTCCTGGGCACCGTCCTGATGCTCCGGGTCTGCGGGGTGCTTGACCGGGTGATCGAAGCGGCTGAGGCGGCCCCGAGGTCGGCGGACTCGGATGTTCCCACGACGGATAGCGAAAGTGACAAAGCGGCGGCGGAGTGAAAGACCAACCGCGATTCCGCCCCGAGCCGAGCCGCGGGCTTCAGCCCGCGCGAACATTCCGTGCCAACCGGGTGACGTTGCGAGAAGGGATTCTCGCCCCCGCGGATACACTTCGGCCGCCACGGGGGGGGCGGCGCGCCGGGACTGCAACACGTTGCAATCCGCCGCCGCTGTTTGGTATACTCGAAGACAAGCCGTTCGCATGTCGCGGATGAACCTGTGACCGGGCTCGCATCCGAGCGGCGTTCGTTCGGATTGCGGACAGGAGGTGTATCATGGTCTGGACCTACGCTTCAACGAACCGCCGCGGTGTTTCCGCAGCCGCCGCGTACCTGCTGGTTATCCTGGCGTCAGCCAGCGGGCTCGCACAGGAAGGCAAATGCCCCGGGCATCACGGCCACGGGGAGCCTCCCTCGGCAGGCTGGGACTACTTGAACTACGTACCCCCGCTACCCCCGCCGTGGCCGGAGGATGTACCAACGGCGGATTACATCAGCCGCCATGACACGCGAGGCGGCGGCCTGTCACGTGTCGTAATCGTTCACCACCAAAGCGCCCACGACGGCTCCAGCGGACGCGACAACGTGCATCTGATCGCCGGCGCGGTCCAAGCGATGGTGGACGAAGCGGTCAAGGCCTTTGCCGGCACCGACACCGTGATCGAGGCCTGGGAGCAGATCATCCCCGACCCGACCAAGAAGGTGGCCATCAAGATCAACTGCCAGATTACCGGCATCTTCACCAAAGCCAAGGTGGTGATGCCCATAGCCGACGGATTGATCGCCCGCGGGGTGCCGCCGGAAAACATCATCATCTACGACAAAACCAGCACCGCTTTCAGCTATGCCGGCTTCGTTCGCAACCCATCCGGCTTCGGCGTCCGGGTCGGTGTCCTCTCCTACGGGGACTTCGGAGGCTACAGCTCGCACGCGGAGATGTACCAAATCGCCAAGCTGCTCATCGATGAAAGCGGCGGCTATGACTGCGACTACCTCATCAACGTTCCGGTCTGCAAGGCCCTCGACGGTTACTCCGGCGTCACCCTGTCCATGAAAAACCATTACGGCACCTGCACCCCACGCCACGGCGACATTCACAACGAGATCTGCCGCACCAATGTCCTCCCCCCCATCCGCGACAAGACTCGGCTCATCGTCCTCGACGCCTGCTACTGCGAGTACAAGTGGTACAACGGCCGGAACCAGCAATGGGTCGACGTGGTCAACAAGGTTATCGTCAGCGATGACCCCGTGGCGATAGACTACCACGGCTGGCAGATCATCGAGCAGCTCCGGGCGCAGCATGGATACCCGCCGGTCAGCCCTTATCCGTATTTCATCGACTACGCTGCCAACGTCTACGGCCTGGGTACCAACGATCCCAAGCAGATGGAGATCATCGAGGTGGAGCTGCCCCACGCGGGCGATATGGACGGCGACGGCGACGTCGACCTGTCCGACTTCGCCATTCTCGCCGGCTGCATGGCCGGCCCGGGGGAGAGCAGGCCGTCAACAGGCTGCACGGACGGCCAGTTCATGAGCGCTGATCTTGACGGGGATACCGATGTCGATATGGACGACTTCCACCTCTTTCAGCTTATTCATAGCGGAGCATGAGGAAGTACGAATTACGAATTACGAATTACGAATCAGGAAGAGCGCCCGCGTTTCGTAATTCGCAGAGGGCGGTAGGCCTCAAGTCACCGAGATTCGCCACACGGCCTCGTTGATCCTCTCCGATGAGATCTTGACGTCGAGGAACCGGTGGATGACCTCGATGTTCGTCGTCGTGTGCGGCGATGGAGCCGTTGTGTTGAACGCTCCGCTGCCGGCAAGGGCCAGCGGGAGGAGCAACTGATCGGCCAGGTGCTGGCCGACCCCAACGTCGGCAGCAAGGTAACGCTGCACCTGTTCAACCGCCCGCTCGGCAACGGTTTCCGCACGCACGCGGCGCTCACCGAATGCGCTGAATACCTCGGTCACCTCGGAGCTCTCAACATAGATGAGAACGACGTTGCCCGGACCGGGCGACGTGGTTACTTCTTCGATGGACAAGCACTGCGATGACCATCCCAGCTTGCTCTCGATTACCCGCAACTCGCGCTCGGCGATATGCCGCGGAAGCTTGGAGAGCAGAACCTTGGCGGTTTGACGCCTGATCCGGCCGCGACTGGGCAGCTCGAACCCCTCGAGTCGGGCGACCGGTTCGATCTTGACCGTAAACCGCCCTCCCCCAGCCGGGTAGAACCCCGGTTTGTCCAGGCGGGCTTCGACCGTCGGCCCCATGCGTCCGATCATCGGCAGGAAACTCTCCACCAGGAAGTCAAACGGTGGGGCAAAGGGATTGTGCGTGCCGCCTTCCAGGGTGAGTTCCGTCGGGCCGTCCGCGGTCAACAGCGCCGGCAGAACCGTCTGGAGAACCAGCGTGGCGCTTCCCGCGGTGCCCACCGCGAATTGATAACGCCCGGATGACGGCGCTTGCGGAGTGAAGGAAAGGTCCAAAGAGCCGATCGTAGCCCCGGAAACATCCGCCCGTCCGACGTCCGCAGCGGCCTTCACCGCGGTTAGATGCTGGCGCAACAGCCCGGGTTTCTTGCGTCCAGCCCGGATGTTGACAATCCGAAACCTTCTGCCGGTAACCAGTGACAGGGCAAGCGAGGTTCGCAGAATCTGTCCCCCGCCTTCACCTTCTGAACCGTCAATGGTAAGCATGATCGTGTCGTGCCATGTAGCCGCTGCTACAGGAGCCCTGGTAGGTGCAAAGATCCTTTTTGCCTGGTAGTGCAAAGACCATCTTTGCACTACCGTTGTCCGAGCTGATTGCGGTCTTTGGCCGCATCAGGACTCGTGGTTGGCCACGCAACGCTTCATATCCCGTCAGGACAAACAAATCAAGTACACCAGCAGGTTCGCGTGCCGTGGCTCATCGCGTGCGGGCATTAGATCGCCGCGTACTCCGGATCGTCGTCAGACTGGCGAAGGCGTGCTTGCGTTACTCCTGCCGGCTCCATATAATCGGCGTGTGCATGGAGGACAAACGTCGAAACGTCGAAACGTCGAAACGCTGAAACGATGAAACGATGCCGTTTTGACTTTCCGACTTGTCGTTGCCGAGGGGAGGAAGTTGCATGAAAATCGAGGTGCGGTCCAGCTCGATTCACGGATGTGGCGTGTTCGCAAGACGGGCCATTCGGAAGGGAGAGAGAATCGGACGGTACGTCTCCAGGCGAACGGATCGGGATGGCACCTACGTCTACTGGATCGAGGATGAGACGGGGTGGAAAGGCTATGAAGGGTATGGGCGTCTGAGATTCCTTAACCACAACCATCAGCCCAACAGCGAGTTAGATGGCCTGGACCTCTATGCCCTGCGGACCATCGGCGAAGGCGAAGAGGTGACGATTCACTACGGCGAGGACTGGAACGAGTAATCACGAATAGGGGGTATCCCCTTGACTGAGGTTGCCCCAACATGTAGCGTGTTGGGGTATGGAAGACTATCCCCGAACGCTACCGGAGTTTGAAGGGCGGTTCT
>SDBU01003849.1_pt1 | contig 18837 bp, 20 predicted proteins | sample 2277071 | NCBI WGS metagenome assembly SDBU01 (sample SAMN10397929, study PRJNA504765) | marine sediment metagenome | isolation source: marine sediment core GS08_GC12, 126 cmbsf | place: Arctic Ocean: Gakkel Ridge, Loki's castle | collected 2008 | reverse complement strand
AACAAGAGAAAGGAGGTAATTGTAAATGACAGTGAACTGAGCTAAACTATAGCCATCCCAGGGCCACTCCCTGAGCCCTTTTTACAGGGTGGCCGATTTCGTCCGGACAAGTGGCCGATTTCACCGGAATACGCACTCAGTTCAATCGTAGTACCAGTGACCTGAAAAGCCATAATGGAAGAGTAGAAATTTTAGATAAGCGATTTGTAACCTATTATAAAGAAAAGCAATCGAAACTATCTGAAAAACCAAAAGTCAGATAATAAAACTTATGATGTATAATCTTAAGCACGTAGTAGAATTTATTTAACCTTAGCTAAGTTAAAAACTTGGCTGTCAAGAATAACTAAAAGTCGGGCAAAGCCCTTATTCTTGACGGCTGGTGAAGTAGCTAGATACTTAGTAAGAGAGGGTTCATCGCACCCCTCTTGTTTTTGACGTCGGGTTTGACGTTGAAGTTTCCGTCGCAGTGGGTGATAAGCCACCACATCTAACGTGGTTTTGGGTGTAAGTAGACTGTACCAGACGATATGGGACACGATGGAACGACACATTGGGCTCGAGATTTGGAGACCGCTGCTCTTTATTATTGCTATAAAAATAGTATTTATATAAAATTTGATATTTTACTACAGAAGAAATAGAATCAGGGTGTCGGTTGACCTAGTGTTTTGACACCCTGATTCTTTTACAAACTCCCCGGCAGGGAAGGCCTTCCAGCTTTGGTAGGCCGTACAGGTCTCGAACCTGTGACACCCTGATTAAAAGTCAGGGAGTGTCAATACTATAAAACAAGTGAGTAATAAATCCCACAATGGACTAATAGCGCTCCCTGCGAATTTCACCTTTGTTTTGGTTTGACATCTAACTCGGTTAAGAATGGTATAATATGGGTCGGATTATCTGTTCCGCAGGGGGACTGAGGGGGTGAGGTAGGTAAGACCCTTAAATACAGCCTGATTGCCAATACGACCAGTCAATGCTATACTTCACATATATCGAATTCGGGAGATTGTAGAGTGAAACGGGCTGACGGTCGCGCCTGGGATGGGTTGCGCCCGGTGAAAATAACCCCAAAATTTCAGAGTTTTGCTGAAGGGTCAGCTTTGATAGAGCTGGGCAAGACACAGGTACTGTGCTCCGTCAGTGTTGAGGACAGGGTGCCGGCTTTCCTCAAGGGAGGGGGCACCGGCTGGATTACGGCGGAATACGCTATGTTACCCCGCGCAACCGTTACCCGCACCCCACGCGATTCTTCACGGGGCAGGGTTGGCGGCCGGAACCAGGAGATACAGCGGCTCATCGGGCGCTCGCTGCGGGCGATAGCTGAGCTTGACGCACTGGGCGAGAGGACCTTTATCGTGGATTGTGACGTCCTGCAGGCTGACGGCGGCACCAGGACGGCGGCTATTACCGGGGCTTATGTTGCCCTGTACCAGGCAATGCAAACGCTAGCCAACATGGGGGTGTTATCCTCCATACCGCTTAAGAGCGCCGTAGCCGCCACCAGCGTCGGCATTGTCCATACTTACATGCTGCTCGACCTGTGCTATGATGAGGACTTTAACGCTGACGTTGATTTTAACGTGGTGATGACCAGCCAGGGTAAGTTTGTTGAAGTTCAGGGTACGGCGGAAGCCAATCCATTCACCAAGGAAAACATTGACTCATTGCTATCTCTGGCGGAGAAGGGCATCAGGCAGTTGTTTGAGGTGCAGGAGGCGGCTCTGGCCGCACTGAAGAACCGGCGTTAGGCGCGCACCTGTCCACTGCCGAAGATAATCCACTTGTAGGTAGTCAATTCCTTTAGACCCATCGGACCCCGGGCATGCAGTTTCTGGGTACTGATGCCGACCTCTGCCCCCAGACCAAACTGACCGCCATCGGTAAAGCGGGTGCTGGCATTAGCATAGACGCAGGCGGCGTCTACTTCATTGAGGAAGCGCATCGCAGACTCGTAGTCCTCGGTGACAATGGCTTCGGAGTGGCCTGAGCCGTAGCGCTCAATGTGTTCCAGCGCCTCATCAAGAGAGTTCACCACCTTTACCGCGGCTACCAGCGACAGAAACTCCCTGCCCCAGTCCTCGTCTTTAGCGGGCACCGTCTTCAGACCAGGATGTGACTTTAGGATAGATAGGGTGGGCTCGTCGCAGTGCATCTCAACCCCGGCTTTAGCCCACTCGGCGGCAACCAGCGGCAGGTAGCGTGGGGCAATATCAGCATGAACCAGCAGGGTATCCAGGGCATTGCAGACGGTGGGTCGCTGTACCTTGGCATTAAAGGCGATAGCCACCGCCTTATCGACATCAGCGTTCTTGTCTACGTAGGTATGACAAACACCAACCCCGCCCGACACCACGGGCATGGTGGCGTTCTCCGAAACAAACTTTATCAGTCCGGCTCCACCCCGGGGGATAAGCAGGTCAATGGTGTCCGCCATCCCGAGCATGTGGTTGACCAGCTCTCTACCCGTATTCTCAATGAACTGGACGGCGCCGTCGGGCACGCCGGCTCTCTTGGCGGCTTCTTGAACCACCGTGGCCAGGGCGCTGTTGGAGTGAATCGCCTCTTTCCCTCCCCTCAGGATAATGGCGTTACCTGACTTCAAGCACAGGGCGGAGATGTCTATGGTAACATTGGGTCGGCTTTCATAGATGGTCCCGATTACTCCCAGGGGGACCCGTTTTCTGCCTACCTGCAGACCATTGGGCCGGGTGTGCATGTCAAACACCTCTCCCACCGGGTCAGGGAGAGCGGCTACCGCCAGCACGTCCTGGGCAATTGCCTCAAGGCGGGCGGGGGAGAGCATCAAGCGGTCAAGCATAGCCTCGCTTATGGATGACGCCTGACCCGCTTCATAGTCAACCTTGTTGGCCGATAGTATTTTATCACGCCTGGCTAGCAGGTCATCAGCGATGTTGTTTAGCGCCTGGTTCTTCACCGCCGTGGAGAGGTAAGCCATACGCCGGGAGGCGGCTTTAGCCGCTTTAGCCTTTGTTTCCAGTTCTTTAATGGCGGATTTCATTTTTTAACTCCTTTGACGTTTACTGGTTTGCCGATAATTCTATCTACCTCTCCCCCTTGAGCCCCTTCTCCTTCTATCTGATGTGTCATTGCGAGCCAAAGGCGAAGCAATCTTATCTTTTAGTTTGCTTCGTCGCTCCGCTCCTCGCAATGACTTCTACACCCCAAGCAAGAGAGGCGGTTTTTGAGAGGGGCTTCGCCCCTCTTGGACTCCCTGATTATTGGTCAGCTGTAGAGTACTGGCTAGCCAAGACGAATCTCATCAAGTAACCAGAACAGTTCTCGACTAAGCGAAACAGCAGGATTGTTTGTGCGGCGGAAATACCCTTGTCTTTTTTGAGAGATATTATACCAGTCCAATGATATCAACAAAATACCGTTTAGTTTGGCAAATCCTGGACGTTTGCCGGAACGAACATCTTCGTTAATCATATTGATTGCTGTAGGTATTTCTGTATCTTCAATACAATCGCTGCTACTCTCAATGACCAAGATATTTGGAGCATGTTCTTTATATTGGTTTATCTTCTCTACAGCCACATCGTAAACTTGTTCCCAGGCAGGCTTGCCTTCTAGCGGGACTGTATCGCCATAAGGCACTAGTTCATCACCAGGCTCACTCATTTTAGCATCGTCAATTCTATCTTGCTCTTTCTCTTTAAAATGTTTAACTTCTGCATAGAACTGTTCATTATTGAATCTGAGAGCTAAGTCAGGAGACTCTCGCATAGTCACGTCAAAACCTGCTTGCTTAAACATCAGTGCCGCTTTACCCTCAAGACGAAAGTCCTCAAAATTCGCACTATTGGAATTATCCTGTAGTTTCTTTATGTACTCTGGAATACCCTTCACATGTGCTTTTTCCAAACTAATGCGCATACTTGTGATAATGTCATTCATTTCCCTTACTCTTTATAATCCCCCTCCCCCTTGACCTATAATACCACCAGGTTGTTGCGGTGAACCACCTCTGAGCCGTAGTCGTGCCCAATTAACCCAGCAATGCTCTTTGAGTGCTTCCCTTTGATTACGTTAATCTCCACCGCGCTGTAGTTGGTTATGCCGCAGCCCAGGCGGGCCCCATCCGGGCCGTAGATATTGACTATGTCCCCCCGCTGAAAGTTGCCTTCAGCCTGCTTGATGCCCGCCGCCAGCAGGCTACGGTTCTGGTCTCTCAGTGCCAGGGATGCTCCGGAATCTACCACTACCTTCCCTTTGGTGGAGAGACCGCTGAGCATCCAGCGTTTACGGCTCTCCAGCTTGCTGCTGGTGGGCATAAAGCGGGTACCAATGGTCTCGCCGTGTGCCAGGCGGAGAACGATGTCCTTCTCTCCGGCATCAGCGATGATGACGGTTACACCCGAGGCGGTAGCCAGCCTGGCCGCCTCTATCTTGGTAATCATACCCCCGGTCCCGGAGCGGCTGGGTGTACCCGTGGCCAGGCGCTCAATCTCTGAATCTATCCGGTCCACCTGCGGAATGAGACAGGCGTCAGGATAGCAGTGCGGGTCAGCGGTATAGAGCCCGCCAATATCGGTGAGAATCAACAGCAGGTCGGCGTCAATCAAATTAGCTACCATTGCCGAAAGGTTATCGTTATCGCCGAATTTATCCTCCTGAATCTCGTCCAGCGCCACGACATCGTTTTCGTTGACAATGCACATTATCCGCAGTTCAAGCAGAGCCAGCAGGGTGTTGCGCGCATTGAGGTAGCCAGACCGGTCGGAAAGGTCGTTCTTGGTCAGCAGGGCTTGAGCCACGGTAATACCATGCTGGCGGAACAATTGGTCATAGGTCTGCATCAGGTGGATTTGCCCCACCGAAGCCAGCACCTGCTTGAAAGGCATGCCCTTGCGTTCCCTGACCTTTTCCAACCTGTACCGGCCAGCGCCGATGGCGCCGGAGGAGACTATGAGCAGTTCCGCGCCCTGCTGGTGCAGCCGGGCTATCTGGCTGGCCAGATTTGACATCATGTCCTCGTTTAGCCGGTCAATGCCACCGGTGACCAGGCTGGTACCAAGCTTAGCCACTATGCGTCGATAGGTTAAATTTGAGCCTCTGGAATCAGTTTTAGCCATTTATTGCCCACCCACTAAGTTGGTTCCATTATATCAAGCGGGGGTAGGTTCAACAAGGCGCTCGGCTCCGGGGTAATTTGACAGGGATGTCAAGGGGTGAGTAAAATGCATACGGAAGTTTTAAAGAAGGAGGTTTTAAAGGATGGAGATTAAGGTACTGGGTGTGTGTGGAACGCCGGTGAAGAGGAAGGTAGCCAAGGGGCCGACGAATACCGAGGTACTGCTCAACAAGGTTTTGGACAGCGCCAGAGAGCAGGGAAGCGATGTTACCACGGACGCTATCTTTCTCGGTGAGGACGGATTTTGCACGGGCTGCGACCAGGATAACTGGTGCCTGTTGAAGCAGTCGCCAGACAGGCCAGATAAGTTCTGTAGCAAGAACGACGTTATGAGTAACGTATATTATCCTAAAATTAGGGATGCTGATGCCCTGGTGATATCCACGCCGGTATATATTGGCCGTATGTCCTGGGTAACGGCCGCTTTCATTGACCGGCTCCGGGCTCTAGCCGAAGGGAAATTATATGGTTTCCGGGCCCCGGGTGGTTCCAACCTTAAAGATAAGGTACTGGGGGTGGCCTCTGTGGCCTGGTATCGTCACGGGGGCGTGGAGACTGCCCTGTTCACCACGCTGTACTGTACCGCGGGCATCTTCGGCATGGTACCGGTAACTGCCGGGCCATCATCCAAAGCTACAGGTTTCGGTTATGGTGCCGGTGGCATGTCCATTGGCGGTATGGATGAGCTGGCCAACGTTAAAAACGACGAATACGCCATGTTGACTGCCAAGAATCTGGGCAGGCGGGTGGTGGAAATGGCCAGAATCATAAAAGCCGGTAAGGAAGCGCTGGCCAAAGGACAGGCGTAAGAGGCTAGCGGGCTTCTTTCAGGAAATCTTACGGGGGGATGACAGTTGATGAAGACGAGGATAACTGAGCTTTTTGGCATAAAATACCCTATTATTCTGGCCGGGATGAACTGGGGAACCAGACCCGAACTGGTAGCGGCGGTCTCTAACGCCGGTGGACTGGGTACGCTGGGTGCGGCGGCTTATAGTAAGGATGGTATCAAGGAAGCAATTGCCGAGATTAGGTCGCTCACTGACAAGCCCTTTGCGGTCAATCTTACCCTGCTTATTCCCGGGGCTAAAGAGCTGGTGCAGACAGTCCTTGACGCCAGGGTGCCCGTAATCAATCTTGCCCTGGGCCGGGTTAGCGAGATTATCAACGCAGCCCACGACTACGGGGGCAAGGTTGTGGCAACCGTGGCCATGTTGAAACATGCGTTGTTTTATGAGCGAGATGGAGCTGATGCGCTCATTGTTACCGGTTATGAAGCGGCGGCACATTCAGGTAACGCCGGTGGTTTGGTTTTAATCCCGTCCATTGTTAGCCGGGTAAAGGTCCCGGTCATAGCTGCCGGTGGTTTCTCCAGCGGTAGGGGGCTGGTCGCCGCCCTGGCTTTAGGCGCGGAGGCTATATCTATGGGTACCAGATTTGCTTTGACTAAAGAAAGCACCGCCCATGAAGTTTATAAGCAGAAATGCCTTGAAGCAACGGAAGAGGATACCATAATATCTGACCGCTTTGACGGGGTAAACTGCCGGGTGCTAAAGACTAAAAGGGCGGAGGCTATAGTCAGCCGAAGATTCCCCCTGGTGGAGGCGATAAGCAGTGCCATGCGCTTCAAGCGGGACCTTAATCTTTCAATGTGGGAGGTCATCCGGGGTGGTGTCAGTATGTCCCAGGCGGGGGGCCATTCAATAGCGGACCTACCTATTTTGGCCGCTGGACTCGCCGAAATGCAGAAGGGTTATGAGTACGGTGACGAGGCAAACGGACTCTTTCTGGCCGGACAGAGCTGTGGCGACATAAATGATATACCCAGTTGTCAGGAGGTCATTGAGCGAATTGTGGCTGAAGCTGATGAGGTGCTGGAAGCCACCAGAAAGAAAATCCAGCCCGTAGAATAGACGGAGAGTAGGCAGGTGGACCGGTCTCCCGGAGTTCCTGTGGTTCTGAGAGTTCAGTAAGCTTAATGTTAGGTCATTTTTAACAACTTACCGTTTCCAAGGCTAAACAGGAGTTAAATAAGGGGGTCGTAAATGGATTTCAATTTAACCGAAGAACAGCTAATGATTCAACGGATGGCCAGGGAGTTTGCTGAGCAAGAAATCGAGCCGATAGCGGTAGAGATTGACCAGAAGGCAAGGGTGCCGGATGACATGATTGAGAAGATGGCTAAGGTTGGGCTGCTTGGGATGACGGTTCCCCAGAAATATGGTGGTACCGAAGCCGGTTTCTTGAGCTGTGTCTTGGCTTTGGAGCAATTGGCTTACCCCGGGACAGGAGCCTGGTGGATAGCCGGCTTCAACAATAGTATCCCTGAGTGCATCGCTCATTTCGGCTCAGAGGAGATAAAGCAGAAGTATCTGAGGCCACTCTGTGATGGTACCGCCTATGCCAGCATCCAGTTTACCGAGCCGGATACCGGTTCCGACCCCAGGATGCTGGTTACTACCGCCGTACCTGACGGTGGTGACTATGTAATAAACGGTGTGAAGCGCTTTAGTACCTTTGGTGCCCGGGATGGCTATGCCACTTTCTGGGCTAAAGACGATGACGGAAAATGCACCTGCTTTGTGATACAGAAAAATGTTGAGGGATATAAAGCGGAGAAAATGTGGGAGCTGATGGGGGGAGGAGGAATGGAGTCAGTAGATGTATACCTGGAAAATATGAGGGTGCCAAAGGAGAACATACTCAGCGAAAAAGGCAGCGGCTTCAATGTATTGCTGCACTGGATAGCCAGCGAAAAACTTGAGCAGTGTGCGGTTAATACCGGCATATCTCAAGCTGCCCTGGATGAATCAATAAAGTATAGCAAGGAAAGGATGCTGAAAGAAAGGCCGATGTCCGCGCTGCAGGGCATCCAGTGGGAGCTGGCTGACATGCAGGTAAAGATTGAGGCAATGAGGTGGTTAAGCTATAGAACGGCGTTTCTGGTGGACCGGCAGGACCCGGATTGGACACGCCAGGCGGCTGTCGCCAAGCTATTTGTTATCCCCAACTCGCTGGATGTGGTGCGGGCCGCCGTTGAAATCCATGGCGGCTATGGCTACAGCAAGGAGTTCAAGGTAGAGAGACTGTACCGGGCGGCTATAGGCAGTGCGGTCATTGCCACTAACCTGGCGATAAATAAGTCAATAGTTGGTGCCTCTCTGGTAAGGTAAGTAAAGAGGGCTTTGTCACCCTTGTATCCTTCCCCTTCCCCGGCAGGGATTGTTTTTCTCAAGAGCAGAATCTTGACTTTGCCATCATTCGCTTTTATAATAATTAGGCTCGGTAGTGCCTGAGTAGCTCAGTTGGTCAGAGCAGCTGTTTTGTAAACAGCAGGTCGTGGGTTCGAGTCCCTCCTCAGGCTGGGTCTTTAATGGTGTTGCTGGAGGGGTGCCGGAGTGGTTAATCGGAGCAGACTGTAAATCTGCCGCCCGGAAGGGCTACGGAGGTTCGAATCCCCCCCCCTCCACCAGGGTTTCAGTCAGAAACTCTCCGCATTAGCTCATGACCCCCATAGCTTTAACCCCAGTAAGATTAGCCCCAGAATGACGGCGCCTATGCTGAGGACCAGAGGGGCCAGCATTACGGTTGGACTTGGTTCACCCTGAAAACCGGGCAGCCCTTGTTCTCCGGTTGGTCCCGCAGGTCCTTGCCCACCCATCGGGCCTTGCTCTCCGGGCAGCCCCTGGCGTCCCCGCTCACCACGCTCACCACGTGGCCCTTTACTTCCCGTGGGTCCCCTCTTTCCCGTTAGGTCAATTACCTCAAAGGTGGCGCTGGCGGTATTTTCGTACTTATCTTCTACCGTTATGGTGTGGTTGCCGGGTTCAGTTTGTGTCGGCACACTGATAATAGCGGAGAAGTACCCGGACGGTTCCTCCGGGAGCACGTCATAGGGGACAGTGGGTATTTTCTCACCATCCCAGTAGACAGTGATATAACCGACGAATCCGGTTCCGCTAACGGTGGTAATGGAGATACCTACCGTCGGGCTGAGCCATATCTGTGGCTCGTTTTGAGCGTAAACCTTTTGGACAGTAAGGCCCAGCGCGAAAGTAAGAAGCAATGTCAAGATACCAAGAAAGCTTAATCTTTTCATGGGCGGAGACCTCCTTCAAATTGACCTGTTGGTTGCGGTCATTCTGCTAGTGAGTACAAGATATACCCATAGTAACAAACATTTCAACGTTTGTTCAATGGTGACCCGCTTCCCCGGCGTTATGTCTTCACTATCAATCGGGTTATCCTTTGCTCTACTCAAATCTTCTGTAGTTCGTCAGCACAGCGCTGACTTGACAGAACCACATAAAACAGTTTAATCTATATTGGTAGTTCATTATGGTCGCCTGTGACTTAGCCTCGCAGTGACAGTTCAGTATATAGCCCTGTACCAGCGAAGCTATGCTAGTGATACAAACTGAATTGTTATAAAGAATGCGGTCTACAGGTTGACTTTTTATTTTGGTTACCCTAAAATTAGCTACGGAACAGTTGCCCACATAGCTCAGTTGGTAGAGCACGTTCTTGGTAAGAACGGGGTCAGCAGTTCGAGTCTGCTTGTGGGCTGTTAATAAAGGGGGGTAAAATGGCAAAGCAGAAGTATGAGCGCACCAAGCCGCACTGCAATGTGGGCACTATCGGTCATGTTGACCACGGGAAAACAACGTTAACCTCGGCGATGACCATGGTACTGGCCAAGGCCGGTATCGGTATCACCACATTCCGTGCCTTTGAGAGCATTGATAATGCCCCGGAGGAAAAGGCGCGCGGACTAACCATTGCCATTGCTCATATTGAGTATGAGACGGAAAAGCGGCACTACGCTCATATAGACTGCCCGGGTCATGCCGATTACATTAAGAACATGATAACCGGGGCGGCGCAGATGGATGGGACGATACTGGTGGTCAGTGCGCCTGATGGTCCCATGCCGCAGACCAGGGAGCACGTATTGCTGGCGCGTCAGGTGGAGGTCCCCTATATCGTGGTGGCGCTTAACAAGGTTGATATTATGGAGGACGAAGAGCTTCTGGAACTGGTGGAGGTGGAGGTAAGGGAGCTTTTGAGTAAGTATAAATTCCCCGGTGATGAGATTCCGGTGATAAGGTTGAGTGCGCTCAAGGCTCTCGAGTGCGGTTGCGGTAAGAGAGAGTGCCAGTGGTGTGGTCCCATCTGGCAGTTGCTTGATGCCGTAGATGACTATATTCCCACCCCGGCAAGGCCCAGAGACCTTCCGTTCTTGATGCCGGTGGAGGATGTTTTCAGCATTAAGGGACGGGGCACGGTGCCCACCGGCAGGGTGGAGAGGGGAGTAATCAAGCCTGGTGATGAGGTGGAGTTAGTGGGCTTGCATCATGAGCCACGGAAGGTAGTGGCTACCAGTCTGGAGATGTTCCACAAGATTCTGGATGAAGCTGAACCGGGAGATGCCGTAGGCATCTTGCTGAGAGGCATAGACCGGGATGAAATAGAGCGTGGTCAGGTGATAGCGGCACCGGGTACTATCAAGCCGCATACCTATGCTGAGGCTGAGGTATATGTGTTGACCAAGGACGAGGGAGGGAGGCATACTCCTTTCTTCAATGGATATAGACCCCAGTTCTTTATCCGGACTACGGATGTTACCGGGAGCATTGAGCTACCGGAAGGGGTGGAAATGGTAATGCCCGGTGACAACATAAACATGAAGATAAAACTTATTTACCCGGTAGCCCTGGAGAAGGGCGTCCGCTTTGCTATTCGGGAGGGGGGTAGAACGGTAGGCGCGGGCAGTGTTAGCCGTGTCCTTGAGTAAAACATGGCCAGGAAAGCTGAAGCTAGAATCATTATTAGTCTTGCCTGCAGCGAGTGCCGGGAGAGGACGTATACTACCACCAAGAACCGCAGGAATGACCCCCAGCGGCTGGAGCTTAATAAATACTGCCCCCGCTGTCGCACGCATACTCCCCATAGGGAGGTAAAGTAGTGTGACCAAGCCAGTGGCGCATCAGGTCGGTACCGTTAAGCGGAGCGGTTCGAGGTTTAGATTCATCGGCGAGACCATAAGCGAGTTAAGGAAAGTGGTCTGGCTTACCCGGCGAGAAGCGCTGTATCTAACCGTGCTGGTGCTTGTTGTGGCCGGTGCTGCCGGTGTGATTCTGGGGGTCCTTGATTATGGTTTTACCCGTCTCATTGACGGGCTTTTTCTGGGCAGGTAGGAACTTTGTTTCACGTTCAGACGTGGGGATTTAATCAATAGGGATAGTTTTGTGCTTTTCAGGAAATCTCTATCGGGGTGAGGTTAGCCGTGGAGGACAACGAAAAACAGTGGTTTGTGGTTCATACCTACTCGGGGTATGAAGAGCGGGTTAGGAAAAATCTGGAGCAGCGCGTCAAGTCCATGGATACCGGAGATGATATCCTGCAGGTGATTATACCTACTGAGGATGAGATTGAGGTTAAAAATGGACAGAGGCGGACAGTAACCAAGAAGATATTGCCGGGCTATGTTCTGGTTGAGATGAAGATGAAGGACGAGAGTTGGAGTTTGGTGCGGAATACTCCCGGCGTCACTGGTTTTGTCGGTAGTGGCAACAAACCGACTCCGTTAGCCGAGGAAGAGGTTGCCCGGATTTTGAAGCAGATGGAGGCGGAGGCTCCCCGCGTTAAACCCGGTCTGCGAAAGGGACAGAGCGTACGGGTATCTGATGGCCCGTTTATTGATTTTGTCGGGCTGGTGGATGAGGTAAGTCTGGATAAGGGTAAGGTTAAGGTGCTATTGTCTCTTTTTGGGCGTGAAACACCGGTGGAGCTTGACTTCCTGCAGGTAGAAAAGCTGTGAACCTCACTCCTTATCTTGAACAGGAGATAACATGGCCAAAAAAGTTAAAGCAATAATTAAGCTGCAGATAGAGGCGGGTAAAGCCAACCCGGCCCCCCCGGTGGGTCCGGCGTTGGGACAGCACGGGGTTAATATTATGGGTTTTTGTAAGGAGTACAATGAGCGTACGTCATCTCAGACTGGCTCCATTATTCCGGTGGAAATAACCGTTTTTCAGGACGGGTCATTTACTTTTGTTACCAAAACACCACCGACCACTGATTTGCTCAAGAAGGCATTGGGCCTGGAGAAGGGGGCGGCTGATGCCGGGCGGGAAAAGGTGGGGGTGCTATCACGGGACAAATTACGGGAAGTAGCCGAGCTTAAGGCGAAAGACCTCAATGCGGTTAATATTGAAGGGGCGGAGCGGATTGTTGAAGGCACCGCCCGAAGTATGGGAATTGAGATAGAGTAGGAAATGGTAAAACATAGTAAGAATTACCAGGAAGCAACCAAACTAGTGGACAGGACAAGGGCTTATACTCCTCAAGAGGCTATTGAGGTAGCCAAGCAGGCCTCTTATACCAAATTTGACGAGACAGTTGAGCTTCATCTCACTATGGGTGTTGACCCGAGAAATGCCAGCCAGCAGGTGCGTGGCGTTGCCCTTCTACCCCACGGGCTGGGGAAAAAGGTGCGTATTCTGGTCTTTGCCCAGGGTGAAGCGGTTAGGATTGCCGAGGGCGCCGGGGCTGACTTTGTTGGTGGTGATGAATTGGTTAAAAAGGTTGAGGGCGGTTGGCTGGAGTTTGATACCGCCATGGCTACCCCGGATATGATGGGTAGGGTGGGTAAACTGGGGAAGATCCTGGGGAGGCGGGGACTGATGCCCAACCCGAAATCAGGAACGGTAGTCGCGGCGGGTGACCTGCCCCGGGTAATAGAGGAAGCCCGTAAAGGGAGGGTGGAATACAAGCTGGACCGGACCGCTATCATTCACGTGCCTCTGGGTAAGGTCAGTTTTGACAATGATAAATTACTGGATAACCTGACGGTGGTGGTAGAGGCGGTGGTGAAAGCAAAACCCAGTGGTGTTAAAGGCCAGTATGTTAAAAGTGCCACTTTAACCACTACTATGGGGCCTGGAATAAGCCTTGACCTCAAACCAACCCTCGCTTTAAGTTCCGGTTGATGTTGTTGGTTATCTCGTGGCTAGGGGAATGGCAACAGTATGTGCGCCCAGCCCTTTCCCGCTACTACAAACAGGCTAAAGTAATGCAGATTGTTGAGGGAACATCTGAGGTGCAGCGGATAGTTATCACCAGGAACCTGTCACCGGTTTGACCGGGCTTACCAGTCCATAATTTGACAGGACAGAGATAAACAAGTATTCTATTTCATTTGGGACTAACAGGATATAAGGAGGAGCTAGTATGGTTGGTATCACTTCGTACGGAGCATATGTGCCTCTGTGGCGGCTAAGTCGGGAGGTGATAGCTAAAGGGGCCAGGGGGGAGAAGTCAGTCTGCAGCTTTGATGAGGATGCGGTAACGATGGCGGTGGCGGCCGCTGGTGACTGCCTGCGGGGGGTAGACCGGGAAGCGGTAGACGGCTTGATTTTTGCCTCCACCAATTCGCCCTATAAGGAGAAGCTGGCGGCTTCGATTGTAGCCGCTGGAGCGGACCTTCGTCGTGATATTGTCACGGCTGATTTTGCCGGCTCGTTGAAGGCAGGAACCACCGGGCTGAAGTTTGCCATCGATGCGGTCAAGGCCGGTTCAGCCAGGCAAATGTTGGTCGCCGCCGCTGACCGCCGCCAGGGCGCTCCGCTGTCTGCCTTTGACCAGAACCTCGGTGATGGGGCGGCGGCGCTGCTGGTTGGAGATTCAAACGTTATCGCCAGTCTGGAAGGAACTTATTCTGTCTCTGATGAAATAATGGATGTCTGGCGTGCTGACGGTGACACTTTCCTGCGTAATACGCATGAGCGCTTTGCCGAAACCGAGGGTTACGTCAAGGTAATCAGCGAGGCGATTTCCGGACTGCTGAAAAAGAATAATCTTGCCCCCAAAGATTTTGCCAAGGTGGCTATTTATACGCCTACTGCCCGGCGCGTGGCTGACGTAGTCCGAGGTCTGGGCTTTGATGCCAAGACCCAGTTGCAGGACATCCTGTTCAATGTCATGGGCAACACTGGTGTCCCCTATGCGCTGATGCTGTTTGTGGCCGCGCTGGAAGAAGCCAAGCCCGGCGACCTCATTCTTCTGGCTGGGTACGGGGACGGGGCTGATGCCTTTGTTTTTCGGGTGACTGACCAGATTGACAAGGTGCGCGGAAATGCCGAAAGAAGAGGGATGAAAAAGCACCTTGAGTCCAAGAGGGCACTGGCCGATTATAAAACTTACTGGCTCTGGCGGGGATACTTGAATCCAGTGACGACGGAGGGATATCTCCCCCACCATTACTGGAAGACGTCGGCCATAATGTTGTGGCGGGAACGAGACCGGATCCTGCGCTTCCGTGGCGGTAAGTGTAAGGCTTGCGGTGCGATTAACTTTCCGCCGCAAAGGGTCTGCGGTGATTGCCGCACTGATGGTCAATTTGATGAAGTAAGGCTTTCTGATAAGAAGGGAACCATCTGGACTTTCTCGATAGACTATATGAGTAGCCAGTGGGATGTGCCTATTGTTTGTCCTCTGGTTCATCTCGAAGGAGGCGGGAGGTTCCAGGTATACATGACTGACGCCGTGGCTGAGGAAGTAAAGGTGGGGATGGAGGTTGAGATGAGCTTCAGGAAAATCATGGTTAGAGACGGTATCCATAACTACTACTGGAAAGCGACTCCAGTGAGAGCTTAACTTAAGGAGGTTTTTGTCATGGAGAGCATAAAAGATAGAGTGGCCATAGTTGGTATGGGCTGCTGTAAATTTGGCGAGAACTGGGACCAGAATCCGGATGATATGGCGGTAGAGGCCACCAATGAGGCCTTAGAGGATGCCGGGCTGGAACTAAAGGACTTGAATGCCGCCGTGCAGGCTACCCTGTTCACCGGTGAAACCGGCTCTCAGTTGGCGCGGTGGCTGAAGCTGGATTATATTCCGGTCACCCGTGTGGAAAACTTCTGTTCCGGTGGGCTTGATGCCTTTAGAAATGCCTGTTATGCCGTAGCTTCAGGGACATATGATATTGTTCTGGCCAATGGTACCGAGAAGCTGATGGACCACTATGGTGGCTTCGGTAAGGTTATCCCCTCAGCTTTTGATCTCCCCGGGGTCGACATGGACCTGCCGCCGGCGACTACATTTGCCTTTTTCGCCGTGAGGTATATGGCGAGACACAACATACCCTATGAGCGGTTTAAGAGGGTTCTGGCTAAAATTGAGGTTAGAAATCATCATAATGGTACATTAAGCCCGAAGTCTCACCTGAAGAGGGAGATAACCGAAGAGGACGTGATAAACGCTCCCCTGGTCGCCTATCCTTTCGGGCTGTATGACTGCTGCGGCATGAGTGATGGCTCGGCGTCCTGCATTGTGACTACTCCTGAAATTGCCAAGTCACTCAAAAAAGACTATGTCCTGGTCAAGGGGTTAGCCATAGCTAATGGGGCGGGGCAAGCTTACTTCAAAACTGGCGATAATAGCCTTATTGGTGGTGGCGATAAGGTTGAGATGAATTTTCCTGAGTCAGCTTATGCGGCCCGGTCGGCTTACGAGCAAGCGGGAGTAAAAGACCCCCGGAAAGAGGTAAGTCACTTTGAAGTGCATGACTGCTTCAGCAGTACGGAACTGCTGACCTATGAGGACCTCGGCATCAGTCCCTACGGACATGCTCCGGACGATGTTGAAGCCGGCCGATTTAACCTGGATGGTGAACAGCCGTGTAATACTGACGGCGGGCTAAAGTCTTTTGGTCATCCCGTTTCCGCCAGTGGTATCAGGATGCTGTACGAACTGTATAAACAGCTTCAGGGTAAGGCGGGACCAAGGCAGATAAAGAATCCCAGGCTGGGTCTGGCTCACAACCTGGGCGGGGTGTGTGCCTACTACAATGTGGCGGTTTGTCTTATCGGTAATCCGGACTAGCAGTTTAACAAGTTTAATAATGTCTTAAGACAGTGGGTGCCGGTTTGGGCTTAAATTAGCGTGCCTGCCGAGGACAAGTTCAGAATTGGGCGAAGTCCTGGTGCGTACTGGCACGAGGACTTCTTTTTTTTAAGTGGAATACTATAAGGTGTAGTTAGGTGGTGATGAAAAATGTCTAAAAAAGAGGAGAAGGCGCTGCTCATTGAGGAACTGCGGGAGATTTTTACCGGGTGCAGCGCTGGTATCTTAACTGATTACCGGGGGCTGTCAAATGCCGAGATGACTGCCGTGCGCCGGCATCTGGATGAGTCAGGGGTTAAGTATCGGGTAGTCAAGAACACCCTGGCACGATTTGCCGCCGAAAGAGCCGGCATGGATGAATTGGCTGGCTCCTTTGAGGGTCCGGTGGCCATTGCTTTTGGCTACGGTGAGATAACCGAGCCGGCGAAAGCCTTGCTTGGCTACATTCGCAGTCAAAAATCAATCCTGAGCGTTAAAGGGGGCTTTTTAGCTGACCGGTTACTCACCGTGGGAGATGTGGAGACCCTTTCTACGTTACCCTCAAGAGAAGTATTGCTGGCCAAGGTTATGGGCGGGATGCAGAGCCCAATCCTGGCGTTACTTACCTGCCTTACCGCGCCCATCAGGGGGATAATTGGCGGGCTACAGGCAAGAATTCAACAATTGGAGGCGGAACAAAATGTCACAAGATGAAGAGAAAACCGGACCAGAGGCTGGTGAAGAGGTAGCTGCGGAAGAACCGCAGGCACCAGCACCAGAGGCTGGTGAAGAGGTAGTCGCGGAAGAACCGCAGGCACCAGCACCAGAGGCTGGTGAAGAGGTAGTCGCGGAAGAACCGCAGGCACCAGCACCAGAGACGGTCAAAAAGCCGAAGAAAGCCAAGGCCACTGCCCCAGCCGAAGCACCGAAGGCGGAAAGGGCGGCCGCTATTGATGAGATAATGGCCGCCATAAAGAATATGACCGTGCTTGAGCTGTCAGAGTTGGTCAAGACTTTGGAGGCTGAATTTGGGGTTAGCGCCGCGGCTGCGGTGGTAGCGGCCCCGGCGGGTGCCGCACCATCTGGAGCTGAGGCTCCGGTAGCCGAAGAGCAGACCGAGTTTGACGTGATTCTCAAAGAGATAGGGGCCAACAAGATAAACGTTATTAAAGCAGTACGTGAGTTGACCACTCTAGGCTTGAGGGAGTCAAAGGACCTGGTGGAGAGCGCCCCGGTAGCAGTGAAGGAAAAGGTTGGCAAGGAAGAGGCAGCTGCGGCCAAGGAGAGACTGGAAGCCGCCGGTGCCGCCGCCGAGGTTAAATAGTAGCCATAACTTAAAGGCTGCTTAATTAGGGGACTGGCTGATAATCCTTTTTCTCTCACTGTTGAAAAAGGTACTGAAAACTCATATAGTGGTGGTGAGAGACTGGCACCCTGGGGGTAAATATGTCAGAGGCGGATTGGTTCATGCCATTGGTGGTGGGGGGTATATTTATCCTCCTTGGTTTAGCTGGAGTTCTCTGGAGTAAGCGGGAGCAAAAGACCTACGATAACCGGCTGGCCAGCCGCGCTGATTTGAGGGAGTTTATGGAGCACTGGCCGGCGCGCCCTGAACCGGGGGCGTTGAAGCTTGGGGGCGGGATAGCCGTTGTTATTGGCCTGGTTTTGCTTCTTCTGGGTGTGGTATTCTTGATTCGGGGTTAAGACTTATGGCCGAGCCGTTGTCAGCTGTTGAGGCACAGAGAATTGGCCTTAGCTTTATTCAGGAGAAATACTATCGGGGAAAGGTAACCATTGACGAGACGGAATTAGTTACTGAAGGTGCCTTCCCGGTGTATCACTGCGTGGGGACGATTAAGATGAAACCTCGCGGGGTAATGGGCAGGTTCGTCTTTACGGAGGCTCCCTTCACCTTTGACGTGAAGGTGCATGCCCTGAACGGCAGTATAGTCAGTTATGAACTGAGATAACGATGCCCGGAGGCCGAAAGCAGAAGCCTCGCAGAGGGATAAGCTGGAGTTGGCATAATGGGTTTTGAACGACCGAATATTATTCGCCCCCCAAGCGAATGGAAAAGCTATTTTCTCCCGATAACCAGCGGCTGCTCCAATAACACCTGCGCTTTCTGTAATTACTACGGCAGCAAGCTTCAGATGAGGGAAGTCCCGGACGTGGAAAAGGAGATTGACGCCCTGGCCATGTATGTGAGGCATGGTGTTCGCGTCCCCGGTATCCCGGAAGCCGTGTATATGTTGGCCCGGGGGTGGGACGGGAAGCGGGTGTTTCTTCAGGATGGTGATGCCTTGGTTTACCCTTATGCCAGGCTGACAAAGGTTCTGGAGCACTTAGATGAAATGTTTCCCCAACTGGAAAGGGTTTCTGCCTACGCCACGGCTCAGGATATACTGCGATTGAGTCAGGACGAGCTTGCCGAGTTGCGGCGGCTCAAGCTGGATATCTTCTATTTAGGGGTGGAAAGTGGCGATGACGAAGTGCTGCGGCGGATTGCCAAGGGCGTGAATTACGACCAGATGGTGGCGGCGGGCAGAAAAGCCAAAGAAGCGGGAATTGCCCTCTCGGTCTCGGTCATTCTGGGGCTGGGTGGAGTGGAGGGAAGCCAGAGGCACGCCCTCGCCACGGCCAGGATTCTTACTGATATTGACCCCGAATATGCCGGAGCCCTGACTTTAACCCTGGTTCCCGGCACACCTCTTTACGAGCAGGTGCAGCAGGGTAGTTTTCATCCTATAACGCCGCTTCAGTCCCTTGAGGAGCTAAAGGTAATCATAGAG
>SDBU01003848.1_pt1 | contig 18842 bp, 16 predicted proteins | sample 2277071 | NCBI WGS metagenome assembly SDBU01 (sample SAMN10397929, study PRJNA504765) | marine sediment metagenome | isolation source: marine sediment core GS08_GC12, 126 cmbsf | place: Arctic Ocean: Gakkel Ridge, Loki's castle | collected 2008 | reverse complement strand
TTCAGAGCAGGCGCGTGCCAGACTCCAGGGATTATCTTACCTCATTTGGGATGATCACTCCAGCAGGCCCCATACACTTGGCGATCTTAATTCTTTCCATGGCACTTTTGGCAGCCTGCAGCGGCCAACCAACACCGACACCGACACCGCTTGTTTTATTCGAAACACCGGAATCAACTCCAACACCAACCAGGCCTGGGATCACAAGCACCCCTATCCCAACAATTACCCCTCAGCCAACCTCATCCATAGAAGTTAATAGATCAGATTTGAACGGCTTAACCCTTACTTTCTGGCATCCATGGTCCGGGGAAACTGGAACAGCTATCCAACAGTCTATCGAGAATTTCAACGCAACCAATGATTTCGGCATTACAGTAGAAAGTACATATCAGGGTACTTTCAATTCTCTATATGAGAAAATTGAGGCTGCAGAAGCAGCTGCCGGGCTGCCAAATCTGGCCGTCGGCGCAAACTATCAAATTCTATCTTGGATTACCAGCGGAAAACCAGTAACCGGTTTGAACACCTATGTTAATGATCCGGAGTGGGGTTTTAGCATTGAGGAGCTGGCAGATTTCTACAGCGTTTTTCTGGAACAAGATGTGAACCAACGGAATCGATTCGGATTTCCCGCAGTGCGCTCAGCCCCATTAATGTATTACAATACCACTTGGGCGAAAGAATTGGGCTTCTCCTCTCCACCCAGCACCTCAGAAGAATTCAAAGAACAAGCCTGTGCTGCAGCGGGAGCCAATAACAGCAACGATCTCCCTCAAGATGACGGCAGTGGAGGCTGGTTGATTAATACAACACCAGGTGGGATTCTGAGCTGGATGTACGCCTTTGGCAGCTCTATCATCCATCCTGAGGGGAGCGGGTACCAGTTCAACACACCACAATCCGAAAGCTCTTTCCTGTTTCTGAAAGATCTGTTCGATCAGGGCTGCGCCTGGGAGGTGACGGAATCACCGGCAGAGATTGAATTTGCGAATCGAAGAGCCTTGTTCATAACAGGTTCACTATCAGATCTAACCTACCAAGCCTCTGAATTCGAAAGAGCCAGTAACAATGATGCCTGGACCGTAACAGGCTTTCCCACCCCACAGGGAGAGTCAGTCATCATTGTCAATGGACCGTCATTTGTCATGTTCGCGGGTACACCAGAAGAGAATTTAGCTGCCTGGCTGGTTATTAAATGGCTGAGTTATCCAGAACAACAAGCGAAACTTATTGAATCTCGTGGTTCATTTCCTACTCGGGCTTCAGCGATGGATTTCCTGGGCTCTTATGCCAGAGAAAATCCACAGTGGGCTGCCGCCCAGGAATTGCTTACCAAGGCACAACCAGAACCGGGGTTAGAATCGTGGAGGGTAGTGCGCTGGGTCCTTGGCGATGTAGGCACACAAATCTTCCGTTATTACTTTACCCCGGACCGTATACCCGCTACTCTAGAGCTGATGGACGAGACAGCTGCAGAACTGCACAACCTGACAAATTAATTTAGATGCTGTCACGCATCCCAGACACCAAAGTGCACAATGCTGCCTTGCCCAGGAAATTGAAGGGATTTTAAATGACTGATCTTCAGCAGGTGACGATATACACTGATGGTGCATGCGATCCCAATCCCGGTCCCGGAGGTTGGGCAGCTTTGTTAATTTTTGATAGTAGTGAAAAAACTCTGACCGGTTCTGATGCCGAGACGACCAACAACCGTATGGAATTGACCGCAGCCATCCAGGCACTTGAGGCGCTCAAACACCCCAGCCAGGTCAATTTCTATACCGATTCACAATATCTAAGACTCGGCATCACCGAATGGATTCCGAATTGGCGGGCACGTAATTGGCGGCGAAAAGGTGGCAAACTGGCAAACGTAGACTTGTGGCAGGCGATAGATAGAGTCATCCAGACCCACCAGATAAATTGGCATTGGGTTAGGGGGCATGCAGGCGACCGCAACAACCAGCGTGTAGATTACCTAGCCCGGAAATCCATCCCACGCGCATAACAATTTCGCTAGGCGGGACTTTTTTCCTATTGCCGTACCAAGAAATACTTAGGATACTTTAATCGCGAGTATCGTGGTAATGAAGGATAACACTGCGCTTCTTGCGATCGGACAACCGATAGATATCTTGAATCTTGGTGAATACTGGCAAAATGAAAAATTTATTAATTCGAATTGGTTTCTTCATCCTCATATTGAGCTTATTTGCTTCCGCCCAACCTGTTCTGGCGGATGGTGGCGTGATCGGTACCCCTCCTGCAAACCCAGATCCAACAAACCCTGCCCTGCAATATGCCGGTTGTGGCGGGCAGGTTGCTGCAGTTTACAATGCAGAATACGAACAACAGGTGATCAATTTGGTAAACCAGGAACGCACCAGTCGCGGCCTGGCACCGCTGAAGAGTTCTGTGGGATTAACCAATGCGGCCCGCTATCAGGCGGCCGATATGAGCCAGGATAATTATTTCAGTCATGACACGATGGATCGAGATGGTGAAAAATTGGTCAAGAAATGCGGTCCCTGGGAGAGAATCGCGAATTATTACTCCGGTGCGAATGGTGAAAACGCTGCCGCTGGATATCCTTCTCCCGAAGCTGTTATGCAGGGCTGGATGAACAGCGATGGACATCGAGCCAACATCCTAAACCCTAATGTCCTGGCGATCGGGGTTGGCTTTTATCAAGGCGGCGGGGATTACCATTCTTACTGGGTACAAGATTTTGGAACAAAGATCGACGCCAGCACCACCCCAGTCCTGGGAAATCTTCCTGAGAATTTGGTTTTCTTTTATAGTATCCCGGACCAAAAGCTCTATCCAACAAAGCAGGGTTTCTCACCAACAAATGTCGGCAACAACGATCCCTTAACCTGGCAACTGACAAATTTGAGTTCTTTCTTTTCTGCCGATCCAGGAAATGGAACCACACCAACCTCAATCCAGATCACACCAGATAATTTCAATCGAAAAAAGGTACACACCTATAAAGGTGAAATCACCATTAATGTCACTGATCCATCCTCTGTAGCAGGGTCTCCACATACTTCTCAGATCACATTGATGGTAGTGGATACCAAAATCCATCAGGTCTTCCTGCCTGGAGTTCACAGATAGCAATTCCCCCAATCTCAAGTCATTGCCAATACTCTCACGTTGTTTAAATTCAATATTTCTGAGTAACTGCTCAGCCATCGTAAAAAACATCCACATTTGTCATAGAGGAGCGTTTTTTGCGACGAAGCCTGTCTCGGGAAGAGCCAGATCTCGATCCTGGACCATCGGGACGGGACCGGGGCAATCTCCATAAGGGCGTTTTCGCTAAAAACCAGGAGACTGCTTCGGGGCACTTTGTGCCCCTCGCAGTGACATGGCTGAGTAGTTACATTTCTGATTAGAAAGATTGCCCAGACAGTGGGGGAGAACTTCTGGTAAATAATACAATTTTAATCTGACAAAGCACCTACATAGAAAATACCCCCAATACGGGGGCATTTCAGAGGCGACGACGGGATTTGAACCCGTGATCAGGGTTTTGCAGACCCTTGCCTTTCCACTTGGCCACGTCGCCAAAGGAACCTGGAGTTTAGATCAAGATTGCTGATTGAAGGATACCAATCAGCAATCACTGTTCATCTATCTCTATTCCAGAGCGGGCGATGGGACTCGAACCCACGACCTTCTCCTTGGCAAGGAGACGTTCTACCAACTGAACTACACCCGCATAGCCGGCCCGACCGTCAGGCCGAGAGGTGCCGAGAGGCAGAATCGAACTGCCGACACCGCGATTTTCAGTCGCGTGCTCTACCAACTGAGCTATCTCGGCCTTAACGTCTTGCGTTTGTTACAACGCAGCGTAATTTTAACCGCGCCATCTGGGATTGTCAAGCAGAGCCTAAATTCAGGTCCTCCAGCTCTAACCAAGCTGGCTGATCATTTGCAAGGGTTCCGTATCCCACATGTCCATTGGGAGGCAAGCTGGCATACTGGTTGTCTATCCAGATCACCAGACCAAGACGTCCTCTGGGATGGATCTTCATCTCCTTAAGAACCTGCCCATCAAGGAGAAATACAACTCCATCCGGTCGCCAATCAATCTCATATTTGTGCCAATCAGTAGGGTCCAGACCAAATTCAACTGTATCCTGGTGAACGCTGCGCCTAGCCAATCGGCGCATCCATCGGGCAACAGGAGGCAGGATGATCATGAGTAGCAGTGGTATGCTAACGATCAGTGTTGGAGGCAGCCTACCTGGCGAGCGAAAGGTAGCTGCCATTTGTCCGTTCCCAGGAAGATCGTCCCGCAAGGAGAGGTAATTAGGTGGGGAAGCGAAGAAAAACCAGGCTGTGTTTGGCAACGTTGGGAAGCGCACCCTGCTTCCTTTGACCAATGCAGTGCCAAAAGGATCATTCCAGAGACCAATACCCCAGGTGCCGGGTATTATCTTCGCAGATGCGCGCGCTCTTAGGCTAAGATTTAATGGCGGGAGCCAGGGGAATGTCTGTCGTGATAGACCTGCGTAATCATCCAACTGTGCCAGGCGGTATTTTCCGGATGGACCCGAAGGGATCTCCAAACGCCACGCTGAGGGTTCTTTCTGGATGACATTACCCCCACCACGGACATGTTCACTCATTGTTGGTCTGGTGCTTGATGCCATCATTTGGTTATTATACTTGCACCCCGCAATGATGTATAATCATGGGGCAAGTTTTCAGGAGGTTGAATGGAAATTAGTTGGTATGGTCTTTCCTGTTTTCGGCTAACAGAACGGGGCATGGCCACCGTGGTCACCGACCCGTACGATCACAATTCTGTTGGCTTCGCGCCTTTAAAGCTGCGAGGTGAAATCGTTACCGTCAGCCATGATGCATCTGGACATAATTTCGTCACATCCGTTAAGGGGCGAATGCGAGTCATCACGGGTCCTGGCGAGTTTGAGATTGGGGGTGTATTCATCACTGGTGTGCAGACAAACGGGAAGCGCAAACGATCAGCAAATGAGCTGCGCAACACGTTGTATGTTTTTGATTATGATGGCATAACCGTGGCTCATTTGGGCGATTTACAAAAAGTCCCCAGCCAAACAGAAATCGAAAACCTGGGCGGTGTAAATGTTGTCCTGGTTCCTGTTGGTGATGGCAAGAGTTTAAATGCATCCAAAGCGGCGGAGATCGTCAGCCTGCTGGAACCAGGAATTGTCATCCCAATGCACTATCAAGTCCCTGAGAGCAACCTGGAATTAGCCCCACTCAACAGGTTTCTGAATGAGATGGGCGTAGGGGAAGTCGAACCAATCCCTACCTTGAGAATCACTCGCACATCTGTTCCCAACGAAGCCCGGGTCGTAGTGCTGAAACACAACCACTAGGAAAACCAGGAGAATGAATGTGGCTGTCAAGTTAATCATGTCTTGGGATATCCTTCCTGGTCGAGAACAGGAATACTTTGAGTTCGTGGTTCGTGAGTGGGTACCAGGTATCCAACGCTTAGGTTTGGAGCCCACGGATGCTTGGTTCACAATGTATGGGAACCATCCCCAGATCATCGCCGGGGCACAGATCGATGACCGGCAAGACCTGAACATTTTATTAGATTCAACGGAGTGGTTAGCATTAACCGAACGACTGCTTAATTTTGTTACTGATTTTTCATATAAAGTCGTCCAAGCCCGGAAGGGTTTTCAAATGTAATCAGTGAATTTCTATCACTGGTTCTGGGCTCATCCAACCAGTGGTAATTTCACTCGATTAATTTTTTCATAACCCCAGATTGAAACTCTGAATGTCTACCTCATTGGCAGTTCGTCTGCTCAAATGGTATCAGGACCACTCTCGCTGGTTACCTTGGCGCGATCATCCCAACCCATACACAGTTTGGATTTCCGAGGTCATGCTCCAGCAGACACGTGTGGATACCGTGATCCCTTATTATGAACGTTGGATGGAGCGCTTTCCCACCCTTGTATCATTGGCTCATGCTACCCAGCAGGAGGTATTAACCGTGTGGGAAGGTTTGGGATATTACTCGCGCGCCCGCAATCTCCACCAGGCAGCCCAGATCGTGATGGATGAATTAGGGGGTAAACTCCCCAAAGATGTAAGCCATTTACGCCGTCTGCCAGGCATAGGTCGTTATACCGCCGGCGCGATCGCATCGATCGCCTTTGGGATGGATGAAGCGGCATTGGATGGCAACATTCGCCGAGTACTATCTCGTGTTTTCGATGTCCGCCATCCCGCTCGTTCACCGGCAGGTGAAAAGCGTTTATGGGAGCTCGCCAACGCTCACCTGCCATCTGGTCAAGCAGGAGAATACAACCAGGCATTAATGGACTTGGGTGCTTTGATCTGCACTCCGCGCCAACCATATTGCGCCGAGTGCCCGCTTAATAACACATGCAAAGCATTTTCTCTCGGCGTGCAAGCCGAACGCCCGGTCAAACTTAAGAAAGAGCCGATCCCCCACTACATTGTCAGCTCAGCGATCATCCAACGGGATGAGCTAGTATTAATCGGCCAACGTCCACCGCAGGGATTGTTGGGGGGCTTGTGGGAATTTCCAGGCGGAAAAGTGGAGCCTGGAGAGGATCTGGTATCTGCTCTTAAACGAGAAATCCGCGAGGAGCTGGGCATAGATATAGAGGTCAGGTCGGATTATGGGGTTTACCAGCATGCCTATACACACTTTCGCGTTACCCTGCATGCCTTCCTCTGCAAGTTGAACGGTAGCCAGCCGCACAGAATTTATCACACCGAATTTATCTGGACAATCCCTCCATCGCTGAAAAATTACCCTATGGGTAAGATCGATCGCCAGATCTCCAACGCTTTGCTCAATCTCCAAGGTACATTCATATCTACTACATAATCCTATGCTCATCGTTGATTCGCACCAAGACCTAGCCTGGAACATGCTGTCTTTTGGCAGAGATTACACTCGCTCTGTAGAAGAAACGCGCCGTCTGGAAGCAGGCGGACAAACCCCGCTGCACAATGGTGATAGTTTACTTGGCTGGCCCGAATACCAACTTGGCAAGGTCGCAATTGCCTTTGCCACCCTCTTCGCTGCGCCCCTACGGTACAAAGAGGGTGATTGGGACACACTGACCTATGCTAATACCAGCCAGGCACATTCCTCCTACAAGGCACAACTTGACGCCTATCACCAATTGGTCGATGAACACCCAGATAAATTTCAGCTGGTACAAACCTTGCAAGATTTAGAAAAGGTGCTTGCTGATTGGGAACAAGTTGAGGATGGTGATCATCCCGTCGGATTAGTAATTCTGATGGAAGGTGCAGAGGGTGTACACCAACCAGCTGAGCTGGAAGAATGGTGGGGAAGGGGAGTGCGTTTGATTGGTCCCGCATGGGCCGGGACGCGCTTCTGCGGTGGTACCCGCGAACCTGGTCCATTAACCTCTGAAGGTTATGCTCTTCTTGAAGGAATGTCCGAATTCGGTTTCACATTGGACTTGACCCACATGGACGAGCAAGCTGTCTTGCAGGCACTGGATGTCTACCCGAGGTCAATGGTGGCCACCCACAGCAATCCGCATGCTTTGCTAAAAGGTGCCGAGATCAACCGCTTTCTGTCCGACAGGGTTTTGCAGGGTTTGATCGAAAGGGATGGTATTGTCGGCATACCCCCATTCAATAAGTTCTTACGCTGGGATTGGACCTCTAGTGAAGGCCGGGGGGCAATCACTTTGGAACTGGTAGTTGATCACATCGATTATATTTGCCAATTGGCAGGAGACGCAAAACATGTGGGCATCGGCACAGATTTTGACGGTGGTTTTGGGCTACAATCAGTCCCCGCCGAAATTAATACCATCGCAGATTTACAAAAACTGGTCCCTCTCCTCGGAAAAAGAGGCTATACCGAAAACGATATTACAGCTATCATGGGAGAGAATTGGCTATCCCTGTTGAAGGAGACCTTACCCAAATCCGTATGAATCAGACTGCAAACCATACCTCCTATGGGCATTTCCGCATCCGACTGGGGATGACCCTCATGCTGGTCGGATTTGTGATCTTTCTGATCGGTGCGGTTCCGGATTTGTTTGGTTTGGATCGCAGTCCGGTAATCGGCTTTGTTCAGATCACAGTCTTTTTGATCGGCTTAGCGATCATCTGTCTGGGTGGTTACATCTGCATGAATGGATTGTGGAATAATCGCCCAAAGACCATCCTGGCTGATATTGGGCTGCGCGTCGTCAGCACTGGCTTCGTGATCGCGGTGATCTCTGGCCTGGCAGACGTATTTGGCTTTGGCACCCAATTGTCCCCCCGAATCCCGTATTATGGTCCCTGGCAGGCCACGGGCGTTTTAGTTGGAGAAATAATGATCATCCTGGGGTTTATATTCCAAATCCCCTTCAGGTTCCAGCGAGAAGAATCCGATAATCCTAAAGGGAATAAAGGGAATTCTGAGACAAGCCCAATAGGTATAGTCTTCGAGTAATGCTTGGTCCGGTTTACCACCCCTGATAAATTCCAAAACATTATTAATCCATAATCAATACTTTTAGAAAGGATTTTCTTATGAGCACAAAAGTCACTTGGCTGGGTCACGCTGCACTTAGTTTAGAAACAGGTGGATACAACCTCCTGGTCGACCCGTTCCTTTCCGGAAACCCAGCTGCATCTGTCAGTCCAGAAGAGGTGCAGGCCGATTTCATTTTGCTGAGTCATGGGCACGGTGATCACCTCGGCGATACGGTTGCCATCGCAAAACGTACTGGGGCGACCGTGATCACCAACGCTGAACTGAGCGCTTGGATGGGAAAACAAGGAGTGAAATCACACGGTCAGCATCTGGGTGGTGGTTATCAGCATCCTTTTGGATACTTGAAATTAACCTTGGCGATCCACGGTTCCGGTTTACCAGATGGATCATATGGAGGTAACCCGGCCGGGTTTCTGCTCACAACCAGCGATAACAAGAAAATCTACATGGCTTGTGATACCGGCCTGTTTGGAGACATGCGACTGATTGGTGAGGAAGGTGTCGACCTAGCGGTTCTGCCGATCGGTGATAACTACACAATGGGTCCAGATGATGCTTTGCGTGCGGTGAAACTGCTGGATCCCGCACATATCATCCCAATCCACTACAACACATTTGATGTGATCTCTCAAGATCCCTTGGAATGGGCACAGCGAGTCGAAAGTGAAACGGAGGCTAAGGTGCACGTTATTAATCCAGGTGAATTCTTAATTGTCCGATAATAAATTCTCCACAGTGGTTTGATATAATCGCGCCACTTGGAGGTATCGATGTTAAACAGTGTATTCAAGCGTAAAAAAGATGAAGACCGGCTGCGCGATGAAGGCCGATTACCACCTGGTCAATCTTTAACTCTAAAGTTTCCGGTGCTCCATTACGGGCCGGTGCCGAGTTTCAACCCAGCAACCTGGGATTTTCGTATCTGGGGTGAAGCACAAGAGGAGAAACAATGGACCTGGGACGAGTTCAACCAGCTGCCTCGCACAAGGATTGTGATGGATATCCACTGTGTAACCCGCTGGAGTAAATTCGATACCGAATGGGAGGGTGTCTCAGTGCGGACACTGGTTGAACAAGGTGTGATTGCATTGAATCCCACAACGAAGCATGTACTGCAGCATGCCGAGTATGGTTTTACGGCAAATCTTCCGCTCGAGATTGTCTTACAGGACAACTTCCTCCTGGCCACTCATTTCAACGGTGAGCCGATCACTCCGGACCACGGCTATCCGCTGAGGGGTGTGATCGGCCACATCGGAGATCAATCCGATTTAAAGACCTCCTACTTCTGGAAAGGCGCCAAGTGGTTGCGTGGACTGCAATTCCTGACCGAAGATCAACTGGGATTTTGGGAACAAGCCGGCTATCACAATGAAGCAGATGTCTGGTTAGAACAACGCTTCAGATGAATTATGAAGGGGCTGTCCCAAAAGTAAGAGACGGCCCCTTTTTTGTTTAAGGAGCATACCTTGAAGGATTACATAATCCGAGCTCTCAATTATGCCCAATTGAAACAGGTACAATACGCTGACGTCCGTCTGGTACACAACCAAACCGAGACATTGGTGGTAAAAGATGGCACTGTTGAAACGCTCAATTTCTCAGAATCGATCGGGGTCGGGGTACGCACTTTGGTCGATGGCGCCTGGGGGTTTGCCTCCAGCCACGATCTCTCAGACCAGGAAATTGAGCGCATCACAGCCTTAGCGATCGCTATCGCCCAATCCTCAATTCGCGCTCGGGGAGAACGGGTTGACCTTGGCCCACCAGTAACCAGTCAGGGTACCTATCAAACACCAATCAAGATCGATCCTTTCCAGCTCTCACAGGATGAGAAGCTGGCAGTATTGCTGGCCGCTGATGCGGAGATGGCTGGCATGCAGGGGGTGCGCGTCCGGCGAAGCAATTTTACTTTTATTAAGGAAAACAAATTGTTCGCCAACACAGAAGGCGCTTTCACTGAACAAACCATTTATGAAACAGGCGGGGGTATTCAGGCAATCGCCGTTGGGGGCGGTGAGGTGCAGTCTCGTTCTTACCCCTCCTCGTTTGGTCGCCAGCAGGTCACCTCCGGGTGGGAAGCTGTTCTTGATTGGGATCTGCCTGGTAACGCCGGGCGTATCGCCAGCGAGGCCAATGCCTTGCTTACCGCCGACCCCTGCCCAAGCGATCTCAATACGACCTTGATCCTGGGCGGCGATCAGATCGCATTACAAGTGCACGAATCTTGTGGGCACCCGATCGAACTTGATCGCGTATTCGGCAGCGAGGCAGCATACGCCGGTACATCTTTTCTAACTACGGAGAAATTGGACACCTTCCAATATGGCTCTGAAGTGGTCAATATCACCGCCGAGAGCCTGCGCCCTCTGGGGTTGGGTACTTTTGGTTGGGACGACGAGGGTATCCCGGCCCAATCCACGCCGATTGTCAAGGACGGATTATTTGTCGGTTATTTGATGTCGCGAGAAGCCGCTTCCCAGCTCGGTAAGACCTCGAATGGTTGTATGCGCGCCTCAGGATGGAACCGCACACCGCTGATCCGGATGACTAATGTCAGCCTAGAGCCCGGAACCTGGGATTTTGAGGATATGATCGCAGATACCGATCAGGGTATTTTCATGGAAACCAACCGCTCATGGTCGATCGATGATAAACGCTATAACTTCCAGTTTGGCACCGAGATCGGGTACGAGATTAAAAATGGCAAGTTGGGACGCATGCTGCGCAATCCCACCTATACCGGGATCACTCCCCAGTTCTGGAACAGCTGTGATGCTGTGGCAAACTCAAATTCCTGGAAAATGTATGGCACGCCAAATTGCGGCAAAGGCCAACCGGGACAGATCGCCCATACCGGTCATGGAGCTGCCCCAGCACGCTTTCGAAATGTACGGGTAGGGGTACTCTAATAATTCGAGCAGCCCATATTTTAAGTCTAATCTTATCTGCTTTTATCCAGCTGTGATGCAGCTAATCCGATCGAGGAAATTGATCAGTATGCATCGAACAACGATTACATAGGAGTTCAATATGCTTGAACACAATCAAGCCCAAGAACTTAGCCAGCAGATTCTTAAGCGCTGTGGAAAAGAACCAGCAGAACTTGTCCTTTTTCACAAGGAACATTCACTGACCCGTTTTGCTAATAACAGTATTCACCAAAATGTCGCTGAACATAATCTTACGATTTACCTGCGCCTGCTACTTGGCAAACGCCAGGGAATGGCTTCCACAAATCGAGTCGACCCAGCAGCTTTGGATGAGTTGGTTTCCCGCGCCCGGGCTAATGCAGCTGCCAGCCCTGAAGACCCTGACCTCCCTGGTTTAGCAGAACCTGCCAAATACTCAGCGATCGAGGCCTTTGACCACTCGACCGCAGTATATTCAGCAGAGCTTCGTGCCGACCAGGTAGGAACTGTCTGCAGCTTAGCCCAGGATAAAGGACTCAACTCCTCCGGTGCTTTTTCCACTGGGGTCAATGGGATCAGCATAGCAAATTCCCAAGGTCTGTTTGCCTACCACAATATTACTGAAGCCGATTTCCAGACAGTGGTCATGTCGGAAGACTCTTCAGGGCGTGCTCAAGCCTCCGGCTGGGTGGCAGCCGAAATCGATACGGAAGCTATCGGTCGCGAGGCGATCCACAAAACGGAGCAAGGTCGTAATCCCAAGCATGTAGAACCTGGAGAATTCCCGGTAATCCTTGACCCATATGTAACCGATGACCTGCTTGATATGTTGAACATGTACGGCATGGGAGGTCGTACGGTGCTGGATGGTCGATCATGGATGAACGATCGCCTTGGGGAACAGATCATGAGCCCACAGGTGCGTATCTGGGATGATGGTCTAAACCCTGAAGGTATGCCCATACCCTTTGACTCGGAAGGAGTCCCGAAACAGAAAGTGGATATCGTAACCAAAGGTGTCGCCATCGGCCCGGTTTATGATCGCTATACAGCTGCTAAGGCCGGAACCAGCAGTACCGGTCACGCCTTACCGCCATACTTTCCTGCCTTCATGCACACCATTGGCCCAATCGGTCTCAATCTGTTTATGGCTCCAGGAGAAGCCAGCTTGGAGGACATGATCCGCTCTACTAAGAAAGGCTTATACATCACCCGTTTTTGGTATACACGCCTGGTGCATCCCCGTGATTGCATCGTAACCGGTATGACCAGGGATGGGGTTTTTATGGTGGAGAATGGAGAGATCGCCTACCCGATAAAAAATCTGCGTTTCACCCAATCTTACGTGGATGCTTTGGCAAACGTGGAGACAATCGGACGGGAGACAAGACTGCTGAAATCCGAGTATGGCAGTCATGCCAAATGCGTACCGGCATTAAAACTAAACAGTTTTGCTTTTACTGGCGTTACGGTCTAAGTAGATTATCATCGAAATAGACCTGCTGACCCCTATACTTTCAGGCATTCATCCCGCCTGACTTGAAAAACATCGAAATCTCGCGCCACCTCAGTTCGTGGAAAGACCTCCCGCGCCTCGGACAACACATCCCGCTCACGGTAGCGGCGTGAGATATGGGTCAAGATCAGATTCTTAATTTTCCCTTCCTGGGCCAGCTCAGCAGCCTGGCGAGCTGTCAGATGGGCGAAATTGCGCGCCATCTCGGTTTCCTCTTTCAGGTATGTCGCTTCGATCACTAACAGGTCCGCATTGTGACACACTTCCAACAGGTTATCCGTGCGACCTGTGTCACCAACGTGCACCAGCCGTGTGCCAGGTCGGGCAGGTCCAAGCACCTGGTCCGGATCGATCACCCGCCCATCGGGGAGCTGGATCGATTGTCCGTCGACCAGCTTTCGCCGCCAGGGGCCAGGGGGGATCTCCAAGCGCTCTGCTTTCACGGGCAAGAAAGGACGGCGAGACTTCTCTTCAAACAGGTATCCAAAGCAGTCTGGCCCCCGATGGTGAACAGGGAAAGCAGAGACAGAAAAATCGTCATGCTCAAAGAGAACACCTGGCTGGACTTCGACCAAGTGGATTCCCATTGGAGGTCTGGCACTGCGCAGAACCACCCCAAAGATCAGGTCTCGAATGCGTTCCAGCGCCCACTTGCCCGCGTAGATTTCCAATTCATCAATTGTCTCCCAGCGAGAAAAGGTAGAAATTAACCCCGCGAGACCTAAGATATGATCGAGATGGCCATGGGTGATCAGAATTCGGTTCAGTCGTTTAAAACCGATGCCCGATTTCAGAATCTGGCGCTGCGTACCCTCCCCGCAGTCGATTAAGAAGCGGTATTTATCATGTTTTACGACTTGAGCAGTGAGCCCACGGTGGATCGATGGTGCAGAAGCTGAAGTGCCAAGGAAGACGATTTCGAACATGGTGGATGCCTTTCGCGCAATTGAGTACGTGATGATCATCCAACATACTACGCGCAGAGAATTGTACCTCAACTCATCTGGGCCAATTCAGCCGGGCGCGAATACCTACTTCCATCAACCAGCAATATTAGACAGATAGTTAGTCAGACCATTTGTGCTATAATCCTCGCAAATACAAAAACCATAATTACGAATGCTATGGCTTCCAAATCCTCAAAAAAAACATCTTCCCGATCTAAACGCACGGCTCCCAAAAAATCGAGCCGAAAGTCTGCTAAAACGCGCCAGGAAGCTCTAAAACCTTCGCTTTGGAGCAGTCTCACGCTCGACCGCAAGCTGGATATCCTGGGAGTCAGCATGGTACTGCTCGGATTACTCACTCTGCTCAGCCTGCTTTCCAGCAGTAACGGCTGGCTATTCAGCGGATGGTTGGCTATTATTGGGAAAGCGTTCGGTTGGGGCATGTACCTGCTGCCGGTCGGTCTGATGGCGCTCGGTCTCTGGTTGATCTTACGCCATTTCGAGCAGCTTCCCCAACTCGAACTGGGACGCCTGGTTGGTTTGTTCCTTTTCTTCACCCTCACCCTCGGGTGGCTGCATTTGTTCAGTTTCCCCACCAATCAGACGGCTATATTTAACCTCGCTGCCCAAAGCGGTGGTGGTGGATACCTGGGCGGAGCTCTACTAGCGATTCTTGAGCCCAACCTGGGTTTGGAAGGCGCGGCGATAACACTGGTAGCTGGGACCTTGATCGCACTGGCTTTCTCTCTAAATCTGTCGGTTCCAGAGATGTTCAGCTGGTTAGCACCCATTTTCTCCCGGGTGCAAACCAGCCTGGAGGGTCTGCGCAATCAAATTTTAACTAAAACTCACAAACCAATCAGCGCGGAATCCACGCATCCTATCGCAGGTAGTCCAAGAGCTGCCTCCGCCGCAGTCATTGGGACTTCCAGTGCGGCCATTGGATTGATCTCCCCAGATGAGGTGGGAGAAACGAAAGAGTGGGTCCTCCCTGCAATTGACCAGATTCTAGAAGCCGGCGGGGAAATATCATTCGATGATGAATTCGACCGCCAACGCGCCAGGCTGATCGAAGAAACCCTGGCTTCCTTTGGTGCCCCGGCTAAGATCGTTGAAATCAACCGTGGTCCCACGATCACTCAATTCGGTGTCGAGCCAGGTTTCATTGAATCACGATCTGGGCAGATGAGAGTCCGGGTGAACAAGATCTCTGCCCTAGCCGATGATCTGGCTCTGGCTCTGTCTGCAAAGCGCATCCGCATCCAAGCTCCCGTGCCCGGCAGAAGTTTCGTTGGTATTGAAGTGCCAAACGAAGCGATATCCTTGGTCGCTTTGCGAGATGTGTTAGAAAGCGAAGCATTTCAACGCTTGAAATCTCCATTGCGCTTTGCACTGGGGCAGGATGTGGCTGGCCATCCCACCGCAGCTGACCTGGCCGCGATGCCTCACCTGTTGATCGCTGGTGCAACTGGCTCTGGTAAATCTGTTTCGGTGAACGCTATCATCTGTGGTTTATTGCTGAATAATACTCCGGATAACTTACGCTTGCTGATGGTCGACCCAAAAAGGGTGGAATTGACCGGTTACAACGGTATCCCCCATCTCCTGGCACCGGTGGTTGTGGATTTGGAACGCGTGATTGGCGCCCTGCAGTGGGTAGCACGCGAGATGGATCAACGCTATCACAAACTCGCCCAGGCCGGTGCCCGCAACATCGTCGACTTTAACGAACGATTGGCAGCCCAGGGAGAGAGCAAGCTGCCTTATCTGGTGGTGATCATTGATGAGTTGGCCGACTTAATGATGCTTGCCCCAGACGATACCGAGCGGACAATCACCCGTTTAGCGCAGCTCGCTCGCGCCACTGGGATTCACCTGGTGATCTCCACCCAACGTCCTTCGGTTGACGTGGTCACTGGCTTGATTAAGGCTAACTTCCCAGCCAGGGTCGCGTTTGCAGTGGCCTCGGGGGTCGACAGCCGGGTGATCCTGGACCAGGCTGGCGCCGAACGTCTGCTGGGTCGGGGGGATATGCTCTTCCAGGCTCCGGATGCAGCTGCCCCGGTTCGCCTGCAGGGAACTTTCGTCTCCGATTCTGAGATTCAACGCCTGGTGACTTACTGGCGCGGGCAGGCTGGGAACCTGGATGCAGCTGCCATGGCTACCGAGGGGGTGGTGGACTCATTACCATCCGGCATACCCCTGACGCAGATCCCGCTATGGGAGCAAATGGAGCCGGTAGAGGATTTGGATCCGTTGTTCGACGAGGCGGTCGATCTGGTTCGGCGGCAGGGACGAGCATCGATCTCGATGCTGCAGCGCCGCCTGCGAATTGGCTACACGCGCGGCGCGCGCCTGATCGAGACCATGCAAGAGAAAGGTATCGTCGGTCCATCCCAACCTGGAACCCAAGGTCTGGAAGTACTGGACTATGGCCCAGCCGCGCCCCCAGTCGGTGAGGATTAAGGTGCGGATTTTATGAGAATCCGGGGGAAAAGGCTCATCACCCCCTAACCGAGACCCCCCAGTGCGCTATAGGATAAATGTAGCATTCTACCCAAGTATAGATATTCTCAAGAATTGTGCGGATGTCATCCTTCACGAAGAAGATGTACTGGTAATTAGTTCTGCATAGGTAAGTAAAGCAAATTTTTTTATAACCCTGGATCGAAAACTTTTATTTAGATACCCAATTATTGAGAGATAAGATCCCTCTTCATATTGGGACTCCGGATGATTTCTTGAGCTGGTTTAGAGAACAATTGATATAGATCTTGAAGTGGTTAATTTAAAACACCCGCCAAATCCACCAGATGATTGAGTGAAAATCTACCGGGCGCTTCATTTCCGGCCGCGCCCCAACCGACATCGCCGGGGAAGCCTGGTTTTTAATTTGGTCCCGATTTATGAGATTGGCAACAGTTCACATGGTTTTATACAGAAGAATATGATCATATGGCGACAACGCTTCAGGCGAAGTCTTTCCAATTAGTGCTAAAGTTGAGGGCTCGAACAAACTCAAAGGTATTACAACAGGCAACATTAAACGTAGCACAGACATCAGGCACATGACGGTTGCCCTTTGCCTTTTTGGTTTGGATACCTCTGTTGTAACTACCCATCGTATACTACTGTGTCTAAGAGCATAAGCTATAAGAAATGGGTCTCGGCCTAGTTTTTCAATCTCATCATCAGTTAAATCCGTTGCATACCCCTCATTTATTACCTTTGAAACCAATTGTACATCTGCCTCCTCGTTGAGCAAAAGCGCAGATTCTGTTTCCTCTTTCTTTGCCCAAACTGCGAGATTATCTATTTCGTCTTTTCGCTTCTTCTTTATTTCTTCGTAAACCTCGATTGGTATTTTTACATTGCCTCTATTACCCATATGCACAAGCCATTCCCAGAATTCCGGAACACGATCGATGGAGTAATAATCACGGTTAGCATCTATCAGAACATTTGCATCGAGTAAATATAGCAACAAATTCCCCTAAGATGATCTACCAGTGATGGCCTGGACGTTTGATTCTATTAGCTTCTGCACGTTCTTTGGTTTTACACCGAGTACCTTTCCTGCTTTGGTGGTTGAAAGAGTTCCTCCTACCATCATCCGTTGAACCAGAGTGATCAGATTCTCTCCTATACGATGCTTGCGAACAATATAGTAATTTGGTCCACCTTTCTTCTTTCGAGCCCTTCTTCTTTTTTCATCTCTCGCGTCGTACCATAATTTTTGGTAGGCAGTATCGAGCTGATGCCAAGAATCCTTGCTTATTTCCCCCTTTAGATAAAGATTGTAGGCAACCATCGAACTACTTAAGTTTCGAGCAATAGCAAAATCGCTAATTTGCCTTTTCCTTTCTTCAAACCTATATATATTATCTAAATTCAATGAAGATAATTCAGCCTCAGGTAAAAGGAGTTCACTTGCTATTTTGTTGCAGAACTGTTCGATCCTTTTATCAGAACTTCTACTACTTATTCCAGTTTGCCCCAACCAAATGTGAGCGAGTTCATGAACAAGCGTAAATGACCATGCAGCTCTTGAGTCATGATTATTAATAATGACGAATGGAGCTACATCATCCGAAAGGGCAAACCCACGGTACACGTCTAGATCAAATGCTGTATGATGACTTCCGAGATCTCCTATAAGCAAGACAAATACACCAACGGATTCAACACTTGAACGAAGGTATTTAAATGCATCTTCGGGAGATGGTTGACTATGGAACTTACTTAAATCAAAATTAATCGTTTTTTTTATAGACCCTACTAGCTTATTTACCCCATCAGACATCCGTATTGAATCAACAAAATGTAGCGGCTCAGCTTCTTCTTCATCTTCAATCGCAGCACGGATTATGCTTTGCCGTGCTTGAACATCACGGATCAAAGCATCCACCAGTGCATCGGATGTGGCTGAGTACTCCTCTGGAAGAGTGCGAAAATCCTGGCCCCGATTCCCCTTTCGAGGAGGCCCTGACATATAAAATACGAGAAGGGGTCGACGATACTTCTTTGCCATTTTCACGAGCAATGGTCTGGTTGGTTCAACTTTGCCAGTTTCTAGTGCGTCAAGCCGGTCGACAGCAGAAACCCCTCTTGCTTCACGGATATCTAGCTTTTCGCTTGCCTCTTCAAGGGTAAACCCAGCTGTTTCACGAGCCCAGCGAAGGATTTCTGGATTAACTTTTGGCATTACTCATCCCGGTTATTAGATACTAAACCCAAATAACTGTTTTTCTCTCAACCAATCGATACGAACCCCTTTGATACTATATAGTATACAACAACACCTTCGCCAATTAGGGCGAAGAGAGATGCACATTAACAGGATGAATACAGCCCAAAGCAGCGATATGGCCGAAAATCTGCTCCAATAAAATTGGTTCTGGCTTTTCCGGAAGCATTTTTATTGTTTCTTCAAAGTATTT
>SDBU01003847.1_pt1 | contig 18843 bp, 20 predicted proteins | sample 2277071 | NCBI WGS metagenome assembly SDBU01 (sample SAMN10397929, study PRJNA504765) | marine sediment metagenome | isolation source: marine sediment core GS08_GC12, 126 cmbsf | place: Arctic Ocean: Gakkel Ridge, Loki's castle | collected 2008 | reverse complement strand
TGTTAATAACAATCGGTTACACCCCCAACTCAGAACGGATGTGGAGGAACCTTGACAGATTATCACGGGTAATCAGTCCGATAACCCTACCCTCGTTTACCACAGGTATCTGGTTTATATCATTCTCTTCCATCTGCTCCACTATGCTTAGGACATTCTGGGCAGGATAAGCTACCTTTAGCTTGTTAGCCGGGGTCATTATCTCTTTTACATGGGTCACATCCCAGCTCTGTCGGGAAACAGACTTGATATTATCCAGTGTCAAGATACCCTCTAACCTGCCTTCATCAGTCACCATAAAAAGGTGGTGCCCACCGGTGAAGATATAGCCTTGAACCAGCTCACTAACAGTAATATTTGAAGGAACTGCCGGATAGCCAGAGGTCATCACCTGTGAAGCTATAAGCTCATGGAGAGCATAACGCCATTGAGCCTGACGATAGCTAGACGAGGCAGCGCTTCCCAGGAACCAGCCAATAAAGACTAACCACAGACCACTAAACCAGCTTAAACCAAAAGGACTCAAGAAAGCTATCAAGATACCTAGCAGAATAAAGAGGTAGCCGACGCCCTGCCCTACCCGCACCGCAATCTTGGTTGAGCGTCTATAATTACCGGTGGCCTGCCAAAGGAGGGAACGAAAAACACGCCCGCCATCCAGAGGGAAACCAGGAATGAGGTTAAATATAGCCAGCACCACATTTATCTGAGCTAGCCAAAAAGCCAGAGCGGCTATGGGTTCAATTATACCTTGAGTAACCCACCAAAGCAAAAAAAACAAGCCACCAATTACCAGGCTGCAGGCAGGACCAGCGGCTGCCATTTTTAGCTCAACGCCAGGGCGGGCTGCCTCTCTGGTTATCTGAGCCATGCCACCAAAGATAAACAGGGTAATACTTCTTACCGGGATACCATAAAACCTAGCCACCAGGCTGTGGGCTAACTCATGGGTTAATACCGAAGCAAAAAATAGCAGGCTGGTAACTATGCCAATAACCCAATAGAGCAAAGCAGTCCAGTCAGGATAAAGTGCCGGAAAAACCTGCCATGATAGAGAGCCAGTTATTAAAACAAATATTATAAACCAGGTATAATGCAACCGGAACTGTATGCCAAAAAGTCGACCTACATTAAATGCACTACCCATTTTCACATCTCAACCTAATTCTTCCCCTAGAGCCTTGACCCTACCCTCAGGGAGTATGAATATAGCCAATGAGCTTATAGGCTAGTTTAGCTGCCAGAAAAGCACAGGAAAGCGGTCCCTCACCAGGGCAGAGCTCCACCAGGTCAAAACCCACAATGCGCTTGGACCTTGTCACTTCACGCAGCAAACCTAACAGCTCATACCAGCCTATACCACCCGGTTCAGGAGTGCCCACCGCCGACATAATTGAGGGGTCAAGGACGTCCAGGTCTATAGTGATATAAACCTCGTTGGAAAGCGAGTCTATTATGTGCTTTATAGAATCCCCAGCTAAAATCAAGTCCTCAGCGTAAATTGGTTTTATACCAGCCTCACCAATAAAACTGTGTTCCTCTTGACTCAGACTGCGAATACCTACCGGGACAACAGGGCATAACTCGTAAACTCGTCGCATAACCGTGGCATGACCAAATCTGGCTCCTTGATAGCTATCCCGTAGGTCAGCGTGGGCATCCAGTTGCAGTACAGACAAGGCTTCATACTTTTCCCGATACGCCTTAACCATGCCCAGAGTTAGAGAATGTTCTCCACCCAGCATAAGCACCATCTTATTCTTCTCAAGCAATTCCCTGGCCACCTGATAAACTCGCTGCACCATGTGCTCAGGACTAGCCATCTCAGGCTGTACTTCCAGCAGGGTATGTATACCTACTTGATAGATTTCTCGCTTAAGTTCAAGGTCATAGAGTTCTAAATATCGGGAGGCATCAATAATTACTCTGGGGCCGTCACGGGCACCACTGCGCCAATCAGTAGTGCTGTCATAAGGTACTGGCAATACGACAACCCTTGAGTTTTCCCAATCAGAATAGGGTGGTGAAATACCAGCAAAGTTTCGAGGTGCCAAAAATAATTCCCGTCTCATTGCGGCTTCAAAATGGATGTTTTATCCGCCTGGTCTAAATGCTCTGGGCTTGCTATGCCCCTCTCGAGAAGGTAAGTTTTTACCTCAGTTAGTTGAAGCCTGTCACGGAGGCCTCGGATAACCTGGTCGGCGTTAAAGTGTTTGCACGAGAATACATCTATGTTGACGTAGCACGGCTCAACGAAGGTATGGATGCTAATATGGCTCTCAGCGATAAGCACAAACCCTGATATTCCCCAATCTTCAGGTTTAGTCCCTACATACCTGGTCACATAGGGAGGAGCAATCTTGGTCATCCCAATCTCAGCTGGATATTGGTCCAACAATTGATAAATAAACTCCTCACTCTGCAGGATATCTGAATTGCTGCCGTAGCCATCGATAATTAGATGCATTGAAACCTCCAAGTCAGTTTTTGCCTAACCGTGTGATATTAACATATCAGACACCCTACCAGTCAAGGGCAGATATTATCTCCCTTATCTTAATCAGGGCCGCCGTAGTCGCCCGACGCTTCATCTGGACTCTAGCTCCGAAATAATTACTCCTGGTCACTTTCGTGCTCTTGCCATCATCTACCCCAATGTATATTGTTCCCATCCGGCCACCTTTCATCTCGCTAGGACTGATGCCAGTTACGCCGATTCCAATATTGGCCCGTAAGTGCCGCTTAGCCACCTCAGCCATTGCCTGGGCCACTTCAGGGCTGATAGCCCCGTATTCAGCAATAGTCTTAGCCTCAACACCACAAGCTATCTTAGCTTCATCAGTGTCGGTAATTAGCCCTCCCTTAAAGTATGCTGAACTATCCGGAACATCGGTGATAGTGCTGGATAATAGCCCACCAGTGCCGGACTCCATAATCGCCAGGCTCAAGCCTTTCTCAACCAGCAAATGCCCAATTAGAACTTCAAGTGTATCGCTGTCAGTTCCCCAGATGTGTTTATCCAAGATTGACCTGACACTGACTTCACCCTGGGCAAGTATTTCTTCAGCTTGCTTTTGGCTCGGAGCCTTGGCAGTGAGGCGGAGATGAATACCATCAGTCTTGGCATAAACAGCCAAGGTAGGATTGGCTTGAGAAAGCAGTGGCGAAACCATCTCTCCCACAGTTGCCTCGCTCAAACCAAAAGTTTTAAGAGTTCTGGAAAGAATAATACCACCAGTACATCTCCGCTGTAATCTGGGTAGAACCTCCTCACACCATATAGGCTCCAATTCTATCGGTGGACCAGGCATAGCGACTAGTATACGCCCGTCTCTTTCTACCCACCACCCCGGAGCCGTCCCCCGGAAATTGTGAATAGCTTCAGCCGAAGGGATAAGAGTTGCCTGCTTTATATTGCTCGGCGGCATCTCTATTCCACGTTGAGTAAACAACTCTCGTATATCACGCTCCAGGTCCGGGTCAACCCGCAACCTCTCCCCAAGCATCCCCGCTATCGCCTCACGGGTCAAGTCGTCTTCAGTTGGTCCTAAGCCACCAGTAGTAAGGATAAGGTCGGAACGCTGCCAGGCACGCCGTAGAATCTCTTCCAGTCTAGTTTGATTATCACCTACTTGCGAAATCCAGTAGAGGTCTATACCCAACGCAGGTAGTTCGCTTGCCAGATAAGAGGCATTGGTATCAGTTATTTCTCCCAGAAGAAGCTCAGTGCCAACTGAAACAATCTCTGCCTTCACCAGAATACCTTTAGCTGCCCTATCATCCTTGTAGCAATCTCAACACTTAGGTGCTGAAGCCCCAAGAAACTTCTCCATCAGTTCCATAGCACAGAATTCCCCACACATACTACAAGCCGACCCGGTAGTGGCGTGCTTACTATGAACCTGTCGGGAGCGCCCAGGGTCTAAGGAAAGTCTGGCTTGCTCCTCCCAGTCAAGCCTCTTTCGAGCCATAGCCATCTTCATATCCCATTGTTCGGCATCCCTTACTCCCTTGGCAATATCACCAGCATGAGCAGCAATGCGCGAGGCTATCACGCCTTGCCTCACATCCTCAGAGGTAGGAATAGAAAGGTGCTCAGCTGGCGTTACATAGCACAGAAAATCGGTGCCAGCAGCGGCAGCAATAGCACCACCAATGGCTCCGGTGATATGGTCATAGCCAGCGGCAATGTCGGTTACTAGCGGCCCCAACACGTAAAAGGGGGCACCCTTACAGATAGCCTTCTCCAACTGAACGTTAGCCTCAATTTGATTTAAGGGCAAATGTCCTGGACCCTCAACCATTACCTGAACCCCGGCTTGCTGAGCCCGCTGAACCAGCTCCCCGATAATAAGCAACTCTTCTACTTGAGCCCGGTCAGTAGCATCGGCTAAACTACCAGGACGCATCCCATCACCAAGGCTCAGCGTTACATCAAACTCCCTGGCTAGCTCTAATAACCGGTCATAGTACTCATAGAGTGGGTTTTCGCGCTCATTGTAGAGTATCCAGCCTATCAGAAAAGCACCTCCCCTAGATACCACATCAGTTACTCTGCCCTGCTGCCTTAGCCGATTAATGGCTGACCTGGTTACACCGCAATGCACCGTTATGAAATCAACCCCATCACGAGTGTGCTCCTCAATAGCAGCAAAGAGGTCATCAACAGTCATTTTGACAATAGCATCATATCTGTCTATCGCCTCAATCCCTGCCTGGTAAATGGGCACTGTGCCTATCGGTAACGGGCTAGCATCAACAATAGCTCGGCGAATAGCTGATATATCACCACTGGTGCTCAAATCCATAACTGTATCGGCACCTGCATCAATAGCCACATGCAGCTTTTCCAATTCAGTATCAATATTACCAAAATCAGAAGAGGTACCAATATTGGCATTAACCTTGGTCCTAAGCCCCTGACCTATACCATAAGGAACAAGATTTGCATGTTTAACGTTAGCTGGAATTACTATCGTCCCTCCAGCTACACCCTGCTGAATGAACTCGGCATCCACTTTCTCACACTCTGCCACCTGAGCCATCTGAGGAGAAATGATACCTTCTCTTGCCAATTCTAGTTGAGTCATACTCTACCTCCATAAAAATAGAACCAAGGGCTTCGGCGGTTTCTAGCAGACCCTTGGTCTAAGTCACTACCGCTTCCCTACGCTCGCATTACCGAGTTCAGGTTCACAGGGTTGGCATCAAAACACCTCTCAGCCTTTGAGCACCCCTAGCGGACCTATTCACTTTTATTCTTAATACTAACACAAATTTGCCCAAAATGCAATTCCCTTAGGTTGTCTACCCTATCCCAAAGCTTCCTCTTTTTACAGCAGCGATGCTATAATTCAGGCAACGTTGGGACAATGAATACTATGGAAAAGCTTATTGTTGGAGCTAAAAAACTAGGGCTGTCGCTTAATCCAAGGCAGCTTGAGCAGTTCTCCATCTATTATCAAGAGCTAATAGACTGGAACCAGCGTATAAACCTGACTGCCATAACCGACTACGAAGAGGTGCAGATAAAGCACTTCCTTGATTCGCTAACAGTAACCCTGGCTTGGCCATCATGTAATACAGACCTCCGCCTTATTGATATCGGCACTGGTGCCGGCATGCCGGGATTACCTCTTAAGATTCTGTTCCCTGAAATAAGACTGGTGTTACTTGAGGCTACCGCCAAAAAAGCCGCCTTCCTGCACCACCTTACACATAAACTTGAACTGGATAATGTTGAAATTGTGGTCGGTCGGGCTGAGGAAATTGCTCACCTGGCTCAATACCGGGAGCAATTTGATCTGGTGCTCTCCCGTGGTGTTGCCCCGCTACCGACCCTGGTTGAATTAACCCTACCCTTTGGCACTATCGGCGGTAGCTTTGTTGCTCAGAAAAAGGGAGACGCTAGGCTAGAAATAAAGCAGGCCTACAAAGCAATTAGCCTGCTGGGAGGTAAGCTGCGAGAGGTGAAAGGGATTGGACTGGAAGAGTTTACGGACCAACGCCAGTTAATAATAATTGACAAGGTTTCACCAACCCCCAAGCTTTATCCCCGCCGCCCGGGCATACCAGCCAAAAGAGCGCTCATGTGAGCTGAAGAGACTAAAATGAAGATAAAATATCTTAGTATTGTCTTAATCCTTCTTCTCCTAATTTCAGCGATTGGTTGTCTCGTGCCCACTGACCCTCTAGTCACCAGGGTGATTGATGGCGATACCATCGAAGTCAACATTGATGGCGCAGTATACAAGATTCGCTATATTGGCATCGATACGCCAGAACTGGACGATAAGCGAGCCGAATATAGTGCTCTGGCTCAAGAAGCTACTAGATTTAACAGGCAACTAGTAGAAAGGGAAACTGTCCGTCTGGAGAAAGATGTCTCCACAGTTGACAAATATGGAAGGCTTCTACGCTATGTTTATGTTGATGATATCTTCGTCAACGCTGAGTTGGTAAGGCAGGGGCTTGCTTGGGCTAAAGCCTACGAACCCGACACGAAGTACCAGGACATTCTAGAGAAAGCCGAGGCAGAGGCAAGACAGGATAAAATAGGGCTTTGGACTACACCTACCACACCACCATCTATAATAGTTGAAAATGTCCAAATTACCTACATTTTTTACGATGGGCTGGTGCCTAATGTAGAGTCCGATGAATATATCGAAATCACCAATCTCGGAGACCAGCCTCAAGACTTAACTGGGTGCGTGCTAATTGATATATCAGATGGCTACCCGTCATTCACTTTTCCGTCTTATATCTTGGCTCCGGACGAAAGCATCCGAGTTTATACTAACGAATACCATCCCGAATGGGGAGGATTCAGTTTTGAATACCCTCGAGCTATTTGGAACAATAGTGAACCTGATGTAGCCATGCTCTACGATAACCAGGGTAAAGAGGTCTCCCGAAAAAGCTACTGAATAAACTAGATTGCTTAACAATCTAAATAGTAGTAAAATACACTTAAGAAGGCTTATGGGAGAGCGAGGAGGAGGCTATGGAAAAAGGCACATGGAAGGTTAAAGCTGGGTTAGCTCAAATGCTAAAGGGCGGAGTAATTATGGATGTGGTTAACGCCGAGCATGCCAAGATTGCCCAGGAGGCAGGTGCCTGTGCGGTGATGGCACTGGAGAGAGTACCCGCTGATATTCGGGCTGCCGGCGGTGTGGCTCGCATGGCTGACCCCATAGTTATTGAAACCATTATGAAGGCAGTTTCGATACCAGTAATGGCTAAGTGCCGCATAGGACACTTCGTGGAGGCTCAAGCACTAGAGGCACTAGGTGTAGAATACATAGATGAATCTGAGGTACTCACGCCGGCTGATGAAAGCCACCATATCTGGAAACATGACTTTAAGATCCCCTTTGTCTGCGGCTGTCGTGACCTAGGTGAAGCGCTGCGTCGCATTGGTGAAGGGGCAGCCATGATTAGAACCAAGGGCGAAGCCGGCACCGGCAATATTGTCGAAGCCGTCAGGCATATGCGAGCTGTGATGGATGGCATCCACCAATTGGTAAACACACCCCAGGAAGAACTGATGGCACGAGCCAAGGAGATGGGAGCACCGTTTGAACTGGTAACAGAGATACATCAAACCGGAAAACTACCGGTGGTTAACTTTGCCGCTGGCGGGGTGGCTACCCCGGCCGACGCCGCCCTGATGATGCAGCTAGGCGCTGACGGTGTCTTCGTTGGCTCCGGCGTATTTAAAGCCAGTAATCCTGAGGTTATAGCTAGGGCTATTGTCAAGGCAACTACCCACTTCCAAGACCCTGAAATTATTGCCGAGGTCTCCAAGAATCTGGGTGAAGCCATGCCAGGGTTAGATATAAAGCAAATCCCTGCTGATGAACTGCTGGCACCCAGAGGGTGGTAATTATGAGAATTGGGGTCCTTGCCTCGCAAGGAGCCTTTGCTGAGCACATTGCTATACTGCATCAACTGGGAATAGAGACTTCGCCCGTCCGCTTGCCCCAAGAACTCAGGGGTTTGGACGGGCTAATCATTCCCGGCGGAGAAAGTACCTCTATCAGCAAGCTGATACGAGATTACAACCTGACAGCCGAAATAAGAAATCTAGCTAAGACTGGCCTACCGGTATTCGGCACCTGTGCCGGCATGATACTCCTAGCCAACAAGCTTTCCGACTCGGACATAGAACCGATAGCAGTCATGGACATAACCGTTAGACGTAACGCCTTTGGTCGGCAGAAAGACAGCTTTGAGACCGAGCTGTCAATACCAGTCCTCGGGGAAAAGCCCTTTCCCGGCGTATTCATTCGAGCACCAGTAATTGAGCAGGTGAGCAATGGAGTGGAAATACTAGCCAAGTTAACTGATGGCACTATCGTCGCTGCCAGACAAGAGAAGCTACTAGCTTCTGCTTTTCATCCTGAGCTGACTAACGACCTGAGATTTCATCAATACTTTCTAGATATTGTATCCGGTTATCAGTGAATTTGGGTTAGAGGAGGACATATTTGCCAAAGATAATTGCCGATGACCTTGATGCCCTGCTTGATATTCTACCCCCTCATATTCACCAGCCATTATGCCAGCAAGAGGGCATCAGCGAGCTGCTGGAAGTAGTCCTCGACTTAGGTCGCCCACCTGAGGCCCGTTTCCCCCACCAGGAAGTAATTCTCAACCCCCAAGAAGTCAGTGAACAAGACATTGAGTATGTAGTCTCCCGCATTGGTAGCTTTGGCGACGATAACCGGGCGGGGATTGAGCGGACCCTGCACCGTATCTCAGCCATTCGTAATCGTAAAGGGCGTATTGTCGGGCTTACCTGCCGTGTGGGTCGGGCCATCTTTGGCACCATAAAGATTATTGAAGACCTCGTTGAGTCAGGTAAAAGCACCCTGTTGCTGGGTCGTCCCGGAGTAGGTAAAACAACCATGCTACGCGAGGTCGCCCGAGTACTAGCCGGTGACCTCAATAAGCGGGTCATCATCGTCGATACCTCAAATGAAATTGCCGGTGATGGTGATATTCCCCACCCGGCCATTGGACACGCCCGGCGAATGCAGGTAACCACGCCGACTATGCAGCATGCGGTAATGATTGAAGCCGTAGAAAACCATATGCCTGAGGTAATCGTTATTGATGAGATTGGCACCGAGCTTGAGGCACAGGCAGCCCGAACTATTGCCGAGCGAGGAGTTCAACTGGTCGGCACTGCCCATGGTAACACCCTAGAAAACTTGATGATAAACCCTACCCTCTCTGACCTCATTGGCGGCATCCAGAGCGTAACCCTGGGTGATGAAGAGGCCAGACGAAGAGGTACCCAAAAGTCCATACTGGAGCGGAAGTCACCGCCTACTTTTGACATCGTGGTTGAAATCCAGGACCGGGACAAGGTGGCTATTCATCCTGATGTCGGTGAGGCGGTTGATGCTATCCTGCGCGGTCAACCCCCAGTCACCGAGATTCGCCAGTTGGATGAGACAGGAGAGGTCAGAATAGAAACCGAATTATCTGCCACTAAGAAGATAGCTAAAGGTAAACGAGGAACCAAAGAAGATAAGCCGCCGAGACTCTACCTCTTCGGTGTAAACCGGGGGCGATTGGAGCAGATAGCAAAAGAGAGGCAATTAAATCTAGACACAGTTGAGAACTTGAGTAATGCCAGCCTGCTGATAACCTCCAAAAGCTATTACCGGCGAAAGCTACAAAAGGTCAGGGAGGCTGAAGCCGTCGGCCTACCCATCTACGTCCTCAGAAGTAACACACCACCCCAAATCAGGCAGCTACTAAATACCATCTACCCCACCGAGAGTACCGATACGGCAGACCTGTTTCAGCTTGCCCTTACTGAGGCACAGGAAGCAGTCAACAAAGTGAAAGATGGACAAGAGACAATAGAACTAAGCCCCCAGAGTGCCTATATCCGGCGTCTACAGCACCTGATTGCCGAGCGAAGTAGCCTTGCCTCACAAAGCACCGGCAAAGACCCCAATAGACGGGTGAGGATTTATAAATAAGGAGGCAGAGCAATGGTAGGTAAACTAGAATGGGAAGTCATCAAAAAGGCCCATAACTCCCGATGCGTTATTTGCAGGAAAACCGAAAGGGAGGTTGGAGAATTACAAAAAGCTCATATAAAAGCAGCTTCCAAAGGTGGATCTCAAGTACTTCCGATGTGTCCGACCCATCATAAAATGTATGATACTGACAAGTTGTCCGCTATACAATTAAAAAGGATTGGTCTGACCAAGAAAGCTTCCGCCCGCCTAAGTCCTAAGAAAGGTAAAAAGAAAGATACAGGTTTATTTTCCTGGTGAAATCCCTTGCCCAACTGGGAATTGAGAAACAAAGCACGAATTAGGCCACCATGCGTCACCTTTGGGAGAGGAGAATACTTAATAAAGGGATCAAAAGGGGCGAAGCCCCTTTACAAAATATCTTCCCTCTCCCCTTACGAAGGGGAGAGGGATAAAGGGTGAGGGGTTATTAAAAATTATGGCTCTATTCATTACCTTTGAGGGTGGGGAGGGGTGCGGAAAGAGTGTTCAAGCCAGGGCACTACATGGAAGGCTATCGCAATTAGCCATTCCCGTACTCCTGACTCATGAACCAGGCGGTACCCTATTTGGTAAGAAGCTCAGGCGCTGGTTGAAGTGGACTGACGATATGGACATATCACCGCTAACTGAGCTACTGCTGTTTAATGCCTCCCGCGCCCAATTGGTAACCAAAGTAATCCAGCCCAATCTGGAGGGCGGGGGGACAGTTATCTGCGACCGCTACACCGACTCGACAACTGCTTACCAAGGTTATGGGCGAGGACTAGATTTAGCAATGGTCAAAGCGATTAATACCGCTGCTACTCAGGGGCTAAAACCTGACCTGACAGTTCTATTAGATATGCCAGCAGCAGAAGGACTGGCTCGTAAAAGAGGCAGAAAGCAAGACCGTTTTGAGCAAGAGAACACGGCCTTCCATCAAAGGGTGCATGAAGGCTACCTCAAGCTGGCAGCTAATGACCCACAGCGCTGGCTGGTGATAGATGCCACTCAATCGAAAGAGAAAATAAGCGAGATTATCTGGCAGCGTGTAAGCCAACTGCTTTCCAAACAAAGAGACTGATGTCAAAGATATTAGAGCGACTAGACGGCAAGAAAGCCAAAGACCTAAGAGTATTGAGCGATTTCATTTCTATCTTCTGCCGGGAAAATCATCAAGCAGAAGACAGAGAAGTCTTTCCCATCAGAGATGTTAGATTGCGCCAAGTTTTGGGTAATCGGGAATTAGCTTTATGCCACGAATGTAGCCGGCTATTTAATCACGGCATGGCAAAGCTGCTTCTCTGTCCCTATAACCCCAAGCCGATGTGTAAGAAATGTAAAACCCACTGTTACGCACCGGGCTATCGGGAGAAGATGCGGACGGTTATGAGATTTTCAGGTTCATATCTAATAAAACACGGCAGATTGGATTTAATAATTCATTACCTATTTTGAGACTGATGAATAACCGCCAGATGCCATCCTTTGTCGAAGAAAAACGGCTGGAGGCGCAGGGCTACCGGCTTATCGCTGGTATTGATGAAGCCGGCTGTGGAGCTTTGGCAGGCCCCGTGGTTGCTGCCGCCGTCATCCTGCCTTCCGATATAGCTGCTCCCTGGCTTAAACAGGTAAGAGACAGCAAGCAGTTGACTCCAGCCAGACGCGAACTTTTGTCTTACTATATTCACGAAATAGCCATCTCAGTAGGTATCGGCGCAGCCCCCCATGACGTCATAGATACCCAGGGTTTAACCAGGGCAAGACGGCTGGCTATGAAACTGGCTATCGACCAGTTATCACCTCCACCCGAAGCCCTCCTCATAGACTATATATCTCTACCCAACGTGCCGCTACCCCAAAGAGGGATAAAGGGTGGTGATAGTTTATGTGTCTCTATTGCCTGTGCCTCTATCATCGCCAAAGTGGCTCGAGACCACCTGATGATGGAGCTTGACCAAGTTTACCCGGGGTATAAACTGGCTCAGCACAAAGGCTATGGCACCAGGGAGCACCTTCTTTGCCTACACCAATTGGGACCATCACCCATTCACCGCCAGTCCTTCCAACCAGTTAAGGAGATAGCCCACCAAGAAAAATGAAACGTAGAGATGTTGGCATCCTGGGCGAAAAACTGGCTAAGGACTTCCTTAAAAATAAAGGCTACCGCATCATCGAAGCTAACTACCGCTGCCCTGAAGGCGAAATTGATATTATAGCTAAGCACGGTGATTACCTGGTTTTCGTCGAGGTAAGAACTAAAACCAGCCTGGAGTTCGGTAGCCCTGAAGAGTCAATCACACCAGCCAAGAAAGAAAAAATAAAAGCTACCGCCTACTATTATCAACAGACCTACAACAACCTGCCCCTACTGTGGCGTATTGATGTGGTGGTAATAGAGCTAACCCAAAAGGGGAAGCTATCACGAATCGAGCTTATTGAGAATGCAGTCGGCGAAGCCTGAGAGCTGTCTAGCTTTACCTCCTAATCCGGCTGTGCTAGAATTAATCGCTTGGCAGTGTCAAATGCCTTACTTAGTAAACTGAGAAAGGATTAACTAGAGGGAGAATAATGGACAAAGAAGCTGCTGAACATTGCATGTTATGCGGAATTGAATTTACTACAGGTGCCTATGCTACTGAAAATGGTCAATACAACAGAAGTGAGCATCATTTATTCCCCACTAGGTTCGAGAAGTATTACATCAGCCAAAGAAGTTTAGCTAAGAAGATAAATGTAGAGTCACAAGACTTTGATTCTGTGCATCTGTGTTACGAATGTCACGAGGAATTACTTCACAATCCTGTATTTACCACCAAAATGATAAAAGAGCTAAACCACTTAATGAGAGGTAAGAGTTTAGAAGACAAGGTGATTACCCTGTCTCGTGTTATTGAGCTTGGAATAAGGGAAGCTATCAAAGAGAAATTATAATTATGACTTTACCAGAAGCACAAGTACTACGCATTATTGATGCCAACTTGAACCGGATTGGTGAGGGGCTTCGTCTTCTTGAAGAGTTAGCTCGACTACAGCTTAACGATGCCACCCTGACTCAGCAACTAAAAACTATGCGCCACGAACTACTCAGAAGCGACTGGTCATTTACCCAGCAGCTCCTTCAAGCACGAGACTCAGTGGGCGATGTTGGCATTGACATGGAAGTACCTGGGGAAGAGAAACAGCGAGAGTTACCAGCAATGCTAGTGGCTAACGCCAGAAGAGTTCAAGAGTCATTGAGAACCTTAGAGGAGCTATCCAAGATTCCAGGCGCTAAATTAGACTCAGAAAAGTTCAAGCAGGCTCGCTTCAGTGTCTACACAATAGAACAAAATTTGCTGTCCAGGTTACTGCGCCGGGATAAAACAAAGCATATTGCCGGGCTCTATGTCATCATAGACACACAAGCTCTAAAAGGACGTAGTCACCTTGAGGTAGCCGTTCAGGTAATCAGTGGTGGCGCTAAAGTAGTTCAGCTACGCGATAAACTGCTGAGTAAAAAGGAGCTACTGGCAATAGCCCAGCAGCTAAAGAGGCTATGTACTGAGCACAATGTGCTTTTTATCATAAATGACTACCTTGATATAGCCCTGGCTGCTGATGCTGATGGTCTGCACCTAGGTCAAAATGACCTGCCCATTAAAGTAGCCCGCCAACTGCTACCAGTAGACAGAATCCTGAGCTGCTCGGTAACTACTGTAGCCCAGGCTACTACCGCTGAATCCGAAGGGGTTGACTATATTGCTGTAGGCTCAATCTACCCAACCAAATATAAGGAAACAGCAACAGTAGTTGGCTTAGAACGGCTGCGCCAGGTCAGACAGGCAATAGCCTTGCCCCTGGTTGCCATTGGCGGCATTAATAAGGACAACGCCGCCGAGGTTATGGCGGCTGGTGCCGACTCTGTGGCGGTGATTAGCGCGGTACTGGAAGCCGATTCACCAGAAAAGGCAGCCCGACAAATAACAGATAGTCTCGAGGTACCAGATGGATAGATTAACCGATAATTTAGAACCAATTGCTGACCAGATTCGCCTAAGCTTCTCAGCTAGGGATGCGGCTAGAGAAAAGGTGCTGCCCCGCTGCCGTGAAACAATTCGCCATTGCAGCCAGGCTATTCGTGCCATCCACCGCCAGGAGTTTAACCAGGCCAAAAAGCTGCTTGGGTCAGCTCGCAAAATCCTTGATGAAGTCTTTCAAGTCATTGCTGATTACAGTGAGCTTAGCTCTACTGGTTTTGTCAGAGATGCCCAAAAAGAGTTTGCTGAAGGTAGTATTACCCTGGCTCTGGTGACAGGAAACAAACTTCCCGGTCCCGATGAACTGAATATTGATGCCGCTGCCTACTTGAACGGATTGGGTGAGGCAGTAGGCGAGTTGAGGCGCTACCTGCTGGATAGTATGAGACGGGGAGACCTCTCCCGGGGCGAGGAGCTACTGGCAGCTATGGATGATATCTACAGCGTCTTGGTGACTATGGACTTCCCCGATGCTATAACTGGCGGTCTGCGCCGCACCACTGATATGGTTCGTGGTATCCTAGAAAAAACACGTAGTGACCTGACACTGGTCATCAGGCAAAAAGACCTGGAGAACAGGTTAGGTAAATTTGAAGGAAAATTCACCTGACTATTAACTGCTATTGACCTTTGCGGGCAAATACAGTATAATTGCTTACTTAGTGAGCAAGTTGGGATTTGCCTGAATCATTGGGAGAGGTTGAGTAATCAACCTTCTCTTTTTGGGCTAAAGCCAATAATTTATTGGAGGTTAGCCTAATAAACATTAGGACATAGATAATAGCTACCACAGTGCCGGTATTACTATACTCATTAAAGTCAAGTTAGAAAGGAGCAAATATGCCAGGAATATTTTGGGTTGTGCTGATAGGTGGGGGTATAGGTATTATTTTTGCCCTCGCCTTAACAAGGTACATCCTGCGTGCTGATTCAGGCACAGCAGCGATGCAGGATATTAATGCTATGATTTCAGAGGGGGCATGGGCTTTCATCAGGCGCCAATATTCCACCATTGGCATAACTTCCATTATTGTAGCAGTAATAATCGGTGTCCTGCTTGGCACGCTAAGTAGTCCGGCAGAGCTGGAAATGATGGGAATATCAGCCGTGGGATTGGGCTGGAGGACAGCGGTAGCTTTCCTTGCTGGGGCTCTTTGCTCCTGTGTTTCCGGGATTATCGGCATGTGGATTGCGGTTAAGTCAAATGTCCGTTGTGCCGCTGCTTCTAAACACGGCTTAAACGCTGCCATTAAAATAGCACTACGTGGTGGAGCAGTTTCCGGTTTCCTTATTGTTACCTTGAGCTTACTGGGGGTAACAGCAATATTCTTTGCTTTTGGAGGAGCTAGCCATCCTGATATTGCTCCTCACCTTATTGTTGGCTTTGGCTTTGGTGCTAGCATGGTTGCCCTTTTTGCTCAGCTCGGTGGCGGTATCTTTACCAAAGCTGCCGATATGGGGGCAGACCTTGCCGGCAAAATTGAAGCTGGAATCCCCGAGGACGACCCTCGCAATGCGGCAGTAATCGCTGACCTGGTTGGTGATAATGTTGGTGACTGTGCCGGTCGTGGTGCCGACCTTTTTGAATCCACAGCAGCAGAAAATATCGGCGCCATGGTAATCGGAGTATCCCTATACATAGTCTCACTCAAGGCAGGGGTCGCACCAATGGTGGCTGTAGGTTGGGTGCTTTTCCCACTGGTTATTCGCGCCTTTGGTATTATTGCTAGCGTGGCTGGCATATTAGCCGTACGCTCTCGGAGTGAGAAAGAGAATCCAATGAATAGTCTCAACCGTGGCTATTATATAGCTCTGGCTATCTCTGCGGTAGCGATGGTCGTTACCATTAACGTGATGTTTGGCCCTATGACCACTGGTTGGTTATGGCTTACAGCAGCTGGCCTTGTTGGTATAATAACCAGTGTAGTGGTAATCTTTATTACTCAGTATTACACTGAGTCTAGGTTTGGTCCGACAAGAAGGATTGCTGAGGCTTGCCGCACAGGTCCAGCAACCACCTTTGTTACTGGTCTGTCCGTGGGCTTTGAGACTGTCATGCCAACGGCGCTTACCATTTGTGCTGCTCTTGGGCTCTCTTATTGGTTCGGCACAATTGCTGGGTTAGACGTTCCGTGGTGGATGAGTGGCGCCTATGGCACGGCAATAGCTACTATGGGTATGCTGATGACCTGCCCCTTTATCCTGTCTGAAGATACCTTCGGTCCGATAACAGATAATGCTAATGGTATTAATGAGTTTACTGGTGCTGGCCCTGAGATAAGACGCGTTACCGACCATCTTGATGCCACCGGTAATACTACAAAGGCTCTCACTAAAGGGTATGCCATGGTTTCAGCAGGCCTGGCTGGCTTCCTCCTCTTCCAGGCCTACTTTGACAAGGTACTGCTCTTCCAAGGTAAAGAGGCGGAGATGTTCATTGTAAACCTTGTCCGCCCCGAGGTTCTTATTGGTGGCATTCTAGCCATTATGATGGTCTTCCTTTTCAGTTCATGGGGTCTGAAGTCAGTAGGAGGAGCAGCAAGTAAGATTATTGAAGAGGTACGCCGACAAATCAAAGCTGACCCTGGAATCATGGAAGGAACCTCCAGGCCAGACTATGGTAGTGCAGTTAGCATTACCACAAGAGCAGCTTTAAGGGGAATGATTGCCCCCGCATTGCTTCCCGTGCTTTTTCCTGTAGCTATCGGAGTTGCTTTTAGATTCATGCCTGGCTACAATGCCCCCATGGCAGTCGGTGCCTTTCTTATAGTAGGAACCTTTACCGCCATTCTCATGGCTTCCTTTATGAATAACGCCGGCGGTGCCTGGGACAATGCCAAGAAATATATTGAGGATGGGCAACTCAGAGATGAAGCGGGCAATGTTATCCTCAAAGGTTCTCCTATACACGCTGCTGCCGTAGCTGGTGATACTGTTGGCGACCCGCTTAAGGATACTGTGGGACCTTCACTACATATTGTAGCTAAGCTCATAGCTACTGTGACCTTGGTGCTGTGTCCTTTGTGGATTATTTAGAATTGAACTAGCGGCAAAATTACAAGGAAATCAGCCATAATAGCACAATTACCCCGGTAATGTGTGCCCTGCTTATTTGAGGAAAGGATTAGCCCTGCGCTCGGCACCAATAGTAGTGCCAGGGCCATGGCCAGGATAAACAATAGTGTCATCAGGCAGTACCATAAGCTTGGTATGAATGCTATTCGTTAGCTGGCTATGGCTCCCACCAAACAAATCGGCTCTGCCTATGCCATCATTGAACAAGGTATCCCCGGTAAATACCACTCCCTGCCCCAGCAGGCAAATACCTCCCAGACTATGCCCTGGAGTATGGAGCACCAGAAACTGAAGGTCGCCAATGTCTATACTCTCCCCACCCTTAAGCCATCTATCAGGAGCAGGTAGAGTGGGATAGTCAACACCGAGCATGCTGTGTAATGGACGTTCCTGGATAAATCTAGTATCACCGGCATGAGCGTAAAACTCAGCCCCTGTTATCGCCTTGACCTCAGCCAAGGCATCTATATGGTCTATGTGACCATGAGTTACCACGATAAACTTTATGTCAAGCTGCAAATCCTTAACACCCTTCATAATTCGCTTAGCCTCAGCACCAGGATCAACTATCATCCCCTCCTTGGTTTGCTCAGAGCCGATAATATAACAGTTAGTCGCCAGCGTTCCCACTACCAATTTCTTAACAATCACCATATTTCCCCGTTTTTTGTTTTAGACACTCAAACTGAGTATGGAAGGTAACAATAACTAATATCCAGAATTTAACAAAACTAAACAAAAAGGTAGGCTCCCAAAGTATCTATCTTCAGAAGCCTACCCTCTTCTTCGTTCCACTACTCCTCCATTTTGGTTACCTTCGCCAAATAGCTCCTTTTAAAAGAGAGCCCTTTAAATAATTACGAGGGGCTCGGGAACCTTCTGCCCGCTCCTCGCTGACTCACACCACTTCAACTTCTTTGACCCACCAGCGAGGAGCTTATCTTGGGAAAGATCCACTTGCATAACAAAGCTAACTTTGTCATACCTTCACCTCCTCTCAGCCAAGTCTCAAGTGAAAGAACTATTCTTTTATCACTTATATTCTAACAGATGCTGTGTCAAAAGTCAAGCGGAGTCTAGTGGAGGTAGTGGGTCAATTTGAAATGGAGCATAATATATTTGACGCAGTTAATCAGTTAGTATATCGTGAGGGTATGCAATGGGCTAAACGTAACAATATATATGATGATATAAATCAAGCGGGTAGGTCTCTAATCGATAGAAGGTCAACGCCCTTTGATATTACTCTTGCTATTGGAATAATCAACAACTGGCGGGCAGCGCATGCGTTTCCACTGAACACGATGCAGGTTAGGTTACGAGATAAAGCTGGGCGAATTGGACGGCCAAAGCCGTATATCGCACAAAGAATAAAGCGCCTTCCAGCTATTGAATCTAAACTTCGTAGATTAAAGCACGTTAATTTGGTAGAAATGCAGGACATCGGTGGGTGCAGGGCGGTAGTTTCGACAAATGCACAAGTAAAAAAACTGAGCAGGTTATATCAATCAGGACGAATACGACACGAACTAGAGCGTGAAGATAACTACATACAAACACCTACTCCTGATGGATACCGCAGTCTCCATTTAGTCTATTGTTATTATAGTGACCGTAATGACTGGTACAATGGACAACGCATCGAGATTCAATTGCGCTCAAAACTACAACATGCTTGGGCAACTGCCGTAGAAGCAGTAGACACGTTTGCTGGTCAACAATTAAAG
>SDBU01003846.1_pt1 | contig 18847 bp, 15 predicted proteins | sample 2277071 | NCBI WGS metagenome assembly SDBU01 (sample SAMN10397929, study PRJNA504765) | marine sediment metagenome | isolation source: marine sediment core GS08_GC12, 126 cmbsf | place: Arctic Ocean: Gakkel Ridge, Loki's castle | collected 2008 | reverse complement strand
GACCTGCTCGATTTTTGTTAGCTACCGCATTTGTCACCCCTTTCATCTCGAGTCAGCCTTACCTGAATAGCTTCCGATTAAGTGCTCACACGGTGTCCTCTTGGAATTAATCTGTACAACTTTGGTCCTTACTGTAGACAATTTTTCCACCGACCATAGTTGATAGCACTTCTATCTCTTTTATCTTCTGCTCAGGACAAGTCAATATGTCGTCTGATAGAACCACCAGGTCCGCTAGTTTGCCTATTTCGATTGATCCCTTTATGCCCTCTTCAAAGGTTAGGTACGCACCATTGATGGTAAAAGCTTTAAGTGCCTCTTCACGAGAGATCTTTTGCCGTGGTACTATAACTTTTCCGGTTGCCCTGTCTGTTCTGGACACGACTGCCCAGAAGGTGTGCAGAGGATTAAGAGGCTTATTATCCGTGCACAATACAAAGGGTATCCCTTTTTCTACGAAGCTTTTAAGCGGAATAAATCTGTTCAATTTCTCTACGCTGACACCCTTGACTATTTCTGAACCCGACATCCACAACATACTGCCTGGTATCACAGTAGTAACAACACCTAATCTCTTAATTTTTTTCTGGTGAGATTCTGTTACATATCCCAAATGCTGCAAGACGAAACGCCTGTTGGTTATCGGAATCTGCTCGTTTACACGCTCAAAGGCATCCAGGTGAAGATCTATCTCATCTGTTGTAACAGCTATCGCATTTGCCCTTAGATTAGCCTTGGCGGCGGCCATAACCAAATCATATAATGAACCCCTTTCCGGAGGAAGAGAATGGTCCACTCCATATCCAGCCCAACCAGTGTATGGCCGTTCTTTTCTTCGAATTTCATCTGTCGGTGGCTTGCCAACAGATGTCCAAATTCCTCCTACTCTTAGCATATGGTCACCGAAACCGACTCCTGCGGCGTAGGTGGCCCAGTCGCGGAGAACATCTTGAATCGCAGCCTCGGGTACAGCATCCCAGGCTGGGCTAATGACTAAGTAACTCCTCACAGTCATATCGCCTTTTTCCCAAAGTTCTTTGAAGGCTCTATATGTTTCGGAAGAGATGCCATGTCCTTCATATATGCTTGTTGTTCCAGCAGCATTGTACCGTTGCATGGATTTTTTCAATCCATCTACTCTATTCTCATGCGTAAAACGGGGTACAACACTCATCAGGCTGAACTCCGTAGTGCCCGGTTGATCCCATTCTAAAAATACTCCAGTTGGTTTTCCAGTGTTTTCGTCTTTGACGATCTCCAGACCTTTGTAGAGTGGCACAGTATCTTTGTTTATTCCTGCCATTTCCAACGCAAGGCTGTTAGCTATTGAGACAATGGGAAGTGTTTTATTCCAATAGTACCATGCACCCCTGATATATACCGGATTTTTAGGCGAAACTTTGTCCAGATCCCAGCGATCTGGAAATCTTTTCTCTGCTAAATATTCAGGAGAGCTACTGCCAAAGAAATAGGGATAATCCCCAATGGGCATAGTAACAACCCATTCTCCCGATTTCCTCTTTTTCACTTCTTCTTCGACAACCTTTAGAATATCATTAATAGATTTTCTCCCTGTAAGAGAGGGGTATAGGAATTGTAGCCCTTCCCTATCCATGTGCGCATGTCCGTCTATAAATCCCGGTACCACTGTTTTCCCGCCCATGTCTATTAGTTCGGTCTTCGTGCCGGCTAATTCTTGAATCTCCTTGTCAGTTCCTACCCCAATGAACTTGCCGTCCTTAATAGCAACTGCTTCTGCGATGCTAAAATCTTTATCTACCGTGATGATCTTACCCTTGTGCAGTATTATGTCTGCTTTTAGCCCCGGACTTACTATCATGATATTAGCCTCCTCCTGAAGATGTCTTAAGGTGGGATATGGGGAAACCCTCTCTTTTCAATCATGTCGCTGTTTGCTATTTAAATGAAAAGGGTTCAAAACATACTTGCTTCATGTATGGTAGTTGTATTCTGTCTTCGTGTTAGGGTAATCCCCTCCACTTCTATATCATTGAATTCTATTTCTGATTTACGTTAGCTCATTGTCATCTTTTCAAAGCCCGCAACTATACGTTCAGCGGTTTTTTTCAACCTTCCCATTTTGATATTTCTATAAGACACGAGTTAGGGGCCATTCCCGGTGCATTTTTCGAGAGCAGACGGGAAGGAGTCAGCAAATTTACACATCCACCCCTACCTATACTGCCAGGCTTACCGGGCTCTAACGCGTCATACTTTGCCGAAGCATGATAAGAATGAACCACACCCGGTCTCAGCCTCTCGGTGAGTCGGGCTATGCCAAGCACCGCACCCCGGTCGTTGTATAGCTTGACGATATCCCGATTCTTTATACCCCGCGCCTCTGCATCAAGCGAATAAATATGGACAGTCCACCAGTAGTAGCCATCTTTGAGTATACGGTGACCTGGAATATCCCCCAGCCAGGGAGTGCGGGAATCATAATGGGTATGATAAGAGTACCTTACATGAGGTGAGATAAGCTGGAGAGGATATTTCTCAGCCAGCTCTGAGGTATGCCCTTCCCAGCTGGGGATGTACCTGGGCATTGGCGGTCTTTCTTCATCATCGGGAAAATGTTTGAGCAGACTCTGGGAGACAAACTCTATCTTACCGCTATAGGTTGCCAGCCCCTTAGATTTAATACGGTCAGGTGTATCACACTCTCTGCCCTCGTAGAACCACCGGAGCGCCGGCGTGCGTTGGTAATTTTCCCTCTGTGGAACCACAAAATAACCTTTCTTCTTAAACTCTTCGAAGGATGTATGCTCGGGCAAATCGGAATATTCAAACTCTTTCCTTACCCAGTCTTCCTCAGAGTTGCCTTCCGTGTATTCCTCTTTAACTCCCAGCCTTTCCGCCAGCTCAGAAAAGATACTATAGTCAGACCGTGATTCGTAGAGCGGCTCAATGCACTTCTTCTGGTAAACGATAATCCGGTGATTCTGTGAGTTGGCGCTATCATTATTGTATCCACCAACCTGCCCCCATTCACCGATGTCATTTCGCTCAAAATTGGTGCATGCCGGCAGGATAATGTCAGCAAATCCGGTCTCACCGGACCACCAGCAGTCCTGATTAACCACAAACTCGAGCTTCGGGCTTTGATAAGCCCTTATTAACTTATCCCCCCCCATGTAAGTCCCTATGAAAGCACCGCCATAACGATAAAACATCTTAATCTCAGGACTGCCCGGCTCAGGATAGGTATAGGGGATAAACCGCTGGTCTAACGATTTGAAACAGAAACCTTCCCCCCGCCAGTGAACCGGCGGATTCAGGATACCATCAGCGATAAGTACCCTGATAAGACGCTGTGTTACCGGATTGGCAGGTGTTTTCTTCGCCAGGTGCGCTATGCCTTCCTCAGCGTATCCAGGAAATTTAACTAACATATTGAACGGCGCGCCAGTACTGGCACCCCAAATGCTAACCCCCGGTTTACCCAGACCTTGCATAGCCTGAAGCAGTATCATCAACCTTGCCCACTCTGTAGCGTAGGCCTGGCGGCAGGCACCACCCATACCGCCCCTGGTACCACAGCCCAGCGCTGTGCGTTTGGCTGCCCACTCCCTGGCCAAAGCTGTTATCACGCGCCCGGGAACTCCTGTTATCTCCTCAGCCCATCCCGGTGTCTTAGGCGTTCCATCATCTTCACCCAGAATATGCTTTTTGAACTGGTCAAAACCAATGGTGCGTTTGGCTATGTAGTCCTTATCGTAGGTATTCTCCTTTAACCACACATAGGCTATAGCCATGGCCATAGCGGCGTCAGTGCCCGGTCTGGGAGCTATCCATTTATCAGCCAGGATAACGGAGGTATAGTTACAGAAGGGGTCTATGAAAATCTGTTTCTTCCCCATTTCCTTGAGCCATATACGCCAGATGGCGGAATCCTGCCCGCTGTAATGCCCACGAGTGGAGTCCGGGTCATGGGACCAGTGAACTATTAAATCAGAGTTCTTTAAAGAATCCTCAAGCAGGTCAGTCTGCTCAGGCAGTCCCAGCCTCCAATAAAAGCCCCAGGTATCTATAGCCCCCCAGTGCCATCCCTCCCAACTATCGGTATTTTCAAAGATTTCAGTAAACCCGATTAATCTAAAAAATCTCCAGAGCGCACTCTGGTGGTAGCCTATATTCCCCCAATTATGGTGGGAGCCGGAATGTGCCGCAATAGCTGCCGGGCCATAGGTAGCCCTGACTCTCTTCATCTCACCGGCAACTATATCCAGCGCTTCATCCCAGCTTATTCTCTCATACCCGGACTTTCCTCTTGTCTCAGGATGCCTATCCCCACCGGGGTCAAAGTCTATCCTTTTAAGAGGGTATTTAATTCTGTCTTCCGAATATACCCTTAACCTCTCCGTTAGTACCCCAGGCGACACCGTCGCTTTTCTGGGCGGGGAAAACTTCCTGCCATTCACGTTAATTGTCCAGGATGGTGCATCCGTTTCATCAAAGACTATCGGCCGGACACGAGTTATCCTGCCGTCCTTTACATGCACGAATATTGGGCCCTGATTTGTACAGTTGGTAAAAATTTGCTCTCCTGACATTAGTTAGTCTCCTCCCTCTCTATCTTCAACACTGAGAGCTTGGCTCTTTATGGTTGATGGGTATGTATATAAATACCTCACCTGTTTCCTTTGCCTTCTTCAATGTTGCAGTTTGCCAGTGGACATCAATACTCTATTCAAAGTGACCGCTGTTCGTGTCTCAGCTCGATTGAAACAGTGACTTACCAGTTTGAGTCTAACATATTTGACAAAATAGTTGAATACACAAAATGAAGTAGTTTATATAAACTATGCCTGTATTTTTTCTGGCATGTATCAACTAGCAAAGGTGAGCACCAATAAGAACAGCTATGGCTTTAGAAAACGACCTACCCCCCCCAAAAAAAAAATTAGTCCAGTTGTATTGTTAGTCTGAGGAGGGTAGAAAGAGGGCACACATGGTCAGAAAAACTTACAGTCCGCAACAGATCATCAACAAGCCTAATGGAGATTGTCCAACATTTAGCCATTTTTATGCTCTTCTTGCTTTAGCATCATCAATTGCACATTTTAGGCATATTGTCCGATTCACGCGTCAGGAGACTTCAGATCCAAATCCAGCCGCCTTTTCGGGCCTGTCTAACACTTAAAGCCTAATCGGGGTGGGCTGTCCCTATGATAGCCCAGAGCTCAAAGATAGTTCAGGGTGGAATGTACAGAACCTCCATTACTATGATATAATTTGGCAAGCCAGAACGAATTAGACAAAACCCCAAGTTCGCCTCTAGATTGTTGTGTGAAAGACGCTAACTTTACGGGTTGTTAGAACCAGAGAAGAGCAGGAGAGATAGATAATGAGTACAAGTTCAGTTGAAGTAGTCTACCGAGGTGTTTCCCAGGGGTCATTAGCCAAGAAGATATGTCGGGGGATTGTGCTGGGAGCCAGGCAGAGGAACAGGTTAGGGTTTACCTTTGGGCGATATGGAGACAGTCCTGAACGTATTGGCATACCCGCCAAACAGTTTGTGGTTATAGGTGACTCTGAGACAAAACTTCAACCCTTCATGACTCCGTATGAACTCGATAATAATGATGTCACTATTGTGTTGGATGATACCCTATGCAAAGGAATAGAATCTTGGGCTTGGCATGGCCTTCAGCCTATTAACAAGCTAATCCGGCCAGGCGGTACATTACTGGTTCTTTCTCAAATGAGCCCTGATGACACCTTAAGGTTCATACCTGTTAAAGGAGTTGAATACGATCTGGCTATCATAAAGGGCTCTGCTACCTGGTCAACCCTTTGGAAATCTAAGGATAGCAGTACTGATGCCCGCGTTCTCGGTGCTCTAGCCAGGGTAGCACCTCGTATCATAAGCCTCGACTCCGTTGAGCAGGTAGTTATTCAGAAGTGGAAACAGGAGGATAAAATTGAATTAGCACGCCAGTCTTTCAAGGAAGTGCAGATTAGGCGAGTACTCGCTGGTGAAGGAGTTGAACAAATACCATATGAATCTGTTCAACCAACGTGGCAACAAATGACAGAGGCATTGGCTATCCCGGCTGTCCCAAGTCAGGAACAGGTAACACAAGGGCCATATAAAGCTGAGCGAAACCCGAGTTATAAAAGTTTTACGTCACGGACGAACAGGCCTTTAATAGATTTCAATACGTGCCGTCATTGTGGCCTATGCTGGCTCCACTGTCCAGATTCAGGTTTTGATATAACGCCTGATGGCTTATACAATATCGACTTGGAATACTGTAATGGTTGTGGAATCTGTGCGGCTATCTGCCCGGTAGAGGGCTGCATAACTATGATTCCTGAGACATCCTTTACGAATAATGCGAGTCAGTGGGAAATGTGGCAAAAAGACAATGAATCATACACACGGTGGGTAAAAGATGTGACAGACAAGTCGCTTACTCGCTGAAATTACCGGTGATATATATTTATACCGAGGAGGCACAAAGATTGGTCCAAAAAACAAGAAAGACAGCAGGCAAAATAGAGGTAGTCGTTAATGGGTGTGAAGCAATAGCTCATGCTTGCCGTCTGGCCGATATTGACTTTGCCACAGCTTATCCCATCCGACCATATGATGGTGTCATGGAAGCTATAAGCAAGATGATTGCCAATGGCGATTTAGATGCGGATTATATCATTGCTGACAGTGAACATTCCCAATTTGAAATGGCCAAACATGCTTCAGCGGTGGGCGCCAGGGTTTTTGTGGGCAGCAGCGGTGTAGGCTGGTTCTACGCTTTTGAAGCAATTGCTGTTACTGCTGGACTTCGCTTACCGGTGGTAGCAATGGTAGGGAATAGAGCCCTTGATGACCCAGGTGCATTTGGTGTGGAACATAACGATGCCTTAGCCGTGCGAGACTTGGGCTGGATGCTTACCTGGGCAGATACGGCGCAAGAGGCACTGGACACTATGCTCATTGCTTACAAGGTGTCCGAGAACGCTGAGGTTTTTCTGCCCTGCGCCTTAGCGGTAGACGGGGCCTTTCTTACCCATTCAGAGCATTTGGTGACACTCCCGAGTAAGGAACAGGTGGAGCATTTCTTACCTCGGTATGACCGTGGTGACTTCGTGCTGCATCCTGATAATCCTATTACTATCGCGCCGCAGGTTGACGAAAATTGGCTTATGGAAATACGGAAACAGAGCGATGAAGCTATGCGCCGGACCAGGAGAGTTATATCAACAGCATACGAAGAGTTTGCTACGGCATTTGATCGAAATCTGGGTAATCCTTTTATTGAGGAGTACATGACGGATGATGCCGAGGTGATTTTGGTAGGACAAGGAACACTATCAATACCGGTGAAAGTCGGCATCAGACAGCTTCGAGAACAGGGTAAGAAGGTAGGCTTCGTTCGGTTAAAGTGGTTCCGTCCCTTCCCCACGGAAGAGATACAATCTTCGCTCAGTCATTGCCGGGCGGTAGGGGTAATTGACCGTGATTATTCATTAGGCTCCCCTCACTTTGGTGGAGTGTTGTTTGCTGAGATACGGTCAGCCCTCTATACCTCCGCAGCATCACTACCTCCACACGTGATTGGATTCACCTGCGGTCTAGGTGGCAGAGAGGTCACCTTGAAAGACGTTATAGAAATGTCGGAAATATTATTGAAAACAAGCCAGTCGGGTATTACTGATAAATGCACTTACTGGATAGGAGTGAGAGATTAGAGATATGGAGCAGATTAAAGGAATCAAAGCGGCACCTGTAAACGAGTACTATACGTCAGGTCACCGGACTTGTCAGGGCTGTGAGCCAGCTCTAACTATGAAACTTACCGCGAAGGCAATAGGGCCACGAAGCGTGGTTTTAGGAAGCACCGGATGTATGTACGTGGCCAATACGAGCTACTATACTACTCCCTGGGTTATACCCTGGATGCATACTCAATTGGGTTCTGCGGGTTCTGCCGCTCTAGGCACAGCGGCTGGGTTTAACTCTCTTATGCGTAAAGGTAAAATAAAAGATGAACCCATAAATGTGGTAGCTATCTGTGGGGATGGTGGTGGCGCTGATATGGGGGTCAGTGCTATCTCAGCGGCGCTGACGCATCCTCAGTATAATTTCCTAATCCTTATGTATGACAACGAATCCTACGCCAATACCGGCATACAAGCCTCAGGTACCACCCCCTGGGGGGCTAATACCGGGTTTACCCCGACGGGAACACTCCACCGCATTATGCAGACTCGATTGAAAAAGAACATGGCTGGTATGATGGCAGCAGGACATCCCCAGTGTGAATATATTGCCACCGTATGCCCATCATTTCCAGTGGACATGATAAATAAGATACGCAAGGCTTTAACAATTGGTGGCCCTACCTTTATTCACTGTTTCACTCCTTGCCCTAAAGGCTGGGGATTTGACCCTAGCCTTTCCCACGATATTGGAATGCTTGCCGTAGAGACGGGTATTTGGCCGTTATATGAGATTGAGCATGGCAAAGTCAAATTCTATGGCAAGTCTAAGCGCATTGCTGAAGGGGGAACACGCAAACCAGTACGGCAATATCTGGAAAAGCAGGATCGCTTTGCCCACTTTACTGCCGAAGATGTCGCTTACTTTCAGAGCAATACTGACGAGACATGGCAGAAGTGGTTGATTCCCGGGGTAATCCCGGTGAGTCTTTGATAATACGAGTCTTGGTTCAGGTGGGCAATTCAAAAGGTCTAGATAGCCGGCGCAACTCTATAATGACCATTTTGACCTGACACCTGACCTGCCCGCCAATACTTCTGGCACTCATAAGAGGCAATCCGTTTAGACAATTATTGAGCTTCTGTTTGATGTCTCAACTAGGCCAGTTTTTGGAGGAGTCTTTCGGCAGTGATTGCGGCTGTCGCTCCGTCGCCCGCTGCAGTGATTATTTGATTGGATGAGCCACTTCTGATGTCACCAGCAGCGAGAATACAGGGAATTTCTGTCTCCATCCTCTCATTCACTATAATCCGACCTTGCCCATCTAACGGTACAATGCCCTTCAGGTAGGATGTATTGGGCTCAAGGCCAACTTGAACCAGGACACCGTCCACTTTTAAAGTTTCTCTTTGCCCCCCGGCATCTACGAGTTCAATCCCCTCAACTTGATTCTCACCAGCTATGGCTTCAACCTTTACCCCTGTCCGAATCTCCAGCTTCGAGTTAGCTAAAGCTCTCTCTTGAAGAACCGCACTGGCAGTGAGTGACGGCATTAACTCCACAACAATGACTTTAGACGCCAGCTTCGTCATATAAAGGGCCTCAGTGAGGCCAGCGTCTCCGCCGCCACATACTGCCACCACTCGTTCTGCGAATTTTCCCCCGTCACATAGAGCACAGTTAAATATGCCCTTTCCTCTGAGCTTTTCTTCACCGGGGACATCCAACCTTTTATGATAAGTACCTCCAGCTATAATCACTACCGATGTCGTATAACCCGACCCGTCAGCACACTTTACCCACCGGCAGTCTTTATAAAGCTCAATTCCTGCAACCTCGGCTGGCTCAATCTGCAGACCGTATTTAGTGGCTTGAGTCACCATTTCCGGAATAAGCTGAGCACCGGCAACCCCATCGGCAAACCCAGGATAGTTTTCTATCCATTCAATATTTACTACCGTTCCCTCAAAGATTTCCTTCCCCAACAGTATGGTTCGGCGTTTCGCTCGACCGAGGTACAGCCCCGCTGTCAATCCGGCTGGACCACCGCCAATGATTACCACTTCGTAGTCAAACATATACTATGCCCCCGTTTTACCGTGTTATCCTCTTAGACCCATCACTTCCATTCATCTATCGGTGAGGTTACGGTATGTGTCCTTATCCATGGGTACAAGAAATAGGAATGCCTGCCGGCTCCTCCGGTGACAATAATATTGAGGTCTTCGGGCTGGCTGAGGATGGGCGACAGCATAGTGTCGTCGCCGGGTATCTCAAAACCCTTCGGTGGGAAATCACCTACCCTGGCCTGTTGTCTTTGCTTAAGTTCTCTCCAGGGCACCTGGGTACTTACCAGCAGAATCTTTTTGAGCTCAGCCTTCGTCGGTGCCTTCCTGGCTAGCTGGGCAGCTATCTCCGGCAGCAGCACCAGCAAACCTTCTCCGTACCAGTGAGGCTCTTGCTCACTTATAGTTTTACTGACATGCTCGATAGCTTCTTCATCTGTAGTTGGCGCAAAGAAACCATGTATCGGGCTCCTCCAGTGGACGTTCATTACCGTAACGGTACTTTCTTCAGGCTTGTACCCTTTCTCAACATGCATGGGCTCCCATCCAGGCGGGAGTTCTTCCTCATTTTCACCTATACACCAGGTAAATCTACCCGGGTCTGCCACTGATGACATGGAGGTTTCAGCACGCCCTCCGGCAGTTGTCATGACCAGGTTAAAAGCACGACCGATAGTGGCATTAGCCGGGTGTCCCGGTCCCCAAGAGCCCATAGCGGAATGGATTTTCAGTTCGTTGCGTAGCGGCCCGTTTACCATCAGCAATGGAATGGCAGGTGCGGTGGTCGCGTGCACTCCATAGAGGTTGTATACCGGCTCTGTTACCGCCTCCACGGCTGCCAGTACCACTGGTAAATACTCAGGCTTACATCCTGCCATCACTGCGTTAACGGCGACTATTTTTACCGTGGCTATGCCTTTTCTGTGTTCCAGTATGCCTACCACATCATCAGGAGAACGGCTCGTTCCTTTCAGCATCCTATCGACAGCTTCCTCGGTGGGGGGTATTAATGGTAACCCGTCTCCCCACTTTCTAGCCATGAATACCTCATTCATATTCTCCACGGCCTGGGGATAATCCTTACCCATAACCGTGATAACTTCTCCGATGACCTTTTCTTCTCCTGCCCCTTCCTTTATGGGCTTCGTCAGGGCAGAGACAATGTTGTCTATGACGGCGTCAACGCTGTCACGGTTTTTCTCCTCACCCAGCCCGCTTATTGGCGCTGGTACGTCAGCTACCGGCAGTTCTGGCGCCCCCTTACTTTTAGTCACCGTCTTGGCTAACTTGGCAAAGGGCCCATCCGCAAAAAGAATGGTGGGTACACCCTGTTCTTCCAGAGCAATGCAGTCGTGGACAAGCCACGATGTACAGGACCCTCAGTCAGCTGCTGCGGCTACAGCGACATCACTCCAGCTCGCTGCGTTGTCAATATAGCCTTCGGGTGGCGCCACGCAGCAGGCACGGTTAAACCATTTAACCTCTACATCCTTAAACCGCCCTTTCAATAATTCAGCGGTCCTGGTCAGTAAAATATCCCCTCCCGTCTTCAAGTTGAAGACCAGCCCTATCTTTTTGCCGTCCAGGGAACCAGGACGGGAAGCCAAAGTCTTTTTATCTACCTTCTCAACCACACCCGCCGGATTTAATACCTTCAACCGCACCCCTGACGAAACTTCCATGGTAACCTCCTTATCATAATAATAATCACCTGACAATCCGTGAATTTAGCTTGCCGCGCAATCGCCAGGTTGATTGTTGATTTTTATGACCGGGCTAGCTTTCCCCCAGCATCCTCCCCAATCGCCCGAATTCTTCAATTGGCTCTCTAATGCCCAGCTGTTTTAACACGCCATAGAGGGAGGCTGACTGGCTTGACATGACCAGTTTTCCTGTCTCTTGCTCCAGTATATCTATCATCTTCCTTGACGGCGAAGCCATACAGGTAATAAATATACAATCTGCATCCGGGGCTGACCGGTAGGCTTCCTTAGCCAGTGAGTAGAAGAGATGAGGCTGCTCATGCAGGCGGGTGAAATCCTTATTTCCACGATACCCCAGCCCTTTTACATATAGGGTGTCGATACCGTGTTCCTGGAAAAACTGAACCTCGGTATCCAAGACCTCGTCGATATAGGGTCCAATGAGTGCTATCTTCTTCACCCCCAAATCAGCAAAGGCAGTCAAAACACAGGTGGATGTGGTAGTTGAGGGTATACCAGTGGCAGTCTCTAGCTCCTTAATGATACTCTGGTCGTAACCAGGACCACCAATAAAAGAACCTGATGTACAGGCAAAGAGGATGATATCCATTAACCCATCAGCAAGCTTTTTGGCTTCAGTTACTGCCTTCTGCTTCAACTCAAGGAGTTGCTCCGGATTGTTCTCAACAAGTCCCATTATTGCTTCATGAAAAGTCACGCCGTCGGGAAGAAGCCCGGCCCATTCACATGTTTGGTTGGGGCAACAAGCTGCGGAAAGGACACCTATCCTGGCTCTCCAGTCACATCTTTCTTGTCTCATTACCCCCTCCTTAGCTTACATAGATACTCTCTGGTAAGTTCCGTATGACACACCCTGTTTACAGTTTATTGCTATATGCGCCCAAAAGGTAACATAGCCCCATCTGCTTTGTCAAGGTAACCAGACTCATCAGCGCTGTATCGGTAACTAAGAGGTTTAACCAAAGCCCACAGCATTATTGAGGATGGCTTGGCCCTGTCTAGTGGATTCTCCTCTTGAAGTTTCAGGTGAATTCTTAAGCTTTGGGCGACTCCGGAGGTTTTATATGGGAGAATATAACCGGCTCCGTGGCCAGCTGCATTTGGTTACCTATCTTACTTACGATGATATATCTAAGCCATTCAGGGCTTGCGTCAGGATAATCAGCTCTCTCGTGAAGCCCTCGACTCTCCGTTCTCATTAAGGCACACCTCATGGCCATTTCAGCGGCATTCAGCATGTTTCTAGTCTCTAAAGCCTCAACCCACTCCAGGTTGAATCTCTCTGTCTTGGCCAATGACCATAGTCTGGGAAGCATCTCATTCCGCATATTTTCCAATTCCTTAACCCCGGCCTCGAGCTCTTCCCTCCTTCTGCCAAACAACATATAGCTTGACATGAGTCTCCGGATTTGCCTCTTTAGCTCCATCGGTCTGATGCCGTCCTCCCGCTTGATTGGGGCTGAGGCATCATTACATATAGCTTCTACCTGAGCCTTATCAACTTCCGGCATGGCTATCGTCCTGGCTCTATTGGCTGCTTCTCTTCCGGCTACATAGGCCATGCCCATGCAGAAGGGTAAGGCATTCCCGGCTAACCTATCAGCGCCGTCTTTTCCACCTGAGCCCACTTCACCGGCAGCGTAAAGTCCGGGTAGGTTGGTTTCACACAGCTCATTAATCCAGCAGCCACCCTGGACGTAGTGAGCCGCTGGACCTATCTCTATAGCATCTTCCCGAATATCAACTCCAGCCTCCCTCAGGCCCTGGAAAAACATATTATCCCCACATTCTTCGAGATAAGCATTTATCAGGTTCTTAGGCAGGTGTCTAAAGGAAAGATAAGCCCCTCCGTGGGGTGAGCCCCGCCCTTCCCTGACCTCTCTGGCAATAGCTCGGGACATGGCTTCTCTCGGGACAAAGTCTTTCTCCACCGGGTAGTATCTTTCCATAAACCTCTCACCCAGTCTGTTGTAGAGTATCCCGTACAATTCATAGATAAGGGCATAGGGGTAATTATCCCGGTACAGGTTGGCTGGCCAAAGAACCGCGGCAGGAAAGAATTGAATGAACTCCATACCTGTCATCCGAACTCCTGCCCGATAAGCCATTCCGTGTCCGTCTCCGGTCACGGTAGGATTGGCTGTCGTGAATTCGAAGCAATCCATAAAGCCACCCGTAGCCAGTATGGTTGACTTAGCCTTAACCACCCTGAATTGGCCATTTCTAATATCCAGCCCCACGGCACCAACTACAGTATCTCCATTCTTAAGAAGGTCTATGATGAAGATATCGTTCATGCTCTTAATATTTTTTTGCAGTCTTACCTGACGGGGAAGTGCTTTCCGGTATTCACCTCCCAGATGCTCGCCGCTTCTAACATGGAGCATGCACCTCCCGTAGGTTTCTCCCGGCATGCGGATTTGGGCATACTTTCCCTCCTTCTTCCTCCACCTTACTCCCCATCTGGCCAGGTCACGAATACTCTGTGGCGCCAGACTCAGAAATGTCTGTACCAGGTCCTGGTTGTTCAGATATTTACCAGCTTGAATGGTATCTCTTACATGTTGTTCAATGCTATCAGGTGGATATAGAGCAGCCTGGTATCCTCCGCCTGCCATCCAGACCACAGCGCCGTCTTGCCCTAAATAACCTTTGTTAGCCAAAATTACAGCGGTACCGCCATGAGAGGCTTCTATCGCGGCTCTGATTCCGGCTATGCCGCCACCAATTATTAGAACATCGGTTTCAATGGAATTTTCTTCTGGCACTTCCCTACCTCACGTAATAGCCTCTATTTTTATGGCGCTGTTCTTGCAAAACATAGCACACTGATTACACGTCAGGCCGCAGCAGCTCCCGATATCAACCGGAACCGCAACACCTCTTCCACCGCTTTTCTGTACTTCGTAGACCTTTACAGGACAAATCAAAACACAATCACGGCACCCGTCACATTTCTCCGGATTGACCGTTATCTTAACTCGTATTGTTGTTTCGGTAACCCTCTCCTTCTCCCTGTCAAAATCAAGGGCCAGGTCCTTTATAGCTTCAAACCCAGGGTGTGGTTCTATGGTCATTCCTTCCTCAGCCAACTTTTTACAGCTGAGTGCTGGCGTCCCATTGACTAACACGGCACAGGCTCCACAACGCGCCTGTCCGGCTCCAGCGCAGCCAAGTCTGAAAGACAGGGTGGAATCGTGATTTTCATAAATGTATTTAAGCACATCTAATACTGTACGCCCTTCAAAAGGAGCCGGGTAAGTTTCATACCTGGGCTCCTTATCTACTGCAGGGTCGAACCGGAACACCCTGGTTTGGGTCATTTTTTGCCCTTTGTTCATCTCCCCCATTCTCCCTGACCTGGCGTCTATTGTTTTTAAGACAAGTTTACGGACTTTAGTATAGTTCCACTTCTAACCCCCCGTCAATCCCCACCCAAATAGAGACGAACGCATGGGCATAATGAAACGGTACCATTTTCGCTGACGATTTACCAATAGAAGTAGCAGGAATTCCCAGCCTTAGTCTGTGGTCTTGATGCCACCATCGACTAAGCCTCACGAACTGTCTCTACTCCACACACGATTTCCTGCGATACAGCCGCTTCTTCCAGCGGATACCAGCACCGACTGCCTGCCGTGAACCGGCATAGATAGCGGCTAGAAAAAGGAATGAGAACCCAACCGGATGCAGGAAAACCGAAACGACCGGCTCCTTGAAATGTCTATCCACCAGCCAGCGCATAACCAGTATCACAGCCACCTGAAAAATAACAACGGAGCCCCAACCAGTGGGAGTAGCCACCACAAATAATTCGTTCCAAAGCCAGTAGAACGGGGCTAAAAAGAAAATGTAGCCGGCTACCATCAGACCTATCAGCGCCAATCGGGATAACGCCGCCACTGAATAAATCCACTTGATAAATCCCTCCCACATCTCCCCCAGGCTCCGGTACATATGACATGAGACCACCGGGGATAAATCAACAGCTATTTGTCGGCCGCCATGTCGCTTCACTTCAATCCCCAGCCAGACATCCTCCAGTATCCTCGATTTTACTGCCTTATGTCCCCCAATACGCCAGTATTCATCTTCAGGAAAGAGAAGAAACTGACCGATGGCCAGCGATGGCCTGGGTTCTCTGGAGCGCTGGAGCCACCATAGCGGTAGCCAGCTGAGAATGACAAAGTACAATACCGGGATTGCTATCTTCTGCGGTAGTGAAGTGGCCAGCTGGCGGGGAAATCCAGAGAGCAGGGAGGGTCTAAACTTGAGAGCCAGGGCAAGCACACTGCGTAACATATGAGCAGCATGTATGGTATCGGCGTCAACAAACAGTAGCCAGGAACCTCTGGCCTTCTTAGCCATCTGGTAGCAGGCAAAGGGTTTACCTGCCCAGCCTTCGGGAAGGGGTTCGCCTCTAATCAGTCGGATACGGTCGTCCGTAGCAGCTACCTGCTCCACAATGTCGGCCGTGTTATCCGAGGAGTTATCATCCAGCACTAAAATCTCAAAATTGGGGTAGTCCTGCTTCTGCAGGGACTCCAGGCAGGTCTCTACGTTTGTCTCTTCATTCCTTGCCGGGATAAGGACAGAGATGAGAGGTGCTGGCTCAGCTATTTTACTATCACTACGCGGCGTCTTGAGGCTTCTCAAATTGAGGATAAGATTAAGCATAAAGCTAACCAGGCCAGCGGCTATTATTATCTGATATAGCATACTCTCACTCCCGTTATTGGGAACTTAAGTTTCCCGTCTCCTTGATTGGAGCCAGCCAACGAATCTTCCCCTAATTCCAGGAATAGTTTTTAAATCGTCAAAATGTTTTACTGCTAATACTACGAGCACACACAGCATAAACAGTAATTCCCATGAGCTCCCCTTAGTAGCTATGAGATAAGCCAATGAGCCTGCCACTCCAAGCATCACCGTCCAGGCGTCACTTTTTATGAAGAGAAAACCTAAGAACATGAAGATAAGGAGTGAAACCAGCATCTCATATTGAGGCAACGCTAAAAGGACGCCGGCAGTAACGGCTAGCGACTTCCCGCCTTTGAATCCAAGCAGGGGGGAGAAGGCGTGTCCCAATATCGCACTCAGTGCCACTGCCATAACTACTACGATTGGAAATCCAAAGAATGAGTGTGCCACGACCACGAAAGGCACGCCTTTGGCCATGTCCAGAATAACAGCAAGGCAACCCGACTTACGACCTCCCGCTCGAAAGACATTGATTGCGCCGGGATTACCGTCTCCATATTCCCTTATATCTTTATCCAGGAACCACCGCCCAATCCACACCGAAAAGGGGCAGGCACCTAACCAAAATGCCAGGACAGCTAACGATACAGGATAAAATAATTCCACTACACCAATGTTCCCCACGGCATTCCCTGTCTACACCTAGTCAGTCTAGGTATGTGGATTAAGTACAAGGATACGCCATAATCCTGCTGCCAGTCAAGGGTTAAAATAGCATGCCTGTGGTGTCTTACAAACCCTGAGTTGGGTCATGGCAGGGAATAACGCCTTGTCAAATTGGGGAGAGCATCAGCCTGTATTTATGGAAGCGACTATGAGGAACTTGTTGAAACCGGCTGATATCGATGGGAGAAAATTGAGGGTTACGAACAACTCTGGCTAAATGTCTAAAAGATGATAGAAGGCAGGAAATGCGGCTGGACTATCTTTCTCAACTCCAGCGGCGTACTATAGCTCTTAAACGTGCTGTCATCTCGGCTCGCCCTACCCAATCGGGTATAAAGCCATCAGCGTCTAAAGATTGCAGTTTCTTCCAATCCACTTGCGCATCTCTTATCACTAATGCTATTGGAACATACCCTAGCTCGCTGACACAATGGCAGAACGCACCAGCTTCCCCTACCAAACTGTCTACTACGGCCAGGTCAAACCTTTCCTGTTTCAGTAATGCTACCGCCTCGCGCATTTCAGAGAGACCCAGCACCTCAGTTCCGTCTCCAGCCAAGGAGGCAGTTAGCCTTCGTATCATTATCTCACTTCCAAACGCCAGTATTCTCATTTCCATCTCTAATGCTATAGTCTACGCCCCTGAAGTTAAAAACTGGTTAAGACCAGCCGAGAAACGTTAAGGAAAAGTTACAAAGAGGTTACAAAGAAGTTACAATGGAACAAGAGCAGACAACCAAGTATGAGGGCAATAATATCCCATTAGACAAGGCAGTCCCTCATCTTACGAGGATACTTTTCACTCAATATAACTCGTAGTGGGAGCTATTTGGAATAAGGTCGGTCTGGTTTTACCAGTAAGTATCCTATACCAGCCTTAGTAAGGATAATCTGTGGGTGACTCGGGTCGGCTTCAAGTTTTTCCCGCAGGCGCCGAATATAAACCTTGAGACTGCCTGCAGCCTCCGGGTAATCATCACCCCACACCGTTTCTGCCAGATTAGAATGGGTTATCACTTGACCGGCATTTTTCATAAGACGATGAAGAATACGGCCTTCCGTAGGAGTGAGACTTATCTCCTTTTCACCATAAAATAGCTGTCCCGTAGAAGGGTCAAAATGCAGTTGTCCACAAGTCAGGGGGGTTTCTTCAACTAAAGGGCCTCCTCTGCGTGTCAAGGCCTTTATACGTGACAGAAGCTCTAATTGCCGAAAAGGCTTAACCATATAATCGTCTGCTCCCCACTCCAGCCCCTTGACTATATCGGCTTCCTCCGCCCTGACAGTCAGGATGAGGATGGGGACGGCAGAAAAAAGGCGTATCTGCTTCAATACATCAAAGCCGCTTATATCAGGCAGCCCCAGGTCAAGAATGACAACATCAGGACTTTCGCTCTCCACCAGCTCTACCCCCTTTTCTCCCAGATGAGTAGAGACCAAGCCAGCTTCAGGCCAGCGTATCTGAAAGGCCAGGGAAACAGCCTCTACGATTTCCTGGTCATCCTCAATAATAAGGATTTTCATAATTTCCCTCCTGTTTCATCGCCTTTTTCTCTCTGACTGGCGGCTTCTAAAGGCACTGAAAAGCCGAATGTGCTACCTTTACCCTTCCGACTTTTCACCCATATCTGTCCTCCGTGAAGCTCCACCAATTTCTTTGAGAGAGCTAACCCCAACCCCAGTCCGCTAAGACGCTCTCTATCACTTACCAGCCGGTGATAAGGCTGAAACAGCCGCTGCTGCTCCTCCTCACTTATCCCGCGACCCGTATCCTGAACTTCTACTATCAGATTAGCACCATCATCCCTGGCTCTCAGTGTGATTTTTCCTTCTGAGGGAGTAAATTTGAAGGCGTTGTTAATAAGATTGTGCACAACTTGTCGCAAACGGTCTTCATCAGCCCAGACCACGGGAAGGGAAGGAGGCAGATCCAAGCTCAGTGA
>SDBU01003845.1_pt1 | contig 18847 bp, 20 predicted proteins | sample 2277071 | NCBI WGS metagenome assembly SDBU01 (sample SAMN10397929, study PRJNA504765) | marine sediment metagenome | isolation source: marine sediment core GS08_GC12, 126 cmbsf | place: Arctic Ocean: Gakkel Ridge, Loki's castle | collected 2008 | reverse complement strand
TGATTACGACGAATTGCCCCGGCTGGGCCCTCTTCGCCACATCAGGCGCTGCTATCTTAAGCAGATGGATATTGGGCACTAGGTCCTCTTGCATCAATAATTATTAATTGGCAAGGTTTGATTGAGCCAGTCGGATAGTCAGTTGATTCTCAGGTTCGGTAATAAAGCTAAGAAGTCTAACAATAACTGGAAATAACTACCGAGGTGATAATAGTGGCCATAGAATTAGTTCACATCGGATTTGGCAATATATTAGCTATGAATAGGGTTATTGCCATAGCTTCACCAAATTCAGCACCTATCAAACGTACCATTCAGGAAGGAAGAGACAAGGGGTTGCTAGTTGATATGACCAGCGGCAGAAGAACTAAGGCTGTTATCTTCACTGATAGCGAGCATATTGTTCTGGCTGCCCTTGCTCCGGAAACTATCGCTGGCAGGTTGCAGGCAGGTCGAGGGGATGCAGTGCTAAGCCCAGAGCAGAGCGATGAAAAAGACGAACCATAAAAGTAAGGTGCCATTCAAATTGTCGACAAGACCGTTGCTTATAGTCCTCTCGGGTCCCTCAGGAAGTGGTAAAGATGCAGTTTTAACCAGAATGAAAGGGCTGGATTACCCTCTCGAATATATTACTACAGTAACCACACGCCATAAGCGAGCCGAGGAGAAAAATAATATAGACTATCATTTCGTCTCCACGGAAAGATTCCAGGAGATGATTGAAAATAAGGAGCTATTGGAGTGGGCAAATGTCTACGGCAGTTGGTATGGTGTGCCCAAGCAGCCAGTCAAGCAAGCACTAGAAAGGGGACAGGATTTAATAGTAAAGGTTGACATTCAAGGGGCAGCCACTATCAAAAGAATCCTGCCTCAAGCGGTATTTATTTTTTTGATACCACCATCAATGGAAGAACTTGCTATAAGACTCAAGCAGCGCCATACTGAATCACCCTTTGACTTAGCCTTACGCCTAAAAACTGCAGAGGCAGAAATAAAACAACTATCCCTATTTGACTATGTAGTACTGAACAGGCGGGATGAGATTGGCCTGACAGTATCAGATATTAAGGCCATTATTGTGGCAGAAAAGTGCCGACTAGTCCCCAGAGACATCGCTTTAAGCCAGCTAGAAGACCATTCCTAGTAACCAAGCAAATAAATAACCTAATCCACCACAAATGGGAAAGGTTAGTACCCAGGCAGCGATAATATTACCGGCTACCCCCCAGCGCACCGCCGAAAGCCGCTTGGTAGCTCCCACCCCCATGACCGCTGAGCTGGCGCAGTGAGTAGTACTCACCGGGATGCCAAAGTGCGAAGCTATTTCAATAACTGTAGCCGCTGAGACTTGAGCAGCAAAGCCATGTATAGGTTGAAGAATAGTAACCTTCATTCCCAATGTTCTAATAACTCGCCAGCCGCCCATTGCCGTGCCTGAGCTAATGGCTAGCGCCGATATAACTACTACCCACCATAAATCACCATACGGGAGTTGGTCCCATAGAGCAGGCTGTCCATAATAAACTACCAATGCCATAGTGATGACACCTATGGGCATCTGACCATCGTTCTTGCCATGGCTGTAAGCTAGAAAAGCGGTAGTAAGCCATTGCAGACGCCTGAAAATAACTCGCATTCTAGCTGGGGCACTTCGCCGGAACACCCAGAATAGAGTAACCATCAGCACAAAGCCACCGACAAAGCCGAGGACAGGAGCCGCAACCACTGACGACAGCACCCGTTGCATGACACCCCATTGTATCGCCTCGCCGCCCACTACCGCTGCTCCGGCGGCAGCTAGCCCAGTAACAAAACTGTGAGTTATGCTTACTGGCAGACCATAGTAAGTAGCTATAGTCCCCCAGACAATAACTGCAGCTAAACCAGCAATCACCGTCAGAAATGATATTGCTTCTGGGGCTAAAATGCCTTTGCCAATAGTTATGGCAACGGCCGTGCCAGTAAGTGCACCAGCCATATTGAAGAAGGCAGCTAGTATTATGGCGTTTCGGGGGGAAAGAGCACGAGACCCCACTGATGCCGCGATGGCATTAGCGGCATCGTTGAAACCATTAACCACACCAAAGCCAATGGCTAGAATGATAATGAGGATAAGAAGCCAGAGCGAGGTGTCAGGCATGCTTGAGGGCTACCCCTTCGAGGACATCAGCCACATCCTCACATCTGTCGGTGGCGCTCTCCATATGTTCATAAATCTCACGCCACTTGATGATGTCAACAATATCAGTGGAATCCTCAAACAGCTCAGCCATCGCTGAACGGAATACCCTGTCAGCCATATTCTCCAACCGATTAATCTCCACGCATCGGCTGAGAATCTGCTTCAACCCGGCACGGTGCTGCAACTGGGACACTGCCTTTTCTGTCTCAGTTGTCGCCTCCACTATGATATCGGCTAGCTCCTTAGCCCTCTGGCCAGGAGAGGCTACTTTGTAGACAAGCATAGCATCAGCTGCCGCATGGATAAAATCAGTCACATCATCCAGAGTGTGAGCCAGCAGGGCTATATCCTCCCTGTCAAATGGAGTAACAAAGGTACGATTCAACTGTGCCATAATCTCATGGGTAATCGTATCGCCTTTGTGCTCAAGCTCAGTTATTTCGCCCACTTTTTCCTCAGTATTCTCCCAGTTATCAACCATCTTTTTTAGCTCCTGAGCTGCCTCTACCATATTCTGGGCACTTTGCCCAAAAAGAACAAAAAATTTATACTCCCGCGGGATAAAGGGGAACTTAAACATGGCTAACCCTCCTTTGCTAAAAAGAAATTTGAAATTAGGGGGTAAGCAAAAGCTCTACTATGCTGCTTCCATATAAAATTAGGTAAACAAACTGGGATGAGTATTAGAAAGTATAGAAATAAGACCAAGTGAACCTTCACCAATGGTTAAATACATAAGGCAGGAACGACCCCTCTTTACCAAGTCATAACCTTAGCCTACTAACACAATAAGTCTAGATGAGGTATAGTTAATTGTCAAGCCAGCTAGCAGTTGACAGCCAGAAGATAGGTGGCTAATATTCTCCTAATTGCCGTAATATATTGCAAAATTAAGCGAGCGAATGAAATATGCAAGGTAGTTGGAAACCTAAACCCGGCGACAGGGTTTTCCGCCCCCGGCGCATCAGGCGCTACCGTCTAAGACGGGTATAATGAGTAAATTTCAGCAGCTGAAGTGTGGGATATAAAGTCAATCACAAAAGGAGGGTGCTTGGAGGTGGAAGGAAAAAAAAGGTTCGAGGAAGTAACACCACTATTACCGGGCGATAAGGTGCTCCGTGTCCATAGACGGAGGCCTCGCCGAAGGCTCCGCATTACCCCAAACATCCCGGCAGTTCTTAGATTTATCAGAGTCATGGCTACCAAAACGCCTCTAATACCGCTGATTCTTACTCTTGCCGTGCTTTGGCTACTTTTCTCCTTGGGTATTTATCTTGTTGAGCGCGGGGTAAATGAACAGATAACTTCCTATGGTTATGCTTTGTGGTGGAGCTTGACAGCCATGCAAACACAGGGGGCTAATGCCCCGGGACCAATTACTACCCCCGGAATAATAATTGGTTCAATTTGGTCAATCTTCAGTACGATTGCTTTTTTTGGTGTGATAATTGGTAGCTTCTATGCCTATTACATGCTCCCCAGGCGGCGCCCTTCCCGTGAGATTATAAGTGCCATCCAATATAATCTGGAGGAGCTAGAAAACTTATCTACCGATGAGCTGGAGGCGCTTAGGGACGCCACAGTGAGGATTATAGATGCCCAGATAAATCGACTCAAGGAAAAGCCTCAAAATCAATAAGATGTTTGCTGGCTTGGTTACTGCATTTATTAGCAAAAAGAGCAATGCCATTAACCCAAATACTGAGGGAGCAGCAGGAAGAACTCGGCTAATCATTCCACAAAATAAAGAAGGATGTTGTAGATTGCTAATAAAAGGATTATAATATCCACTGTTCAATAATAAACGGAAATGGAAAGCAATGGAGTTCGATAAGATTCTGGTGCCAGTAAGTGGCACTGAGGTCGATGAGGAGGCAGTAAAACTAGCTTGTAGGCTAGCCAAGAAGAATAAGTCTAAAATCTGGGTAGTTTATGTTATTACGCTGAAACGTACCCTGCCACTAGATGCTGAAATTGAATCTGAAATTAGAAAAGGTGAAGAGATACTGGACCATATTGAGACTATTGCTGAAGAACAAGACTATGAAATAGAGACCGACCTACTTCAAAGCCGCGAAGTAGGTCCAACTATTATCGATGAAGCGGTAGAGCGAGATGTTGACCTGATCTTGATGGGTGTTAATTACAAAAGGCGCTTTGGACAGTTTAGCCTAGGTAATGTGGCGCCTTATGTATTAAAAAATGCTCCTTGTCGTGTTATACTATATCATCAATACACTACCTAATTGAATTTGCTATATGAAAGTAGTAATTATGGGCTGCGGACGAGTTGGGGCTCAGCTAGCTGCGTTGCTGGATACTGAGGGACATCAGGTTACTATCTTAGATACTGACACTTACAGTTTCCGAAGATTACCGTCTACTTTCAACGGCACAGCACTGCTGGGCAATGGCATTGACCAGGAAGCACTTAAAAGGGCAGGCATAGAGGAAGCCGATGCCTTTGTGGCGGTAACCCAGGGAGATAATCGTAATGTTATGGCAACTCAAATCGCCAAGCATATCTTCAATGTGCCCAAGGTAGTTTGCCGTATCTATGACCCTCTACGCCGAGACCTCTACTGCACCCTAGGAATAGAAGCCATTAGCCCGACCACAATATTTGCCCAGATACTAAAGGAAAGGTTAGAGGAGAGTTGAGGTAGGAATATGTATATCATAATTGTTGGTGGTGGTAGGCTAGGTTACTATCTAACTAAAGCTCTGCTGGACGAAGGGCACGAAGTGCTTATAGTAGAAAAGAACGCTACCATCTGTGAAAACATTGCAGATGAAGTGGGTGGTGTCTGCCTTCGAGGTGATGGCTGTGAGGCGTCTACCCTGTCTGAAGTTGGTACCGAGCGAGCTGATATGCTTATTGCCGTAACTGGTGATGATGAAGATAACTTGGTTGCCTGTCAAGTAGCCAAGCATAAATTTAATGTGCCTCGAACTATAGCCCGCATCAGAAACCCGAAGAATGAAGTCCTCTTCAAGCAATTGGGCATTGATGTTACTGTAAGTAGCACTAGTATCATCCTTGAAGCCATAGAAAAAGAGGTGCCCACACACCCGCTGACGCATTTGTTAACCCGCAGTGATAAAGGTCTGGGGATTGTAGAAGTAAGAATTCCTCCTACATCAACTACTGTAGGCAAATTAGTAAAGGAGCTTTCGTTACCAGAAGAAGGCAAACTGGTTCTAATCATTCCTAAGGACCGCAAGCCCCATATTCCTACCGCCAGTACTGTCCTCCATGAAGGAGACCAGATAATAGCTCTTACCACTCCCGAGTTAGAAGATGCCCTGCGAACTGCCCTGACCGGCTCTTAGTCAGCTCAAAACTGCGGCCCCTTATTCTCCCCCCGATAAACAGCTTCCTGCTAAGCGTTTGACCGAAGTACGTCCCTTATTATACTGTTATCATATTGCATAGCAAATACAGTAGTTCATTACCCGCTACTACTCAAGGTAGATCTGACACTAGGGGGCTTTCTATGATAACAAACAAACTTAGCAAATATTGGACAATGATTACTATTCTTTTGGTAGCTGTTATTGCTGTTGGGGGCATAATAGTCTGGTCACGATATCCTGGAAGTCAGCCGATAGAGATTTCTATGCCTCCAGGCCAGGAGCTTCAAGGTGAGATTTACATCAGCGGGGCTGTCGCTAACCCTGGCTTATATCCATTGAAAGCCGGGGACAGCATAGCGATTGTCATTCAAGCTGCTGGTGGAGCTACCAGCAGTGCTGACCTCAGCCAGCTTAAATTCTATGTTCCCAGAGTGGGAGAGGAGTATCAGCCGCAAAAAATCGACCTTAATCGGGCTGAAGCCTGGCTGCTTAAGGCTCTAGATGGAATTGGCGAAACCAAGGCTCAAGCTATCATAGACTATCGCCAGCAGAATGGGCCATTTAACAACATTAATGAGATAACCAAGGTAAAAGGTATAGGAACCACTATCTATGAGAGGATTAAGCACCTGATTACTGTAGCCGAATAATACCCAAGGATGAAAAAGTGCCCCTTATTTATTTTAGCTGTGCCTGGGTGGCTGGTATCTTTTTGGGAGCGAAGCTTAATCTGCCTTTTACCCTCATCTTTACTGGATTTATCCCTCTCTCCCTACTTTTCTTCCTTCGCCAACGCAGGAAAATAATAATCCTAACAGGAATATGCCTTTTCGCCTTTTTTGGCGGTGCCTTCTATTTTCAGTCAAGCCTGCCCACTGTTAATGAAAGTTGTCTCCAGTTTTACAATGACTACGGAACAGTAGAAATCAAGGGGATAGTAGATACAGACCCTGACATTAGAGATAAATCTACCCACCTGCGCTTGTCAGCTACAGAGATAAAATTGGATGAAGAATGGCAAGAGGTATCAGGAATTGCTCTGCTATTTGTACCTCGATACCCTACCTATAGCTATGGTGATGTACTCTTGGTAACCGGGAAGCTAGAGACGCCGCCCCGGCTTAATGACTTTGATTATAAAGGTTATCTAGCCCATCAGGGCATCTACTCCACTATGCTCTACCCTGAAATAGAGGTGCTGGAGGGGGGGAAGGGCTTTAAGCCACTGGAATGGGTCTATTCGCTAAGAAATCGCCTATCCCAGACCCTGGCTCAGGTTTTGCCTGAGCCACAGGCATCACTAGCCCAGGGTATTTTTCTAGGCATTCGGGGCAATATTCCTCCGGCAGTTAAGGCTGATTTCTCCCACACCGGCACTGCCCACCTATTAGCTATCTCCGGTCTCCACCTCAGCATAGTGGCTGGCATCTTACTTAGCCTCGGTATATGGCTCTTTGGCAGGAGACGTTACACCTATATCTGGCTAGCCCTGGGCACAATCTGGCTTTATGCCCTACTCACCGGTATGCACCCACCAATAGTTCGGGGGGCAATTATGGCTAGCCTGTTTCTCACTGCCGAGCTTTTAGGTAGACAGCGTAGCGCCATTACTTCTCTAGTCTTCGCCGCCGCTATAATGGTAGGTATCAGCCCCCAAATTCTGTGGACTGCCTCCTTCCAATTGAGCTTTCTGGCGATGGCTGGTCTAATCCTCGTTTTTCCTCCCATACAAGCTATAGGCAGAAAAGTGGTCAACGCTACTCTGGGTGAAGATGGACGAGCAGTATCCATAGCCAATTTTATTACCGATAGCTTCAGTATAACCATGGGTGCCATCATAGCTGTCTGGCCGGTTGTTGCCTATTACTTTGGCATTATTTCATTTGTTGCTCCCTTAGCCACATTCCTTACCCTACCAGCACTACCAGGCATCATTATCGCCGGAGCTTTAGCCGGGGGCTTGGGGCTCATTTTCTTACCCGCAGCCCAGGTTATAGCCTGGCTAGCCTGGCTTTTCCTGTCATATATGCTTCTGGTAGTCAATGGTTTTGCTGCCCTTCCAATATCATCTATTGAGGTGGGCTCAATTGACCCCACTCTGATATGGGTCTATTATCTAGTACTGGCTAGCGTTATCTGGCTCAACAGTAATAGGAAGAAGTGGACTAACCTGATGCCCAAAGCTACAGCCTGGCTGAAGCCAGGTATAAGTAGAATCACCAGCTTTCCCCCAAAGATACCCAAGAAATGGGTTATCCCACCGCTGCTATTGGTAGCTGCTCTGGTATCGTTTACTGCTATCACCATGCCCGATGACAAGCTCCATGTAAGTTTTCTCGATGTAGGGCAGGGAGATGCCATACTTATTCAAAAGGGGAATCAGCAGGTTCTGGTTGATGGCGGACCTAGTCCCCAGGCGATAAATCTGGGACTGGGCAACAAGATGCCCTTCTGGGACAGGACTATTGAGTTGGTGATATTAACCCACCCCAGTGCTGACCATATTACTGGCCTGGTAGAAGTTCTACAGAGATACAAGGTCAAGCAGGTCCTCTATCCCGATTTGGATTTTAAGTCCGATATATATGACGAATGGCTCAGCCTTATTGAAGAGAAGGATATCAAATATACTCTAGCTCAAGCCGGCCAGCAGATTGATTTGGGGGGAGGAGTAGTAATAAAGGTGCTCAATCCCCAATACCCCCCTTTTACAGGCACCGAGTCCGATATAGACAATAATAATGGTGTGGTACTGCACATAAGTATGGGTAAGGCCAGCTTCCTGCTTACGGCTGATATAATGTGGGAGGCAGAATTTGAGCTTATCGTCTGTAGAGCTAACTTAAGTAGCACTGTACTCAAGGTTGGTCACCACGGCTCGGGCACCTCTACTACTCAGGAGTTTCTAGCTGTAGTCAATCCTCAGCTAGCCGTCATCTCGGTAGGTAAGGATAACAGATTCGGTCACCCCAACCCTGAGGTGATGGCTTGGCTTGAAGATAGGATAGGCTCAGAGAATATATACCGCACCGATGAGCAGGGCACTATAGAATTTATTACTGATGGCAAGAGACTGTGGGTGAGGGTGGAATTATGATAAAATGTAGTCAGCAAAGCTGAGGGATTAAGAATGGTCAAGGAATATGAATATACTGTGGTGTTGGAATATGACAAGGGGATTGGAGAGTATGCCGCTGTTGTCCCTAGCTTGCCCGGGTGCACCAGTCAGGGCAAGACTGGCGAAGAAGCCTTAGCTAATGTGCGAGAAGCAATCCGAGGCCATATAGAGGCATTGCGCCAATTAGGGCGTGACATACCCGTTGAGAGCCGAGTGAAGATTGCTGTTTAGTGGGCCGATAGAGCGTGACACCGTTGAGTTCATCGCCGATGGGGAGAGGCTGTGGGTGAGGGTGGGGGAGTGAGGTTCTGTGTTTGTTGCCTAAGTGCTATAATCATATAAACAAAGCCTTGGTAATGTGGGAATGAGTAAAAAGATTCTAAGCAGGAGAGATGACTCACAGTCATTATTTATAACTCAGTATACACAATGTTATGAACACCTACGCCATCACGACCGTCTTATTCTACAAGCTCCGTCTATTGCTATTGTTATTGATGGTGCAATTTTAATATCGACTTTTGCTTTTGTGCCTATTTGGTGGGTTCGGGAAGTTATTTTGGTAGTTGCGTTGGCGTTAACAATTGGATTGATCATTCTACTAACAAAGACGCTTTATCATATTAGAGTCGAAAAAAATACATTGACTTCTATGGAGATTGAAGCAGGTCAAAAAATCGTACATAGAACCACTAAACCTGAAAGGTTGAATTTGTCTCATTATTGGTATTATATACCACCAAAGCATATCCAAAGATTCAGTGCTGCTGAGATTTTTATCAGTTTGATGTGCTTTCTTGTTTTACTGATTATTATTTTATTAGTACTTAATGGCATTTTTCTAAGGGAATTCCCTGCTTTTGACAAAAGTAGTTCCTCAATTCCGTTTCTTCTTATATAGACAAAGGAAACTCCTTTATGTTTGGATACTAAATGGAGTTCGATTTACGGAGGACTTAAGGGTGTGGAAAAGCGACTTGGTATAAAACGGAAGTCGGTTTATATAGACGGTTATCAAGCAAATCTACCTCTCTTATTAGGAATCCTGGCGTTGACCACCCACCTAGCCTCCACTTTTGGTCTATTGCGTATCGGTCTGTAAGATTGCTCATCATGGCTTTGGCGCTTACATTGAGGATGCCTATAGACTATTTCTTGTCCGATTCCAGAGATAAGCATACCTCTCTCTATCAGACATACAGAGCCATTTTATTCGAAACAAAATCTTCTTGATGTAGTTAACTATCTCCACGCTCACGATGTTGCCTCCTTTTCTCGCACCTACAAGTTATAACGTAAAGTGCCACAAAAGGTTAGGATAAAATGTATGAATTCATAACCGACGGGGAAAGACTGTGGGTGAGGGTCGAAGGGGAAAAAGCATTAAGCAGACTACGTTAGACTAGCTCCAAACCTAACCTTTTCATCCCCCCAACGTTATAGTATAGTGAAGTACAGAAATAATATATAGGGGTGCATTATGAAAAAGTTGATGTTAATAACAGCCGCCGTGCTTGTAATGTTGCTGCTGGTGCTGGTTTCCTGTGCCGGACCTTCAGAGCAAGCATCATCAGAGGGGATAGCGCCAGCTGAAGAGGTAATGCTAGAGCCTATGCCAGGGGTAGATAAAGAGGTTTATCAAGAGAGTGGGACTGGAGCTTTACCATCGGGGGTGGAAGAGCGGATGATAGTTCGCACTGGCGATATATCGCTGGTAGTGGACGATGTAGTTGACGCCCGGGATGAGATATCCCAGCTAGCGGGAAGGCTTGATGGCTATGTGGTATCATTCCAGATTTCAGGTGAGGAACAGGAAATGAGGGGATGGATTTCTATTCGGGTGCCTGATGACAAGTTTGACCAGGCACTAACCGAATTGAGGGAGCTGGCAGTGAGGGTAACCTCGGAGAGCACTGACAGTCGGGATATAACCGAGCAGTATATTGACCTGCAATCCAGGCTCAAGAATGCTGAGGCAACCGAAAGCCAATACCTGGCACTTCTAGAGAAAGCTGAGGTTGTGGAGGACATCCTCAAAATTTATGAAAGGTTATCCTGGGTACGGAGTGACATAGAGCAAATCAAGGGTCGGATGCAGTATCTGGAGCGAATTTCATCAATGAGTCTAATTTCAGTAAATCTGGAGCCGGTAACTACGGCTAAGCCACTAGTTCGTGCTGGCTGGAATGCTCTGGAAGTACTTAAATCTGCTGCCCGCGGATTCGTCACCTTCGGGCAAGTGCTAGGCACTATAGTTCTCTGGCTCCTAATCTTCATCCCTGTGTGGGGAACGATACTTGGTATCATCCTGTGGCGCCGTCACCGGAAGCGAAAGGCATAATGCTTTCACCAGATGAAAGCCGCTTAATAACGTCCTCCTGGCTTAAACCATCAATGGTTATAACCTTGCTCCGGCTGGTATGACCTTTCACAATGGTGAGGGCACCTTTGCCCACAGCCAATGTTTTGCTGAGAAAAGCTATCAGTTCCCTGTTAGCCTTACCTTTAACCGGTGGTGCTGCCACCCTTACCCGCAATACCCCATCAGTAAAGCTAACCACCTCGCTCCTGGCCGCATTGGGATAGACCCGTAGCGAAATTCTGACTTCACTCTCTGACATAACAACATCGTAGAAAGAAGCTCAAAGCCTTGATTAGGTGAAAGCCTGAGTAGTTCAGTCGCTTATTCCCGCCAGGTATTTGACTATGTTCCTCTTGGATTCTAGGTCGTACAGGGTTCTGATGCCGATTTTCTCCATTACCGGCGACCCTCCACCGTGGACACCAGCAGACTGACTCCAGCCGGTCATAGCCGAAGTGGTGTAATCAGAGATGAAGCGGAACAAGCGGTGTTGCTTCTCGGCAGAGATTTCTGGCTTCCGCATTATGTACTTTTCCAAGTAGGGACCTGTCTCATCATTCAGCCATTCCTGTTCAAAGGGCAGGGTAGAAGGTAAGCCCCCAGCAATGGAAGTCAGAATATCAAATTCATGATAGACATTTATCCCGGAGATATACCTCCCTGTGTTGGAATAAAGGAAGTCAGGCTCGTAGATTCCAGAGGAGGTGGGGTGAGCCCTAACCGATGCGGCAATTCCTGAGGCATAAGCTAGCTCGGCAATCACTATCAAATCGGTTATCGAGTCCCTGATGTGAGGCGCATTTCCAACCCCGTTATACTCGGCCACCAAGGAAGTGGCCCCCATTATGATATCCGTTATGCCTGGCTTACAGCCACAATAGGAATGGCGGTGATAGCTGGCGAATGCCAGAGCTAACCGGCCACCGAATTCCCACTCTCCACACATAAATACCCGCTCCCAGGGAATGAAGACATTGTCAAACACCACCACCGACTCGGATACGCCGTACTGGTTGTAAGGTGCCTTTAGTTCAATCCTGGGACGGGGGTCGGTAACTCGGCTTATATTCTTAATTCCTTCAGTATCGGCAGGGATAGCAAAAGCAACAGCCCAGTCGGCTTCCTCCTTGGTTAAGGTCCGGGTGGGAATAACCAGATGCTCATCTACATAAGGCCCCATTGTGATGTGGTTCTTGGCTCCCCGCACCACTATGCCATCCTTGCGCCTCTCTACTATCCTAAGGTAGAGGTCGGGGTCAGCCTGCTCATGTGGCCGCTTACTTCTGTCCCCCTTAACATCGCTTTGTGAAGCGCTGCCCACAAGGTCATTTTTCTGGTAATACTTGGCGAATTCGATGAAACGCTGGTGGTAATCAGTGCCTTTGGCATCATCAATCTCTTTGGAGACTACCCCCATGGCATTGAGTGTATCTGTCGCCATACAACGCTGAATGCACCCCCCCACCTGATGACATATAGTTCTGACCATCTCCTGCTTTTTAAGTAAATCATCAATGCTGAAGTGAAGATTGGTAAATCGATTTATCTTTTCTCCGACCAGGGGTGAGGTAGTAGCTACTAGGTCTTGAAATTGAGGGTCAGTAGCGGCGTCGAAGGTAACACGGAGGGTATTAATAGCTTTAGTCAATACGGGGTCATCGCGCCGTATCTGCCGACCACCCACATAAACATTGGGTTTCATCCTTTTCAGTCTTTCCATATACTCGTCTGCAGTTTTCAGTCCCATTTCGTTTCTCCTTCACAGAATTAATATTTTTAGGGGATAACGATGCCACGCAGCATTTCTCCTCTGTCTAGCATCTGATAAGCCTCGTTTATTTCTTCCAGTTTGAAGCGGTGGGAGACCACCTTACTCAAATCGATAACTCCCTTTTCCACGAGCTTAAGTATCTTCGGCATATCTACCGAGTTGTAGTTCTTTGAGCCCATCACATTAAGCTCAAGCCAATTTAGGCGGTTGATATCCAGTTGAATTTTGCGGAAGCTGAACCCAACTACTACTATTTTACCTCCGGGCTTGGTGGCTCGGAAGGCATTCTCAATCATATGGGGGACACCAGTGACATCTATTGAGATGTCAACGCCGCCCCCGGTCATTCGTCTTATAGCCTTATCAGGCTGGTCAACCTCCTCGATGCTGATTACTTCCGAAGCCCCCAACTCCTTAGCCTTTTCTAGCTTCCACTTCTTTCTGCCGACACCTATAACAGTAGCTCCAATGGCCGAAGCAAACTGGACACAGATAAGTCCTAATCCCCCCGAGGCTCCATAAATGGCTACAGTGTCCCCTGGTTTAACATTGGCCCTATTATAGAGAGCATGATAGGAGGTACCTACGGCGTCGGTAATAATGGAACTCTCTTCCAAAGCAAGGCTATCGGGAAGTGGATAAACTCCCACTGCCGGCGATACTACATATTCAGCAAAAGCCCCATCCCGGTTAGCCCCAACTATTACCATATTAGGGCACAAATTTTCGTGTCCAGTACGGCAGGGATAACAGGAGAGACAAGGGATGGGAGTAGCTACCAGTACTCTCTGTCCCAGCTCGATGCCGCTTACCTCAGTGCCAACCTCGGCCACGGTGCCTGAGGGTTCGTGACCTAGAATAATAGGCGGTGGCTTGGGGGTAGGGCCTTCTCCCTTGAGATATTCTAAGTCAGTTCGACAGAGACCACAAGCAGCCACTTTAATCAGGACATCGTTAGGTCCTGGGGCTGGTCTGGCTACCTCCTCGATGGTCATTGGCTTTTGAGGCCAAGAACCCCCGGGTCCGTAAAATATAGCTGCTTTCATCTTTACCACCTGTTTTTGAGGGTCGTTCCCATTAAGAAGTCACAATGCACTTATCGTGCTCTAAAACAAGGGTAGTAGGGCACTACACTCAGTTGTGATTATTCCGTTTCTAGCTAACTGCCAATTATTGCAGCCGACAAGATTAGCTATTCCATCTGGCCTTGGGCAATAAGGCTGGTGATAGCGGCTAAAAACAAAACTCCAGCTAGCCCTAACCAGAACAGCCAAGTAAGCCCTGCACCAAATAATGGCACTACTTCTGTCGCAGTAATAATACCCACCACTGCGCACAATCCGCCCAAGATACCGAGAACGCAAGCTAAGACTCCCATAGTAGAACCTCCCTTTTATTTATTAGGTTTTATTAGGTAATTCACCTCTCATTTCACGCTTCTGCTTTTTGATAGTTTTTGCACTAACGAGTCCGGCATCTGTTCCCTTGGTAATGAGGCACGGATTTCTAGTATAAATCAACGCCTAGTACTGCTATTGCAGCACCACTATGTTCCTGATACTGACACAATTCTATCATAACGCCATGGCAATCCTTAGGATGGAACTGGGCTTCTCTTATATTACCTTCCTCTACCCTTCCCACCAGCCGCAGCCCCATAGACTGGAGCTCATTAACTGCCTCTTCGATATCAGGCACCTTAAAAGAGAGGGCGTATAATCCTTCCCCTCTGCGTTCTATGGCCTTAGCCACTACCCCATCAGGGCTAGCAGATTCAATCAGCTCCACTCCTAATGGGGAAAGAGCTGATCTTATTTGCATATCCTCCACTTCTATATTAGGAGAAAATGTCGTCCCTAGTATACGAGAAAAGGTATCCTTTGCTTTTTCCAGGTCCTTAACGTAAATATGGATATGGTCGAGTCTCTCTGCTTTCATAAACACCTCCTATAAGTGTACGCACTTCCCAGGCTCTATTAAGCGCCCATGCTTACCAAATTTTTGCACCTCAATTTACCTTTTTATATTTAGCTTTCCTTTCCCAACCACAGCATTTGCTATTTAAAATACTTTATATTTCTAGTTCACATGCTACTGTCTCCCGATGGTAACGACTGTCACCAAAAGAAAGCTCCTGGGTTTTAGCTCGCCTAGTATAAAGAGGCAGGTCATGGTCCTCGGTAAAGCCAATAGCGCCAAATACCTCATGTGCTCTCGTACAGATTCGATATTGGGCATCACTAACCCACGCTTTGGTAGCAGCAATATCAAAAGTACACGGCAGATTTTGCTCGAGCTCCCAGGCTGTCTTATAGAGCAAATATCGGGCCCCTTTAACCTCGATCGACATATCAGCGCAAAGCCATTGAATTGCCTGGTTACTACCAATTGGCCGTCCAAACTGAACCCGTTCCTTAGCGTAATCGACACTCAATTCCACCACCTGCTGAGCATTCCCCAGCATCTCAGCACTCCTGGCGATTATTGCCTTGTCCAATACCCTTTTAATGTAACTACCCCCTTCATTCAAGTTACCCAATAGACACTCTTTAGGCAGCTTTACATTATCAAGAACTACCTCACATTGCCTGTCTCGGGAAAGGGTCTTGAGCAAGGTGCATGATACCCCCTGGGTCTTGCTATCTACTACGAATAGGCTGAGCCCTTCTCCCTTGACTTCGCTCTTACTGGTTCTAGCAACTAATATTATATAGTCAGCTACATGAGCATTCTCTACAAAGAGCTTTACCCCATTGATAATATAATTGTCTCCCTCTGCTTTCGCCTCCGTCTGCACAAAGTAAGGGTCATATTGGGGAGTATCTTCAGTAAGGGCTAAGGTGAGCATCAGGTCACCCGAAGCTACTTTGGGTAACAGGTTTTGCTTCTGCTCACTACTGCCTGCTTCCAAAATAATAGGCGCGGCTACGGCCACTGTAGAGAAGAAAGGGTCAACGAGGCAAGCTCGACCTATCTCTTCACACAGTATACACAGGTCTAGGAAAGCTCCTCCCGCCCCTTCATACTCCTCAGGTAGGTTTATACCCATCCAGCCCATTTCTGCCATCTGATGCCAGAGTTGAGGAAAATACCCTTTAGGGTCCTCCATCAGTTCCCTTATCAATGTTTTGGGTAAATTAGTTGTAAAGAAGTCGCGCGCTGAGGTCTGCAACATTTTTTGCTCTTCACTTAAATCGAAATCTAACATGTTACTCCTTTCTAGAAAGCAATTATAATATTCTTAGGACCTAGGCTCGGGGCAATCCCAAGCCGCGCATGGCTATATTTATTCTCTGCATCTGTACAGAACCCCCAGCTAGCACTATAGCTTTAGAGTACAAGTATTGAAGTGGTATCATACCTTCTAATGCCACACCGGCAAAGGGCACATACTTCGAGCCCTTCCATAACTGTCCCTTCGGTCCCAAGATTTGCATCCATACACTAGCTGCACGTCGCCCAAGTTCATCAGCAAAGGTTTTTAGTATTGATTCTTCGTACGTTGCCTCGAGTCCCACATTCACTCCTTTATCGATGAGCGATATAACATAATAGGCAAGCCCGCGGCAGACCTCGGCCTCGATTGCCAGTTCGGCCAGAGTGTCTCGAATTATTGCGTCCTCGTACAGAGGCACACCATTATGTTTAGTCTCTTTACAATACTGCACCATCAAATCAAGCATTTGGCGGGTTGCTGCTGGTCTTACCATTCTAGCCCAAAAGCGGTCTCCTTCTAGGGATTCCATAGTTTGTGCAAAGCCGCGGTTCAGAGGACCAAGTAGATTTTTTGCTGGAATCTTAACCCCGTCAAAGAAAACCTCATTGAAAGATATTGCAAAGCCCATATTTACTATGTTACGCAGCGTAATCCCCGGAGTGTTCCTCTCAACCATAAAGGTGCTCATACCTCTAGCCCTAGGAGCCTCAGGGTCGGTTATTGCCACCACCAAAAGCCATTCACTAAGATGGGCCAGACTGGTCCATACCTTGTTTCCGTTGATGATAAAATCATCTCCCTTCTTCACTGCAGTGGTTTTCATTCCGAATAAGTCGGAACCAGCATCGGGTTCACTTAAAGCGGTGGCCCAAATGATCTCTCCTGTGGCCATCTTAGGCAGAAACTCCTTCTTTTGCTCCTCAGTACCATGAGCTAGTATAGAATGTCCTGTAGCCTCAGAGAGAAGGTGAGCAAACATTGGCGCCGCATATCTCGCCAGCTCTTCTCTCACAATGAAGGCCTCCATCGGGGTCTTCCCCGGTCCCCCGTATTCTTTAGGCCAGTACATACCCAGCCATCCCTTTTTCCCCAGTTCTCTAGTAAACGCTCGTGAGACTCCACCCTGTCCATATCCCTCATCTTCAGATTCACAAGGGTAATTCTCAAGCGGATGCTCCTTGATAAAATCGCGGACTTCCTGCCTTAGCGCCTCTTGCTCTGGTGTAAAACTAAAATCCATATCAGTTACCTCCCTCTGGCATTGATTAGTATCATGAGCTAGCTCAGGCAATACCCAAAATTCTCACCCCCAGTCCCAAGCTAATCCGCAGTGCACTCTGAGTTTTAGCCGGAAGCTCCATCTATGACCTGAGCTATCGAGGATGAGATAGTGCCGGATACCCTTTCCCTTTATATTATCCCATAGTTGCTCTATAATCAATACTGCCACTGGCATTTTTAGGGGGGTGGCCATGAAGACCAATATCCTTTATTTTGGTGACAATCTGGAAATCTTGCGAAACAGGGAATATTTTCCCGATAGCTCTATTGACCTCGTATACCTAGACCCACCATTTAACAGTAAGAAGGACTATAACATCCTGTTCAAGGAAAACGGTGGGGTAGAGTCTGAAGCGCAGATAAAAGCCTTTACCGATACCTGGGAGTGGGGGCCGACTGCACAGAATACCTATCACGACATTGTGATTAATGGGCCGCTAAAGGTAGGCAAACTGATTGGCGCTCTACATGATGCCATAAGTAATAATGATGTCATGGCATATCTGGTGATGATGACGGCAAGACTGATAGAGCTTCACCGTGTCTTAAAGTCCACCGGTTCCCTCTATCTCCACTGCGACCCCATCGCCAGCCACTATCTAAAGCTGGTGCTAGACCAGATATTCGGGCCAGCCAATTTTAGAAATGAGATTGTGTGGGAGAGATATGGTTCTCACAATGATCCAAAACGCTTTGGTAGAATTACAGACTCCATTCTTTTCTATTCAAAGACACAATCCTATAAATTTAATCCAATAAAGGTCGAATATAGCAAGAGCCATCTAACTAAGCGATTCAATTACTCAGATCCTGATGGCAGAAGATTCTGGCCAAACACATGCCTTGCCCCAGGTGGTAGAGGACCAAGATATGATTGGAATGGTCATGTAGCAAATTGGCGTTTCACCTATGAAAAAATGAAAGAGCTAGATACAAAAGGTGAAATCTATTATAGTAAAAGCGGCATACCGTACCGAAAGAATTACTTAGATTCCCTCCCTGGCCAATCAGCTCAGAATTTGTGGACAGATATAAAGATGACACGAAGCGGTTCAGAGCGTCTAGGCTATGATACCCAAAAACCACTAGCCCTGCTGGAACGTGTTATTAAAGCCAGCTCCAATGAGGGGGATGTTGTTCTTGACCCCTTCTGCGGCTGTGGTACAGCAGTGGTAGCTGCTCAAAAGCTGAACAGACGCTGGATTGGTATTGACATTACCCATCTAGCCATTAACTTGATGCGCAACCGTCTGAAGGACAGCTTTTCAGGTATTCAGTTTGAGGTCATTGGCGAGCCGGTGGATTTGGCAGGGGCTAAAGCTTTAGCTCGCCAGGATAGGTATCAGTTTCAGTGGTGGGCACTGGGGTTAATTGGAGCTAGACCGCTTGGTGAGAAAAAGAAGGGTGCTGATAAGGGTATTGACGGGGTTATCCACTTTATAGATGAAGTTAGTGGCAAGCCAAAGCGGGTGGTAGTTCAGGTAAAGAGTGGGCATGTTGGGGTAAACGCTGTTCGGGAACTCAAGGCAGTGGCTGCCGACGATGCCATAGGTGTCCTT
>SDBU01003844.1_pt1 | contig 18858 bp, 18 predicted proteins | sample 2277071 | NCBI WGS metagenome assembly SDBU01 (sample SAMN10397929, study PRJNA504765) | marine sediment metagenome | isolation source: marine sediment core GS08_GC12, 126 cmbsf | place: Arctic Ocean: Gakkel Ridge, Loki's castle | collected 2008 | reverse complement strand
ATCTTTCGCGGGCGTAGGATATTTGAGAGGAGCTGTCCCTAGTACGAGAGGACCGGGATGGACGGACCTCTGGTGTTCCAGTTGTCGCGCCAGCGGCATTGCTGGGTAGCTATGTTCGGAAAGGATAACCGCTGAAAGCATCTAAGCGGGAAGCCCACCTCAAGACAAGATATCCCTTCGACATGGAAACATGTCGAACTGAAGACCCCTTGAAGATTACAAGGTTGATAGGCCAGATGTGTACGCCCAGTAATGGGTTTAGCTAACTGGTACTAATCGGTCGTGCGGCTTGACCACAATACACCTATTATAGATTCAGATTGTCGTGATTGATAAAGAGTTTTCGGCGGCTATAGCGGAGAGGAAACACCCGTTCCCATCCCGAACACGGAAGTTAAGCTCTCCAGCGCCCATGGTACTGCCCCGGCGACGGGGTGGGAGAGTAGGTCGCTGCCGGAATACATTTTAAAGGCCCGGATCAAGTTCTTTTGGTCCGGGCCTTTACTATTTTTGACGGCTTCGCAAAAAGTCTCAAAAAGGACGGCAAAGCAAAAAGCTTCAGATGCAAGGCGCGCACCTCTTTCAAAGCCGTCAGGCGCCCTCTCTTCAAGCCGCCAGGCGCCATCCTGAGGAATGAGGCGTACTTATGGTTACGCTGGAGTGACGAAGGATGCAGTGCAACGCCGCAGATGGACTTTTTGCGAAGCCGTCAATTCCTCAGTTTGTACCCTAACGCCCCCAATTTGCCCCCTAAGACCTTTTGTGCCTCTGGTTCTCCATGAACCAGCTTGATCTCCTCAGGTCTTTCACGCATGGATTCCACCCACTCGATCAATCCTCTTTGGTCTGCATGGGCAGAGTAACCGGTCAATGTGTGAACCATTGCACCTATTGTAATTCTTTCTCCATCAATATAGACATAGCCTCCAGGCCTTTTGCTGTATCTTATGATATCCCTCCCCGGTGTTCCCAGGGCCTGGTATCCTACAAAAAGGAGATCATTCCTCGAATTATCAAGCCCTTTTTTAAGATGATTGATAATCCTTCCGCCGGTACACATACCACTTCCCGCAATGACAATTGAAGGGCCGGGCGTGTCCAGGAGCCTCAGGTGGTCTTTGTGGTTGTGGACTGCATAAAGATGATCAAAGTCTATGGGGTGATCTCCCTTATGATGTATCTGTTTTGCCTCTTTGTCCCAATATTGGGAGAGGCTGGAGTAAATTTTCGTGATTTTAAGCCCAAGGGGAGTATCGACAAATACTGGAATCTTGGCCTTGGGATTCAGCTCAGGAAATGCCTGGTGAGATTCAGGGTCAGAAAAGAGCCTGTCCATTTCATAGATCAATTCCTGTGTGCGACCCAATGCAAAGGAAGGAATAAAGACCTTCCCCTTGTCAGATAAGGCGTGGGCCAAAACATCCCCAAGCCTTTTAACCCTTTCTTGTCGCTCTTCGTGGAGCCGGTTACCATAGGTCGATTCAAGAATCAGAAGATTACATGGTTCGGGGATATCAGGGTCCGGCAGGATGGGAGTATTTGTTGCCCCTAAGTCTCCCGAGAATACTACTGACCAGTGTGGGTTTTGCATTTCAAGGCGAATGAAGCATGATCCGAGTATATGGCCCGCACGCCCAAGTTTGAATCTTATGCCCTTTTTGAGATCAAATTCCTGATTGTAGTCAAAACCCCATGAAAGGTCATCGATGGTTTGATTTAATATGGCAATTTGTTGCTTCGTCATGTCAGAAAAGCCCATGGCGTCTTTGAGCATTGGGCGGAGAATGGCCTTTGTGGGGTGAGTGGTCAGGATTTGACCTTTGAATCCTTTTTGAATGAGCTCTGGTACGCGGCCGATATGATCTATGTGTGCATGGGTCAAAAAGAGGAAGTCGACTTCTTGGGGTTTTACAGGCCAGTTTTCTATTGGGACTAGTCGATCTTTGCCTTGGGCAATGCCGCAGTCCACCATAATGTTCAGTCCACTCGCCTGTAATAGGAGGCAGGAGCCTGTAACGCTGTGCTCTGCTCCGAGATGGATTATATTAGGAAGCTTTTGAGTTCGCATTGGATATTCTGCTGCTGTGAGATCAATTCAGAAGATAAATCGGATTAAGATGACGCATAGCCGAAAGGTAGGTGTGTGTCAAGGCGGGGTTCCCGCGCCGTCCTGTCCGCCGCAGTCTTGACGTAGGCGGAAGCTTTAGCGGAGGCGGGAAGCTTTCAGCGAAGGCAGGTCTGTTCGCTGGGAAGGGACGAATGTCCGAATGTCATGGACGTCCCCTAGTTTCTCTGGACGTCCCCTGTTTTCTCGGACGTTCTGTACGAACGTTCCCCTTCTTCATGGTAATTACGATATTGTCAGCTAAGTGTTATTTCCAGGTTCTTCCCCAATGCCTTGGCCACTTTTTGAATGGTGGAAAGCTTAATATCTTGTGCGTGATTCTCTATCCGCGAAATAGCTGTCTTTTTGGTCTTTAACAATCTGGCTAGTTGTTCTTGGGTCAATCCAGCTTGCTTCCGGGCCTGTTTGAGGAGGACACCGATTTTGAACTCTTCATAGCCCTTTTCAAAACCCCGGGCAAATTGGGAGTCCCTTTCTTTTCTTTTATCTATGTATTTCTCAAGGTTGCTCATACCGGCCTCCTTCGAGGTCTTGGATCAGCCTCAAGACCCACAATACTTTTTGGGCGTCTTTGGATTTCAGTGAGTCAAGGAACTCCTCAACCGGGCACTGACCGCTTTCTGTTCTATAGAAGATGATGTTTCGACGCACAACATAAAGTTAACATGTAGGTTAACCCAAGTCAAGAAGAATCCATAAGGAGTTGGCATCCTCAACCCTCCAAAGTGAAGGCGGATCTACCTGCCAGAAAGAAGGCGGGTCTGTTCGCTGGGAGGGGACGAATGTCCAAATGTCATGGACGTCCCCTAGTTTTTTGACGTCCCCTAGTTTTTCGCTATATTTGCAAATATGGCTTGATTTGAACATATAAAGATGCTGTGGTTTGCCATATTTCCATGGATGAAAAGAAGATAGCATCCGTGACTGGTTATATGATTTCAAATTGTGAGAAATTTGAAAATATAAATGCATCTCCAAAGGCGTATGTTCATAGATGAAAACTGAAGGGCATGACAACCATTGTGGCGACAGGCCTGCCCCGTTAAACGCGCAGCCTATTTAACCGGGGTCGTAGCCACAAGTCTGCGCCTGCCCCGTGAAATTCGGAGACCATTTCACTGGGGTGGGTCTGCGGCTAACAGGCTTTGGTTGTTCGCTTTGACCTGAAATGGGTAAAAATGGGTTTTGATGTGCCCGCAGGGCAGGGGAGTTTTGCCCGATCTTGCCGCTCGGGCGGCAGGACATGTTGAGCAGATTTTTCCACTCAGGAAATCTGGTCAAAAGAACTCTGAGGCTCTGTGAGCTCTGCCTGCCCAGTGGAATGCACTTTCACTTTCTATTCCACCGGGGTGAGAGATATTCCTCTGCGGTGAGATACGATCTGTTCGCTGGAAGGGACGAATGTCCGAATGTCATGGACGTCCCCTAGTTTTTCGCTATAATTGCAAATAGGGCTTGATTTGAACATATAAACATGCTGTGGTTTGCCATATTTCCATGGATGAAATGAAGATAGCATCCGTGACTGGTTATATGATTTCAAATATTGAGAAATTTGAAAATATAAATGCATCTCCAAAGGCGTATGTTCATAGATGAAAACTGAAGGGCATGACAACCATTGTGGCGACAGGCCTGCCCGCCATCGCTAGCGCTCAGGCGCAGCAGGCGGGTCGTAGCCACAAGTCTGCGCCTGCCCCGTGAAATTCGGAGACCATTTCACTGGGGTGGGTCTGCGGCTAATACACAATCTCTGCGTACTTTGCCTGCCCCGTAGCTCCGGCAGATGGTACTGGGGCCTGCCCCGTAGCTCCGGCAGATGGTACTGGGGCGCCTCTGCGGTGAGATACGATCTTTTCCCTTCTTCTCCTTTAATCTTAACTACTTGAAGCCGACCGACTGCAAAACTACCGAATTTTCCTATGTATTTTGCCCGCGATAAAGAAGTGTTGTGTTTTAAACAGGTTGTGGTATTAGAGACGGAGTTAGAGAATCATCCGTCAACCTCTAACCAAGAGGGTGCCATGAACTGAATACCAAGACCCCGTTTCTCATGATGAGAGCGGGGTTTTTTGCTTTGGGGATGTGAAGGAAGGTAATGACACAGGGAATTTGTTGAGATTATTCGAAGAGGAGCGGGGACTATAGCCACCATTCAACATAGTCAACAAAGTCCCTTCAATTGCCCCCATTTCTTACAGGCTCGATTTTAGCCACTAAAAGGCCATTCTAAGACCCGTGAATTCACACCCTTATTTGAACGAAATCTGATGTTTTGTGTTGTGATGTCTGCTACTTGCCGTGGTCCGACCCGGTTTCGTTTCACTTTGAAATATTCTTACAGAAAAGAAAGTGCTTGACAAACTGAGCATGGGTAAATATATTAAGCGCTAAGGTGATCAAGCGGTGCTAAATGGTCGCCACAAAACTAAAGCCAAGCGGGGGCTTGGCTTTAGGAGCTGTTGCCTCGACCTACCCAGCAGCAGGTCAAAAGGCCGTGCCCATCATGGGCTGGTTGTCGCTCAAATCGAAAGATACCATGGTGGGGCCACTCCTGGCAAGAGAAAAATCGCTGCTGGAGAAAGAGAGGGCCTCCAGTGGATAGAGATGATTATGTTTACATTTTTACTAAATACATAACCACTAAGGACGGAAGGCGCATTTATGCCCATCAATATGGGTTGAAGGCCTTTCGAATCCGGGTTAAAAACCGGAGACGCTAAGTCTAACTGAGAGCGTGGTGCAGGGGTAATACCAGCTTGCCCCTGTTCCATGGCGACGGGAGAAAGAAAGGAGGGAGCGATGGCGGGTAAGGGCACGGAACTCTCGAATGCGATCAAGGCGCTCAGGTCAGCGAAGGGGCTTTCGCTGCGGCAAGTGGAGAAGAGAACCGGGATTTCGAACGCTTACCTGAGTCAACTGGAAAACGGCAAAATAGAACAACCTTCGCCTCACATACTGCACACATTGGCAGAGGGTTACGACACATCTTATGAAGATTTGATGAAACTTGCAGGTTATCTCCAGAAGAAGCAAGGTGAAAGAGTAAGAGACAATGTAATGGAGGACGTGGCTTTTTCAGCTATCAAGAATTTGACAGACGAAGAGAGAGATGAAGTACTGAGGTTTATCAGTTTTTTAAGAACCCGACGGAACAGTACATAAATGTCAAGATGGAGTCGTGTCAAAGAACAGCCGGAGTCGTGTGAAAAGCTGGACAGGATTGCCAGAAGGCTTCTGAGGGCTGCGGGGGTGGGGGATGAGCTCCCCACCCCCCAGGCCGATGTCATAGAGTGTGCTGAACTCGTAGTCGAGGGCCAACTTGATCTTGCCGATTTCAAGGACACTTTTCTTAAGAAGGCAGGCAGGGCGTTCTTTTCTGGTTGGGAAAAAATCAAAGGCATACTGGATATCAGAGAGCGGACGATCTACATCAAAGACGATATCCACGAGTCCCAGAAGCCGTTTGTGATATTTCATGAAGTTGGTCACAATGTAATCCCATGGCAATCGGACATGTATGATTATTTCGGGGACAATTGGAAAACACTTAGCCCCGATGTCAGGGAAATATTCGAAAAGGAAGCAAACCACCTGAGTGCAATGTTACTCTTTCAATGTGATCGTTTGCAGAGGGAAGCTAGGGATTACGAACTTTCTCTGAACACAGGCAGGAAATTCGCACAGGACTATGGTGCATCGTATCATTCTACATTTTGGCATTATGTGAAGACCCATTCCTCAACATGTGTTCTGTTGGTTTTGAAAGAGGCTCAGTATTACGTGGTGGGCGAAGATGAAGATGAAAGAGAAAAGCCATACCGTCTTCTATACGTTGTTCCCTCCAACAGATTTGAGACAGAGTTTGGAGAGGTTTGTTGGCGAAAGGGGTTTGATTCAACACATGATTTTACTGCCGTAGTCTACGATCCGGATGGACCAGAGATTTTCGAAGGCAGAACTACGGTCAAGAATGGTAACGGCGAAAGGGTTTCAATGGATTTCCAAGCATGGTCGAATACGTATAGTATTTTCGTTCTGATCTATAAGAAACCGCGAACAGGGTTCTTCAAAAAACGGGTTATCCTCGAATGAACAGCTATGGGGAAACTTGGGGATCCCTTTGGTTTTACAGTTTCCAGGTAATTCTTTTTTGGTTATAGGAGTCAGGCTTGGTAATAATTAAGCTCGATCTTGGGCCAAGACAAGAAATGATAACCAAAGAGCTCATTGAAGATATGATTACTTGGGTGCCCAGGCGATTTCGGCTCTGTGATTTTGACAAGCCCCTAAAACCGCCAAAAGAGTTGGGAGATTGGCAGGAAGATTGGAATCTAATAGTTCCTTTCCAAGAGACTTTTGTTCCATCCTTTCAGGAAATGTGTCCCTTCGTTGATCATATACCATTCACGTCAAAAGGGACGGCATATTATACATTCCTAAAAAATGTTTCAGACAGTGACATTGAAGCTGTTCAGGATTGGATAGAAACCATAAAAGGATACATTGTATTGCGGGACGCTTTGGCAATTTCCTTTGCAATAGATTATGACCGTGTTGGAGGTAGCCCTGACAATGAACGTACTCACATTGGAAACCTTAGGAAAAGAGCAAAAACCTATGGAAAACCTGCAACGAAGGACACTTGTGCGGCTGCTGACGGATTAATTGAATCATGCCTGCAAACTCTTAGCAACTTAACCTGTTACGATAGCGCAACATGTATTGTGGGAGTACCGCCGTCAGACCCTGAGAAACCTTTTGACCTCCCGCAATATCTGGCAGGTGGAATATCGAGAGGTTTGGGTAAACCAGATAAGACTGAAGCTGTTCACACAATCACAGCTAGGCCTGCCAGCAAAAAAAATCTGCTGGAGGATAAATTATCTTCTGTCGAAGGCACAATCAAGGTCGATAACGATGCAATCCAAGATGAGATTGTGCTTCTAATAGATGACCTTTACCAGTCTGGCGTAACTATGAATTATGTTGCCATGTTGTTGCTTGAAGCAGGCGCGAAAAAAGTTCTTGGGCTCTCTTGCGAAAAAACATGTAGTAATGACGATAACGTGAGTAGGCGTTAACCGTAATGAAAAATAATACCGCTTTTTACATACTTCGACTTCTGGAGACCCCTGGCTTAGGTATAGTGAAAACTAACTCTATTATTGAGTCTGTGGGGCATAATTTAGAGCCAAATCGTTTACAGAGCATTCTTAATAAGAACCAGTTTGAGAATTTTCTATCGAATGAGGAGAAAGTCTTTAGCGACTGGGAGCAGATTGAAGAAAATGAGGTTAACTGTATTACAATACTTGATGAAGATTATCCGCAACGGTTGAAAAATCGACTGCAAAGAAAGGCGCCTCCTCTTCTGATGATACTGGGGAATAAGAATCTTTTGAATAAGCCAACGGCGGGTTTCTGCGGGTCTCGAAAAGCCAGCGAGAAAGGAATAGAGACAGCAAAAGATTGCGCTGATCAACTAGCACGAAAAGGCATAAACATCGTGTCCGGTTATGCAACAGGCGTCGATATGGCAACTCACATGGCCGCTTTGGAATGTGGGGGGACAACAATATTAGTTTTATGTGAAGGAATACTTCATTTTCGGCAAAAACGGGATCTGAAGGAAATTTGGGATTGGGAAAGAATCGCTGTAGTGAGTGAGTTTCTCCCGGGTGTGCCTTGGAGTGTCAGAAACGCTATGCAAAGGAATAATACTATTTGCGCCTTAACATCAGCGATGATTTTGATTGAGTCTGCCACTAAAGGAGGTAGCATTGCCGCAGGGAGAACATGCTTAAAAATGGGTATCCCACTTTTTGCCCCAGTATATGAAGGAATGCCAGAAACTGCCATAGGAAATCGCGAACTATTGGGGCAAGGCGCTGAAGAATTGTATAAAAATAGTCATACTAATCGTGCAAACCTGAAAAATGTCTTTGCCGCCATTGAGCAGCAAGAAGCAAAATCTGGCCATCATACTCAGGTGTCACGATATGATACTATCCATAACACAAATTCCCAACTTAGCCTTTTCGAAAATAAAGGCAGCTATGGCGAATGAACTTCAATCCTTCTATCTTTTAGAATGAAAGGGGGCCAATATGGGAACTAGGAAGGTTAAATATAACCAGCAAGGCATCGGTCAACTGCCGAACGATAAACCAGTTCTTTATAGAATAGAGACCGGTGGAGGCAAGCTCAACTACGCGGGAGTTGCAAAGCGCGGGAGAGTTCGGGAGAGAGTGGGCGAGCATCTTGGAGAAATTCCGGGCGGTACTGTACGAATTGAACAATTTAGTAGCGTCAAAGATGCCCAGGGAAAGGAAGCGGGAGTTATCAAAAGGAATCAGCCAAAATATAATGAACAAGGGAAATAGACCCATTTCGACAGTGGGATTTAGTGGGGCAAGGGGGACGTTCTTAAATAAGTAAACAACTTGGATTCAGAACAGAGATACTTATTTACTTAAGGACGTCCCCATAGCCCCGCAGGGCAGGGGAGTTTTGCCCGATCTTCCAGCTTAGGCTGTTGACCTTACGCCCTATGCCTTACGCCTTTGGCCTTGGGCGGAAGCCCCCTCTCTTCTCCTTTAATCTCAACTACTTGAAGCCGACCGACTGCAAAACTACCGAATTTCCCTAAGTATTTTGCCAGCGATAAAGAAGTATTGTGTTTTAAACAGGTTGTGGTATTAGAGACGGAGTTCGAGAATCATCCGTCAACCTCTAACCAAGAGGGTGCAATGAACCGAATAACAAGACCCTGCTTTTCGTGAAGAGAGGTGGGGTTTTGTAGTTCTATAAGGCATGTGGCCTAGTCCTAACACACCCGATAGAACAAGCTTGTTTCTCAAAAGGGGGCATAAAATGAGCATTGACATACCCGGACTGAAGGCTAAGCAAGACCGGCTGGAAGCTCGAAAGAGCAAGTTGCTGGAGTGCTTTCATGTTTTTCGTGACGGTTTTTTTGAAGGGATCGAGCAATTCACGAGGGAAGCTATCAACGCTGGGATACGAGATGTAAAGGCGCTGAAGAAAGAAAGTACGCCGGAGATGGTCAAAGCAACGGTTACGCTTAACGGGTTCAACATGATGCTGATTGCAAACGATGATGTTTTTTGTTCAACGATGGGAAGCCAAGCACTAGCTGCGAAGATTTTCATGTACCGCGACACAAAAGATCCTGATGTTGATGTTGAACCTATGGCTGAAATAGTTGTTGCTGAGAGTGATGGAGAGTCTCACGCGTATATGGCTCAGTGGTTTTCGAGCAAGGGCTCTGAACCTATAACCCAGGGTGCCAAGGTAGATTTTGAAACGGGGCAAAAGGTAGCAGCGTCCGTAATTGAAAAATACTACAGTTTCAGGATTATATGGAAAGAAAGGCCAACCCGTGGTGTGATGTTAGCAGGTGGTAAGGACACCTCTGCGCCGGGATTTCTATAAGCCCGAAGCCCGGCGATCACAATCTCAAAGCAACTAAATAACCTATCAAGTTAGCTTCATCAGGGGGTGTTATGATGCCATATTTGGAGATGGAGTGTCCAGAAGGACATGGTGATACTACGATTACTGTTACGCTAAAGGACCATTCCAGCAGTCGTGGTCCTGGTATTGTTGATAGGGTGGCGATATTACGTACAGAATGCGATATCCATGACGACCTATTGGAGCAAGACAAAAATTGTAACTGGAGCTGTAAAGAAACAGAAGAATATCGTCAGTTCAAGAAGAGTGTCGAGGTTTGACACCGAGAGAATGCCATTTTTGCGCTTAGGCTTGCTACCTGCCTTGGCGTGGCATGGTGTTGAGCTTATTCATTAACCCCCAACCAGAGGATGCCATGAACTGAATACCAAGACCCCGTTTCTCACAGGGAGAGGTGGGGTTTTGTGGTTTTTGAGAAGGTGCCACCGGAGGAGAGCCCCATGGCTATTCAAGTAACAGAATCCAAGTTACACTGGAACTACTTCATAGCTTTAGAAAACGATTTTGAAAAAGTCGCCCGATATATTGAGTTCGCGGAACCTAACTTTGACACCTATGCTATAGAACTTGCCCATCTAATATTGGCTGTATCATCTGAGGTTGATGTGGTTGCTAAGGCATTGTGCGCTCTCAAAGATGCTCATTCAACCCCTCGCGACATGGACGACTGTCGGGACATCTTATGCCTGCATTGCCCCACACTTAAAGAGGAACAGGTTTTTATCAGCAGATTCGGTATCACATTGGAACCGTGGAGTAATTGGAAAGAAAACAAGAATCCAGACTGGTGGAAAAGCTACAACAAGATCAAACACCAACGGAACGACCACTTTCAAAAAGCTAATCTTAAGAACGCCCTAAACTCGATGGCGGGTCTACTTGTTATGGTCTTCTACTTCTACAGGGAAAAAAACACCTTCGACACAGAACTACCGCTTGATAGCCAAGAAGTTATGGTATCCCTGCGCCCAGCGGCAACGCTATTTCGACTTCAAGACCACTATTATCCTTTCTATGCGTATTCAATAGCAGAGAGCACGGCTTCTAGTGAAGCCCCCAAGAAGCACGAAAAGAAGGCCAAGAAATAACCTCTTTTAGGAAAGCTAATGGAGAATGATCGAAAAAAGAAGCTCCGTAATATTGTAAATGCCTCCGGGTTTCTGTTTCAACTTCGTGTTGAACACGCAATCAGGAAGAGCTCCAACCAACATGGCTGGAAAGTGGTTTCACGTGAGCATCCCTGGGAAGACCCAGAATCAGGAGGGGAGGGCTTCATCGATCTTGTTCTAATGCATAAAGCCAAGTGCATGATTGTCGAATGCAAGCGACCTCGTGATGCAAGTTGGGTTTTCCTTGTTCCCGATGATTCCCACCCGGAAGTCCAACAAGTTCGTTGCCAAGTGGCCGATTACAAGACAAGTCAGACACCGCTTGGTTACTGGGAAGACCTCAATATGGAACCGAGCTCGCCAGAGGCCGAGTTCTGTGTGATTCGAGGGAAAGACAAGGACTCTTCCCCTATACTGGAAAGGTGGTCCGGTGGTCTTCTAAAGGCACTCGAATGCTTTGCACAGGAAGAGCTTAAGCTCGCCCAGCAAAATAACGATTTGCCATTAGTGAGGGTCTATTTCCCAGTTGTCATCACAACGGCTCAACTCGAAGTGTGCCGTTTCAAGCTGGGTGATGTGAAACTTGAGAACGGGACCCTCAAAGACAGTCAATTTGAAACGGTCCCGTTTATCCGCTTCAGAAAGAGCCTAACCACACGGTTGACTAATGGCGAAACGCCAAAGAATATTGAAGAGACGAATCAGAACAGGGAGCGTACTGTTCTTGTGATTAACGCCTCTCGGCTTTCTAATATTCTCCAAGAATTCCGACTGAGCAGGTCACAATACTTGACATTGTCTGGGTCGCTTTTGGCCATGGCGGCAAGAGATTGAAATAGCCATTTTCCGCTTAGGCTTGCTGTCTGCCGTAGCAGGACACGGTGTTGCATCAAAGTTTTCTTCCGTGAGTTACAACCGACTTCGGGCTGCTTGTTATTTCAGCGCCTCGTGGTATTGAGAAGAGGCCGAAAGGAGTTCTTGATATGACTAACGAACTAACTGAACACGAAGATTCGATACGGGTTAGCCGATTCTCTTTTTGTGATAGGTTTGAAGCTACCGAAGACTTGGTTTTTGCTTACCCAAGTGGTGAATTTGACGCTGAGCCTCAAGCTGTAGCTAACACACTTCAACAAGGTATGGATTACCTCAAAGACCTGACAGACTTGAATCCAAAGCAAGTGCTTGGCTCGCGAGTTGTCGTTGGCTACAGGCATCCTAGCCAACCAGGTGGTACCGGGCGTCAATCCACGTGGAGTGGAAGAGATGGGAATCGAGTTTTTCTTTCGTGGCAGTACTTGGATGACGAAAACGAACCCATGCACATATGTGGACACGAATTAGTCCATCCATTTTATCGTGTTTCGCCGCTCCATGATAGAAATGAGGGGTGGGGCGAGGGTTTCTGCGATTTTCTGCGTGCACCTGTCATAAATTTCATGGGATTAGAAGAAGAGAGTGACATATGGTGGGCAAAAATGATTCAGGCTGCACCTGAAAGAGAGAACAAACCCGGTACTCATCAGAATCCAGCTGGACAATTCGTTTTGATGTTAGCAGCAGACCACGGGAGCGCCAACGAAGCTGATCAGATTGCTTCCATGTTGATCAACCGTCAAGACTATATCAAAGAGTTTGTCATGCGTCTATTTCAGGATTTTGCTGATCGTCCCTTGAGGGAAGTCTTAACCCCTACAGATGACATGATAAGGGAATATGGTTATGATAAATTGTGAGAGAGCAAGGTGAAAAACCGCCTATCTTTTTTGTGTTGCCATTTTCCGGTTAGAGTTCCTACTTGAAACAATGAAACCCTGAGGACAACACACATGGCCAAAAAACTTGACCCAAAAGAAATAGTTGAAGACGGACTGTCAAGCGCACAACGCCTTTTGCCTGCCGGTCAAGGACGTCGATAGACAATCAATGAGAACCAAAAGAATAACAGTCATGGCTGTCCTGTTTTCGTTCTTTGCCGCAAATCTGGCAAGCGCAGATTGTGAGTATGAATTGAAACAACTGGTTGGATGGACAATAGTTGACGTTAAGACCATTCAAGGTTTCCAGGAACCCGGAGAACGGCGACAAGGTGGTTTTGAGGGGTGCAACGGTGACACACGAATATTTTTCACTGATGGATCAGTTGCGGAGTGTATGTCTCTTGGTTTGCAGTTAGCCCTGATGCCCAAAGCAATAATATTCGGTAAGGAAGTAACCTACAAAGGGCAAGAAATGGTCCTGTTCAAAATGTTAGTAGACGGTCATTTATATGATGTCTATTTCCACTGACTATTGCCTTACACCAGCTTCAACCCAGTCTATAAAAAGCTGCATTTGTCAGGTACTTGGCGTTCATCAATAGGATGGGGTGGGCGTTAGACGGCAACACTTGTTGAAGAGGGGAGGGAAAAATGATGGTCGATTCTCGCGCCCGATTCTTAGTTCTGTTTTCTATAATCTTTTTGGTTACACTCTTCTCCAATAATGCACTCTCGGACTGTGCTGATGAATTGGAGGATCTAGTTGGATACACTATTGTAGACTCAAAAACTATCAGTGGTTGGTACGACGATGATGAAAAAAAAGAAGGATCTTTTAATGGTTGTAGCCATGGAAGAGTGATCTTATTTACCGATGGCACCCAGTTAACTTGTGCCGAGTACGGTTATATGTATGCTTATCGACCCACAGCAATTATATTTGCGAAGGAAATCTCCTATAAAGGAAAACTCTTTTACGATATAAGGATGATGGTGGAAGATGAGATTTATCATATGAGGCGATAAAACCCTAACAACAGCTTCAACACGGACTGGTTTTTTCGCTGGCGCTCCTTTGCCAGGAAGAACTTTGGGGACGTTATTGACTAAGTTGAATAAGTCTGATGCGAGATCTTCAAGGAAGGAAAAAGGGGGATGTTCTTAAATAAGTAAACAACTTGGATTCAGAACAGAGATACTTATTTACTTAAGGACGTCCCCATAGCCATTCCGGTTTTGCGCACGTTCTGCACGAACGTCCAGGTTGACCGGTTGACGGTTGAAATGGCCCTTGTTATGCAAGAATATTTTTGATTGGAGGTTTATAAATGTCTCGAATTAATTCAAATGCCGACAAGATAGCAAAAGTGTTTACAGATTACTGTTATGGTAAAAACTACCAGGTCAAGCAATCTAAAGAAGAACACGACTTGAGATTGGACATATCAAATTTGTCAGAAAGAACAATAGTTAAGATATATCACAAGAAGGGTACACTGCAAGTTCAAGGAAAACAACACTCATTGAAAGATGAGATAGAGGAATTAAAAGAAAAATTTGAATCCAATCCACAGTCTTTTCTTGGAGATGAGATAGCAGAAACCAAAGCATGTGCAACAAGATATGATATTATGCTACTTGAACTCAGGACAAGGATAAAAGAATCTTTGGATGCGCTTGAGGCAAAATTGGAATTTACCGAAAACCCAAAGTCTGATGTCGAATATAGAGCTAGAATTACCAGAAATGACTCTTCGTTAACATTGACACAGTTTAACAATGGTACTTTATTGCTTCAAGGTAAAACGGATAAGCTTTTTGATAGTAGCTGTAACCTGATCGAAAGAGTTGCCAATCCATCAGACAAGGAAGTAATAGCCAGATTCATATCAAGCGATGAGAAGAATTTGGCATTTTTTGTAGCTAAATATACTCCTCAATTAATAGAGATTGCTGAGGATAACGTAAAGGGAAAAATAGGGCGTGTTTATGAATATCTTGAATCTTACGACAAAAAATGGTTTGTAGCATCCGAATGTCTCTGCTTAACGAAAATCCCTCTTCCCGAGTTTTCTCCTCTAGTTATGCCAGCATCTAAGGCCTTTGAAGGGTGCGCTAAAAAGCTTCTCACTGGTATCGGACTTTTCGAATCAGATCATTTCAACACAAAACAGGGAAATTTTTCCGCTCTGAACGATGCAAAAAACCCTAAAAGGGTGGCTATTTGTAAAAAAGAAAAATATGCAGATACAATGCTAAAGAAGATCGGTTTATGTATCGAGATGAACAGAAACTTTATGATGCATAGTGACGAAAGTAAAATTACCAAAGTTGATTCACAAGAAGAGGCAGAGGAGAAGGTCAACGGCATATTTAAAGAAACGAAAGAAATATTTGACTATTTTAATGGCCTTTATGCTTTACTCTCCTAAAATAAGAGATGGGTTGTATGGAACACAAAAACAGACTTCTTGAAACCTATAAACATATAACATCCACCCTAAAAAGTAACAATTTCAATGTATCTGATCATAAAGAGATTGCTTATGGTGTGCAGTTTACGGTATCCGCTCTTAACTGGTCAGGTACAATTAGAATCTATCAAAACAAAAAAGGTATTCTGAAGATTGATTATTCGCAACTTAAGGGGGGAGTTAATGCTACAAAAATCCAATCATTGATAGATGGTAAGATGGTATCATCTGATTCAGCAAAAGCAAATAAGAAGGGAGTTGAATTGGGATTTCCCATAATTGGTACAGATGAATCCGGTAAAGGTGATTATTTCGGGCCATTGGTTAGTGCTGGTGTTTACGTGGATGAGCAATCTGCAAGAGATTTGATTGCATGTGGCGTCAAGGACAGCAAGAAGCTCACTGACAGTAAAAATGTGGAGTTTGCTCATGAAATAGCTAAGATATGTAAGGGCAGTTTTGCGATTATTGAAATATCTCCTGAAAAATATAACAATTTATACGAGCAATTTAAAAAGGAAAAGAAAAATCTAAACACATTACTTGCATGGGGACATGCAAAAGCAATAGAAGACATTCTTTCTAAACTGGACTGTAAAGTTGCAATTGCTGATCAATTCGCAGATGAAAAGTTTATCCTTGAGAAGCTTCAGGAAAGAGGTAAAAAACTAAAATTAATACAGATGCATAAAGCTGAACATAATATAGCTGTGGCAGCAGCATCAATTTTAGCACGAGCAAGGTTTTTGGAAAAACTATATAGACTATCAGATGAATATAAAACTGACTTACATAAAGGTGTGTCGCGGACAGTTATAGCAAATGCAAGAAGAATTGTTGATTTGTATGGCAAAGAGACGCTTCGAAAAGTAGCAAAGTTGCATTTCAAGACAACAGCTCAGGTTTTTAAGAAGTAATTGAAATATAGGATATGATTAATTTAAAAGAGCGGAAACAGAAAGCTAATGAACTTAGAAAAGCAGGGGGGTTTGAAGAAGCTCTAAAACTTTATAGGAATTTATGGAAAGAAACAAGAGATGAGTTTGATGGTGCTGGCCTTTTGCACTGTCTCAGGAAGCTTAAGATATTTGATGAAGCCATTGTGCTTGCTGAGGAGCTAATTGACAAATATCCTGATTTCGATTGGTGTCGAAAAGAAGTTATCTGGACTTTAATTTCTGGAACGCTCTACAAGCTTGAGGAAACTGAACCTCTCGAAAAAGTACTGCAAACAGCCCAAAAAATAATGGATCTTAATCCTGATGACTTAGCACAAAAAATGATAGTTTTTAAGGTACTGAAATCAGCCAAGTCTTCTAATCATTGGGAAATTGTTAATGAATGGGTTGTTAAGATTGACCCGGCTTCTCTTAACACAGAGCCTATGACGGATAGTTCAGGTAGGGAAGGTTGGAGTGATCAGTCTCTCTGGTATAACTACCGTTTAAATGGTCTTATTAAGAAGGGAGATCCAAACGAGGCAATAGTTTTAGTCAATGAAAATTTAGAGCGGTTTCCCAAACAACGAAAATTCTTCTTGCGACTTAAGGCCGTAGCAAACCATCTCCTTGGCAACTTACCTGAATCGGAAAAGATTTATCAAGAGCTATGTAGTCGATATAGACCTGACTGGTGGATGCTGCATGAGTATGCAAAAGTAGTTAGAGATACAGGCCGAAGTGAATATGCCTTAAAACTAATGTATCAAGCCGCTAGCAATAATCCAAAATTAGAAGCTATGGTCTCACTATTTGTAGATGTTGGAATGCTCTGCAAGAAAATAGAACGATACGAAGAAGCAAGAACCCATCTTGTCCTATGTAAATACATAAGAAATGAAAAAGGATGGAATGTCCCTAAGTCTATTACGGATACTATTTATGAGTTAGATAAAATCATTGGTAATAACGACAAGCCTTCTTCCTTAAAAGAAGCATTAAAGCTTTGTCGAACTGAGTGGGTCAAGTTATTAGGTAAAGACAACAATGTCAAGAAGTTGTCACATAAAAAACGCAAGGTAAAAAAAGGAGTTGTTGGTAAGGTAAGTTTAGGCCGGAGCGACCGTCCATTCTGCTTTATTAATTCAGAAGACGAGCAATCTGTTTTCTGTTATAAGTCAGATTTGCCACCTGATATAATAGATGGGAATGAAGTTATTTTTGACGCCATTCCATCTTTTGACAAAAAGAAGAATAAAGAATCATGGAAGGCTTCGAATATACGGCACTTTATATAAAACATAATAACAAAGTTTGGATGAAGATTAATGGGGGACGTTGGTGCAGAAAGTGCGTAGCGGTCAAATGAGGGCGTTCTCGCCGATCCGAAAATGTTACGATATGGTTTTGTTATCTCTAAACATTCGAAACTAGAGATAATGGGAAGTTATAGAGGAAAACCCGTGACTCAAGATATGTCAAGGTTTGGGAATGAATCTTGAATCGGCAAATGGCTTCTATGGGAGGGGTGAAAGAAAAGAGTCTGATCAACATTAGATGTTTGGCCTTTAATAGAGAGGAAAATACCAGGGAACAAAAGGAGCGGTGAAAGCATTGTGAATATGGCCAGGCTTTTCGCATTCATTTCCCTTTTTTGCATCACGGGCTGTTCAGGTGGTTCCGATTCTCTTCTTCGTTGGGCGACCCAAGTGGGCACTCTTTCCGGTACGAGGATCATGCTGATGTTAGGCGCAGATCCAAACTCACCGGACGAACATGGTAATATTCCCTTACACTTCGCAGTGATAAGACAACACTCCGGGGTCGTTGATTTATTGATCCTGAAGGGTGCCAATGTCAATGCAAAGAACGACCTCGACCAGACACCACTCTACCAGGCCGCACTCATCAACAGCTTGAACATGGCAAGACTACTGGTTGAGAAGGGTGCAGAGATTGATTTGAATGGAATTGGTGAATCTCCACTTTGTGTGGCAGCTTTGCTGAATAATCTGGACGTGGCAGAGTTTCTTATTCAGAACGGTGCAGTTGTCACCGCCGAGAGCCGTTTGGGCGCGCCACTCATGCAAGCATCCCGAGGCGGGCACATTAGGATGATCGAACTTTTGCTTGAAAACGGTGCCGACGTCAACGGAAGAGGAACTCGAGCTGAGATGTCTCCCCTGTCTGCCGCAGCTTCGAGTGGACATTCAGAGGCGGTGATATTACTCCTGAAGAGTGGTGCTGATATTAATGATCCCTTAGCGGTTGGCCTTGCCGCGTCTGGCGGACATAAAGAGGTGGTTCAGATGTTAATCGAAAAGGGTTGTCCTATCTCGAAGGCTCTTCATCACCTTGCATTCGACGATCGGATGGAAATTGCTGAACTGCTTATAGAGAAAGGCGCTAACGTTAACGAGAAATCAGAGAGCGGCGATACTCCGCTCCATCGTGCAGCTTTCTATGGGGCCGAAGGGGTGGTTGGAGTACTGCTCGCAAATGGTGCTGACGTCAGTATTGAAGATGACGATGGATTGAAACCGTTTGAATTAGCCATAGACGGAGGCCACAGGGAACTGGCTGAGACATTGCGGCTTCCAAAGAAAAATAGGGGACGTCCATGAAATTGTGACATTCTTGGTGAAGTTGGGGACCGCTTTGACTAAGTTGAGTTCTGTTCAGCACAATGGACAGCATTCAAGTGATACATTAACTTGTTATTGAAAGGTCAACCCCTTTAAAGGCATTGTGGCCGATCCGAAAATGTTACGATATGGTTTTGACATCTTCAGTCGTTGGATACCAAAGATAATGGCAAGTAATCTCTAAGAATCCTCGGTTTCAAAGAATAAAAACGGGGTCAGGTCTCAACGGGCTGTTGCCCAAATAAATGTTGAAAGACCATCGGTGTTTTGCTAGGAAATGGTAAACACTTTGAAACCGGAGTTGCAAAAC
>SDBU01003843.1_pt1 | contig 18860 bp, 16 predicted proteins | sample 2277071 | NCBI WGS metagenome assembly SDBU01 (sample SAMN10397929, study PRJNA504765) | marine sediment metagenome | isolation source: marine sediment core GS08_GC12, 126 cmbsf | place: Arctic Ocean: Gakkel Ridge, Loki's castle | collected 2008 | reverse complement strand
CAATGTCTCCTGGGTACATATTGATGAGCCGAAGTTCCAGTCATCGATAGCAACAGAAATACCCTTGACTGCAGATATGGCTTACTTTCGTTTTCACGGTAGAAATGCGGAGATGTGGTGGAAGGGCGATAGAGAAACCCGCTACAAGTACCTGTACTCACCTGAAGAAATTAACGAATTGGCGAATAGAGTGAAAGCTGCTGGCAATAAGGCTCAACTCTTATTCGCCTTTTTTAACAATCATTAGCAGGGATATGCACCCCGCAATGCCATTGATATGGCAAAACAGCTGGGATTGTCTGCTGGAGAGTTCCCTACCCAAATCTCACTACCGGACCAAAATATCTCTAAAGAATAAATATCTCTTCTTCAGGTCCCCGAGAACTGTTCTATCCGTTTGTCTTGGTAACAACAAATCATCGTTTAGTGCAGCGCTCAGGGCGCTCCGAGCAGGGTCATAATTTTCACACTTATTGACGTAGAACCTTATTTCTTGAGGTATTGACAATTCTATAAAAAGGACTAGAATTAAAAGGCATGACGTGATATAGCATCTAAAAACACAGGTATCGGGATGTGGCAGATAGGTGTGGGTATCAAGGGCACTGGAACCGCTAAATGAATGCGGTGGCTGGTGCCCTTTTTGGTAGTTAAGATGGAGTGGAAACTTTGGGAATTGGGCATCGTGTTATTAATGCCATGTACTATCCTGTGGTTAATAGTGACGCTACCGGATTATATCTGCGACTTCATGAGAGTACTAGGAAGAGTGTCTAACCCTATTGACCATGGAGCGGACAGCTTGAGATTGCCTTTGGAGTAAGAAGGAATTAGAAAATAAGCCTACATATGACAATCATGCATCTGAGAATAGAATAGAAATGTGATAGGCGCTAAATTCTTAAGGGGCAACTTCATAATCGATGGAAAATCACAATTTTGAGAGACAATTACTTAAAAGGTCAAAAGGTCCTTTTTGGACAGGCGTAGGCTGCATATTCTTGGGCCTACTAACATCAGTCTTTCTAGTCGTCATGCTTATTCTATACGCAAGAACAGCAACAGATGTATTTGCTATGGTATTTCTTGTCGCCCCCCCCCCGCTGCCTTTTTTATATGGCTAGGTATGTACTGCATAGAAGGTAGCAAATCAGTATACATAGCTCAACTAGGACAAGAAGTAGACTTCTCCAATGAAAAGCTGTTTGGAACTGTTTCGGTAAGGGAAAGGGAATGGGGAGGGACTACGAAGCACGTTTTCAGAAAGTTATATTTTTACTCAACTGGTATTTGGTCCCCTAATCCCGGGAAAGCCTTGTTTTCAAACGGTGAAGAAAGAGTATATCGTGATTCGGAAGAGGAAAGCTACACAATACCTTACGCTGCCATTTCTAAAATCAGGGTATACAAGGCATTTGGCTTCATACCGCTTATCGAGATTTGCACCCATTTGGGTAGTAAGAACAGGTTTACCTTGTTGAAGCATGCCTACCAGTGCTGCAGGATTGTCAAATCAGCGTGCCCTGATAAACTTGAGACTAAGTATAAATATCTAGAAGATGCGCGACGGGGGAAATACATTGAGGAGCCAAGCAAAATCAAGCCATATGTTTTGGTGCTTTTACTGGTATTGCTTGGCATAAGTAGTATCATAATGGGCATGTCATCTATGATAGGCACCGGGTTGGTACACGAAGGACCGCAGAAACAGACAAATGTAGTGGTAACAAATATTAAGATGGAGAGGGTCAAAGAGAGCAGGTCTGTAGGGTACGAATGGGTTACGATATATTCGGTCTATCTGGATTTCTCTGGCAGCGAAGTAGAACCTGAAATAAGTCACCTGCTTGGTGGAAAGCTTGAAGAGATGAGGGTAGATTCTCTTGAGGAGTTTAACCGTTTTAGACATTTTGCAACTCCTTATAGCGCTAGAGTTGGGTACCACCTCCGTACGTGGAAAATATATCCAAAGAGAACATTGGTAATTGAATCTGTAGACGGTGTGCGACCAGCAACGAAGAGTTTTGACTGGAGCGGGTGGATTTTGGACTATCCCCTGCCTGGTGACAGGGTACGGGGACCCGGATATGAGACGGCCCTATGGGCTCAGTTGCTTGCTTACGGTGGACTGCTACTGGGGATAGGTTTTTTCTGGTGGCGCAGGACTGGTAGGAAAAAAGTTTTGTAAAGTGCTTTTGTTTTGTACCCCTTCGTACCTTTTAATACTTATTCAAGCGGAGCAACTGCTGACTTGTGGCGGTGGGTGGTGTCCCTTTTTGGTTTGGTGATAACAGATTAAAAATCAGTAAGCCTGTCTTGCCGAACAGGCGGTAAGTAGGAAGTATTGTTATGCTCCACCAGCACGAAACGCTGGTCCTCGTAATTGAAGATAGTGATGGCACCGACGTCCTGCCTTATATTCCAGAAGTGTGAGTTGTCCAGCCCCAGCAAAGCGCATATCAGGACCTTGTTTACCACGCGGTGTGAAACCAGGACTACCGTGCCTGAGTATCCCGCTATTACCTCTCTTACCACCCGCATGGCCCGCTTTCTAACTTCATTCAGGTTTTCCCCGCCAGGTATTCTTAGCCGGTGGGGATTCTTGAGCCATTCACTATAGAGCCCCTTATATTTATCTTTTACCTCGTAACGGGACAGGCCCTGCCAATCCCCATAGTCAAAATCTATCAAACCGGGAGCAATCGTTACCTCAAGCCGCTGGTTACTGGCAATAATCTCAGCCGTCTTCAAGGCTCGCCATAGCGGACTGGAGTAAATAGACTCTATTGGTGAGTCGCGTAAATATTGCGACAGCGATTCAGCCTGCTTGGTTCCAGTTTCGTCAAGCTTAACGTCAGTCCTGCCTCTGAACACCTCTTTCACGTTCCACTCGGTTTCACCGTGCCGGGCTAGAATAATTTCTGTCATTTTGTTAACCTTTATACTGGACGGCTGATTTACAATCTACGAGGAGTATATCTGATAGTAAGGGCGCAATCAAGCAGACCTTGTCTCTAAGGTACCGAATCTTTTTGACATAATGGCAATAATTTCACCTGAAGTAGATATTTAACGAAACATTATAGTGCTAAACGGTATCTGGAAAGGGAAAAACGAAATGGTGAAAATAGACGAAGTGGCCGAAAAGACATACCAACTGGAGGTGCCACTAGCCGGGGTTTACTGGCTTACTACTGTATATTTTATCAACGAGGGGAGGGGAGTCTTGGTAGAGCCGGGCCCGGCGTCCGCTATTCCTTCCATTAAGGAAGCAATGACCAGGCTAGGCATGAAGGAGCTAGCCTATATCATACCGACCCATATCCACCTGGACCACGCCGGGGGGATGGGGGCTCTGGCTCAGCTTTTCCCTCAAGCCAAAGTGGTGCTGCACCCCCTTTCCGCAAAGCACGCCGTTGACCCCTCCCGTTGGAGCGAGAGCACCCGTATATCCTTCGGTGAGGATTTTGAGGCTCGCTATGGGGCTATTCTTCCCGTCCCTGAATCTCAGGTTAAGATTGCCGAGGATGGGGAGACCCTCTCCGTCGATGGCAGGGAGCTCCAGATTATCTATGCCCCAGGCCATGCCACCCATCACATAGCTGTCTTCGACCGGGAAACCGGGGGGCTTTTCTGCGGGGAAGCCCTGGGATTACGCTTACCATGGGCTGAGTCATCACCGCTGCCGTGTGCGGCGCCGCCATCTTTTGACCCTGAAGTTTACCGGCAAACCTTAGAAAAGCTGAGGAAGCTCAACCCACGGTTTCTTTGCTATTCCCACGATGGGGTCGGCAAAGAGCCGGAAGAACTCATTTCCAGAGCTGCCGAAAACACCCGGGCTTGGGGCGACATAGTCCGGAACGCTTTGAAGGAGGGAGAAGATATTGAGGCTATCGTGGAGAGGGTTCGAAAGCATATCTATGACCGTTTTGGGGTAACAGTGGAAGAAGTAGACCGAATGACCCTGGAAGGGTATATCTTTTACTTTAAAAGGAACGGGCTGGTGTAAAGGGAGGCTGGTTGATTGAACGTTCCCCGGCGACAGAATGCAGGCTATTTTTGAATAAATGAGTGAATTAGTTTATACTGAATTAAAGTCAGGAGGTTCGGCTAAGCAAAAGTGGATATATTGGAGGTACAGACAGATTTAATCAAGGGTTGGGTATTTGATATACAGAGGTACTCGATAAATGATGGGCCGGGCATAAGAACGACGGTCTTCCTCAAGGGTTGTCCGCTGGGTTGTCTCTGGTGCGATAACCCGGAGTCCCAATTTAAGATGCCCGAGTTATTATACCTGCCGTCACTGTGTATAAACTGTCATCGGTGTGTGGCGGCGTGTCCCAACGGAGCCACCACGGTTGGACCGGATGAGCGGATACGGATTAACCGTGACTTATGCCAGGTTTGCGGAAAGTGCGTCGAAACCTGTCCCACTGGTGCCAGGGTTATTGTTGGCGAACTGATGACCGTGGAAGAGGTATACCAGGTTGTCAGCAAAGACACATTGTTCTACCGCAACTCTGGAGGTGGAATGACCGCTTCCGGAGGGGAGCCCACGCACCAGCCGGAGTTCCTCAAAGCATTGCTCGCCCGTTGTCAGGAAGCCGGGTTGCACACGGTTCTTGATACCTGTGGACTGGTTGACTGGAAGACGTTGGAGGAAATCCTGGAGCATGTTGACCTGGTTCTATTTGACCTCAAGCATATGGACTCAGAGGCACATAGAAAGCTCACTGATGTGGGCAATGAGATAATCCTGAACAACCTGGAAAGCATGGCTAAGCTCAAATCGGTTGTCGTCCGGATACCGTTAATCCCCGGCTATACTGATTCCAAGGAAAATATTGAAGCATCAGGCCAGTTTCTTTCCCGCATCGGTGTCTCCAGGGTGGACGTTGTGCCTTATCACCAATTAGGCATGGGCAAGTACGAAAGGCTGGGCAAAAAGTACGAATTGAGCAGTGTCGAGGCAATGAGTGATGAACGTACGGAAATATGTATGCAGATGCTGCAACGTTACGGCCTGGAGGTTGATATAGCCTGAATATTTACGGACCCCCAGGGCCATGCCCCGGCTAACTTATCTCTGACGTGCCTACTTCCTTTTATCCAGTTTATGCCATGAATGGAAACTGATAATGCTGTCTTCGTCAAGGGTTGGCTCCTGTATCATGGCGATGGCTTTTAAATAATCAGCCAGCCGGTCAGGAAGCAGAAAATGGTCCTTCACGTAAAGGTAACCCTTCCTGCCCATCAGTTCTGCAGCACGGGGGTGAGTCAGCAGGTACAAAATGTTTTCAGCGGTATCCGTTATATTATAGTGAAAGAAGCCGTATTCACCATCCCGGACCTGCTGGGTTATGCCGCCTACGGGGCTGGCGACAACGGCTTTCCTTTTCCATAGCGCTTCGGTGACGGTAAGCCCGAATCCTTCCTTGGTGGAGAGCTGTAGTATAACTTTACTGGCTCTCTGCAGGGCGTTAATCTCCAGGTTGCTGGTTCCGGGAAGACACAGGATATGGACATCCGGGTCACCCTCTACCATTTGACGAATGTTAGCCAGGATTGTTTCTCCTTCAGGGTCGTCATCGGCAAGACCACCAGCTATAACCAGCTGACATCTGATGCTGGATTTGACCTGGTGATAGACCTCAATTACACTGTCCAGCCCCTTCCACGGGTCAAACCGTCCTATCTGGCAGATGATGGGTAACTTGGGGTCAATTTCATGCCTGTCCAGGACGCCGTCTATCTCATCCTGGCTTAGCTCCCGGTTCTTGGGCGAGAGCGGGTCAATAAACGGTGGAATAATAAACTTGGGAAACGGCCATCGACAGATGATGTACTGGGCAGCGGAAAAGATGGCGCCATCAAGGGGCTCCACCCAGTAATCAATGAAATACTCCAGTGACGCGTTGGCTCTTAATGTCTCCTCATCCATATCTATATGACATCGCCACAGCCACTTGGTATTCCTGTCACTGCCTTGATGTAAAGTGGGGGACAATCCCAGGGGCTGGGGGTCGTGAATGACAACCACGTCAGCATCCCAGTCTACTATGTGGCCGTTGTTGCTTTCCTCCAACGTCTTAAAATATATTCTCTCCATCTCGGAAGTGAAACAGCCGCCTCGGCCTTGAAGGAGGTTGTGAATACACTTAGTCACTTCGTAGAAGGGTTTAGTGCCCTGGATTACCTTCCACTCGACATCAAGGCCCAGCTGGTTCAGGAAAGGTATGCCAGAGAGAAGCATTTCCGCTACTCCGCCCCCGATGGCGGAAGAGTTCAGCTCGAGGATTTTAGTCCCTTTTACCTTTTGCACCGCCGCCAGTAACCTTTCAATCTTTTGCTCGCCAACTATCGGGAGGTAATCCTCCAATGGTGATACCGAAAATGGTGGGCCGTTGGAGCAGACACCCTTGCTCTTACTGTACATTGTGCCGTCAGGCAACGGCACATGCACTGAATCTTCAGAAGACACGTCCTTGGAACACGTCTCAACCATAGTCCCTCCTGCATTTACGCTATCGTTAGCTGTGATGCTGCTTAATTGCAGAACACGGGTTACTACCCAACTGCCATATTGCAGCTATAGGTAAGCAAAAGTAATTTACCCCTATTAGCTGATACAATACCAGCTAATAGATTGTATTATCGGTATTTCATGACGCTTCAGCAACGTAGCCAACACCTACAACATATCGGGGCTATTACCCATATCATAGTGGACTAATTGCATCTGAAGGTGTTCCTGTGGATAAAATGGACGCCAGGCGTTACTGGTTACTGAACGGGAGCTTGGGTGACAAAACTTGCGTGGAATGAGGCATTGAAAAGCTACTCCTGATTCCCGAAAGACCACATTGCCAGGAGCAGTGTGGCCAGTCCAAACGTGGCAAGTACGGCAACATTATCCCACAGTGACATAATGTGTCCAAACAGGTTGATATTAAAAGGAGAGTCAGCCGATACTCCCAGTATCACCTGGCGGATTGGGGCGATTCCATAGGTGGCGGGGTTTAGTTTTACCAGGATACTCATCCACGTGGGCAGTCCCTCCATGGGGAAGAATACCCCGGATAGAAATACCATGGGAAACAGCAGCATCTGCATCACTGCCTGAAACGCCTCCATGGACCGGATGCGTGTGGCTAGCAGGATGCCCAGAGCTCCCATTGTTGCCGCCAGTAGCAGCATTAGCGGCAGCAGTGCCAGAACTGACCACGCTGAAAAGGAAACACCAATCACGGGAGCCAGTAACAGGATGATGAGTCCCTGGACTAGCGCTATCGTTGCCGCCCCCAGAGTTTTCCCGATGGCCACCGAGCCGCGGCTGATTGGTGCTACCAGCACCTCCTTGAGGAAGCCGAACTCCCGGTCCCAGACCACGGACACCCCGGCGGTAAATGAACTCATCAGTACCGTCATCCCAATAATACCGGGGAACATGAACTGAACGAAATCGACTCCAGAACCAAGAGAGCCCATCCGGGCGCTAAGACCACTACCAAACACAAACAGAAAGAGGAGGGGAAAGGTTATCGACCCCATCAAGCGTATCTTATCGTGCCAGAACCGGAGTATATCTCGGTACCATATGGTGTATATGCTGCGCAGATTATGCATTGCTCCCTTCCTAATGCCTCATACGTCGGCCGTGCTGGCGAACCAATGCCTTGAACTCATCATTGACCGTCTCCTGCCGTATTTCCCGCCCGGTGAGCTTGAGAAAAACGTCATCCAGGCTGGGTCGACGCATGTTCACACTCAACACCTTGGTGGCGAATTCCTTGAGGAAGGGAGGGAGAAACTTCTCGCCACTGGGTACCTCGAAGGTGATTTCGCTGCCATCCTGTCTGGCCTCTATCTGATAGCGGAGCTTTATCTCTTCGGCCGCCTTATCGTTATCAGCGGTTTTTACCGAGATAATATCCTGGCTCACAATCCTCTTCAGCCTCTCCGGACTATCCATGGCAACCAGCTTCCCGTAGTCGATGATAGCGATTCGGTCTGCGTTCTCTGCCTCGTCCATATAGTGAGTGGTCAGGAAAACAGTCGTCCCCTCACGCTGTCGCATCTCGAGGATATATTCCCATATCCGGTTTCGTGTTTGCGGGTCCAGACCCAGCGTGGGTTCATCCAGGAACAGCACTTTGGGGTGGTGTAACAGACCGCGGGCCATCTCCAGGCGCCGTTTCATACCCCCGGAGTAGGTACGTACCTCGTTGGAACGCTTATCCCAGAGCTCCACCATCCGGAGCACCTGCTCAATTCGTTGCTGACGGATTACGGCCGGCATGTTATACACCAGAGCATGAAAGCGCAGGTTCTGTAACCCGCTGAGCCGCTCATCCAGGCTTGGGTCCTGGAAGACGAGCCCGATTGACTGGCGCACCTGGTTCTGCTGGCGAACGACATCAAAGCCATTAATAGTGGCCCGTCCGGAAGTAGGCCGGGATAAGGTACACAGGATATTGATGGTAGTCGTCTTTCCCGCCCCGTTCGGACCCAGAAAGCCAAAGATTTCCCCCGGGGCCACGCTGAAACTGATGTCATCCACGGCGGTTACTGACCCGAACCTTTTTACCAGGTTTTCTACTTTGATAATGCTGTCCGTTGTCTCCCTCCTGATGCGAAACTGCCGTCTACCCTATTCTAGCATTTTCCACCCTTCATTGTTTACCAAAGTTGCCCTTGTTATCTCCCAGGGTGGGAGGCGTAATGAAAAGCAGGTTTCACCCTTCATTAGTAATACAGTGGACACGGGGCTGACTTTACTATATAATCCTTTTCAGCCTGTATTAGGGGAAATAGTTATGGCAAAAAGGCTCTATCGCAGTCAAAGCAACCGGATGATATGGGGTGTTTGTGGCGGACTGGCTGAGTACTTTAACCTGGACCCGACCATAGTCAGGATTATTGCGGTACTGCTCATATTTGCCAATGGACTGGGCATCCTGGCCTATATAATTCTGGCCATGGTTGTCCCCTTGGAAAGCTCGGAGACTACCGTACCTAAAGACACCATCAAGGAAAATGTTGAGGAAATAACCAGCACGGCCAAAGAATTAGGTCGCGAAATACGTTCCACATTTGCTGGAGGGGATAAGTCTGAAAGCGCCAGCGGAGTTCGCCAGCGTCCTCATGTCATCACAGGAATCCTTGTCATTGTCGTCGGCATCCTGTTGCTGCTGAGCAATGTGAACCTATTGTGGTGGCTTCGCTGGAGCTACCTCTGGCCCCTGATTATTATTGCCGTGGGTCTGCTGATTATGTTTGGTGCCAGGAGAAAGTAACGGTGTCTGAGCCAAAGGCATACCGAGAACATCATCCCCCCTTGTTTGGCATTTTCCTGTTATTTCTGGGAATAATATTTCTTCTGCAGAGCCTTGGTGTTCTTTCTTGGGGTCTGTGGCGAGAAATGTGGCGGTTCTGGCCGGTACTGGTGATTGGTCTTGGACTCAGGCTCCTGCTTAAAAACTATAATCCCTGGCTGGTAAGTGTCATATTTCTGGTGCTGCTCTGTGCTGGCCTCGTCGTAGCCATCTGGCAATACGGACTACCTTAGCCGATATTAGGGATTGCCGGAGCTATTAAAGACTCTACTTTTTCTGTTCCTGTTCCAATATCTCGGCGATTTCCTTTTCCAGCTGTATCACGTCCACCTTCTGCCCCGCCGGCACCAGAGGTAGCTTATCCCTGACCTCCAGCCTTTCCGGAAATTTGAAGGGAGCAAGTTTATTGGATTTCAAGAACTCAGTAATTTCCTCAAATGTTACCTGCTGACCCCGCCTGGGCACGATAAAAGCGCATGCCTTCTCACCCATTATCCGGTCAGGCATTCTGACCAGGGAGACCTCGCTTATCTTGAGGTGCTGCACCAGCAGGTCCTCAATCTCCTTGGGGTAGATATTCTGTCCCCCACGGATGATGATGTCCCGCCGACGCCCCATAATTATTAAGTTACCGTCTTTATCGAGGTTTCCCTCATTAGTGGTGTCAAACCAGCCATTTTTCCACGTTTGTTCAATCAACTCTAGGTTCTTATAATAACCGCTACCGCTGGTTGGTCCTTTTATCAGTACCTCACCCATTTCCCCCTGAGGAACTTCGTTCCCCTTATTATCCACTATCTTGATCTCATTGCCATCGTAGGGACGTCCCACGGTCCCTATTCTTATTTCCCGGGGCTCGCTGAGTGTGCTTGAAGTTATCGGGCCGCTATCCATAGTCCCGTAGGTCTGGACATAGCGACACCCCAGTGTGTCCTCCGCTCTCACCGCCAGTTCAAAGGGGAGTAAGGTCGTTGAGTGTGCCATTAGACGCAGCGAGCTGAAGTCATACTTATCCAGTTCCGGGTGCTCCAGTAGATGGGCAACCTCGGCAGGAACAATGCCGGCGACCGTGATTTTCTCCTTTTGCACCAGCTCGCAGAAACCCTCTGGAGTGTACCGGTCAAGCAGAATGAGTTTGGCGCCGACCATTGGCACCGCGTATACGGAGAATATTGATAACCCGCCGCCAATAATGTTATAGAAGGCACCAACGATATCATCCGATCTTAGTTCCCAACGCCGGGCTAAGACCCTGGCGGCACACCGCAAGGCAATAGCCTCCCAGGCAGCACACTTGGGGATGCCGGTGGTGCCGCTGGTGGTAACCACGCGGGTAATCTCATACGGCTTGAACCTCGTCTGTTGCAGGTAATCCGGGGAATGTTGGCTAACGGCGTCTTTCTGAACCAGGCTGTCAAAGGCGGTTGTTCCCTCAGGTATATCATCGCCGGTAATGATAATGTGCTCTAATTTGGATAGTTCCGGACGAAACTCCATAAGCATATCAAAGTAATTGAAATCACGGAATGCCCGGGGGATAAGTATCCCTTTAGCCTCAGTATGCCGCAGAAGTGCCCTTATCTCATTGTGACGAAAGGTTGACTGAGCGGTAACAATGGTAATGCCCGCCTTTTCGCCGGCAACTATGAGCAGATAGAGTTCAACTGAATTGGGTAATTGCACCAGGATTACATCATCACGTTTAAAGCCCATATCCAATAGCCCCAGAGCGAGCCGGTCACTCTGCTGGCTTACCTCCGCCCAGGTCAGGCGGTGCCTGGCATCAACCAGTGCCTCTTTGTCAGGGAAGTCCCGGGCGTTTTGGTCAACATTATCCGCCATCAGTGTCAAGTCCCAGTAGCCCTTCTCCAGGTACTCGTCAATCAGTCCCTTGGTATATCGTGGTCCTATCATCTGCTTACACCCCCGGCGTTATTATTACTGGGCATAGGGACGTCCCGGTAATGCCAGACCCAATCTCTGCGTAATCTTGATTGCCCAGGGCTTGTCATACGCTCGTCCCAGTGCTGACCTTACCCATAGCACGTCCCCTCCCGGTATTTTATCCGGGGAACTGGAGACTATGGCTTTTACTATCTCCCCGTCATACTTTCGTGGTCCCGGGGTTAAGTCCTGGATAAATAGCTCGACTTCCTGCCCTTCTTTCAGGTCACCGAGACTTTTTACCCGGGTTACATATTCGGTCATCGCTTTACCTCCTTAAGTCGGACTTAATCTAGAATCCAGCCGTTCTCTATTCAGCCTAATCAGCACCAGTGGTTAGCGGTTTTGGTGAAAGTCTTGACAAGATAAACTTAAAAAGAAGAAAGGCTATTGTGATACCGCTCCCAATAATAGTAGTAAGCTCCAGCGGCCCGAAAATAGGGGTAAACCCCGGCGGATGATAGACTACCAGTGCGGCACCGGCCAGGAGTATAATCCGCCACAGGATATTTAAATTTCCGAACATGTATCCGGCAAGACCTCCCGCCAGGGCTATAGTGGCGATAAAGGTTGTAGCGGCGGCAAAAAGAACATCAACTGCTGTGCCCTCCATTAACAGCGCCGGCTGGAAGACAAATATAAACGGTACTATAAAGCCTACGATAGCCAGGCGGGCGGCGGTAAGGCCGGTTCGCATCGGCGGTGCTCCGGCGATACCCGCAGCAATGTAGCTGGTAGGGCATACCGGCGGTGTAATGAGAGCCGCCACACCAAAGTAGAAAACGTAGAAATGAGCGGCTATGGGAATGAAGCCGACCTCTATCAGTGCCGGGGCTACCAGCACTGCCATTACAATATAAACGGCGGAGGTTGTCATCCCCATACCCAGTATAATGCAGGATACCGCGGCCAGCAGCAGGAGCAGCCATACATTCCCGCCCGCCAGCCCCAGCAACCCCATTGAGAGCCGATAGGAAAGGCCGGTGAGTTGCACGCAGCTCACAATAATCCCGGCTACGGCACAGACAACCGCCATCATTAGCATAGCTACGGCAGTATTTTTCAGCGCCAGGTATATCTTGTTCAGGTTCATACGGTTGCTTTTGTTAAAGAAGCCGATTATTATCAGAGCTCCGGTAGCATATAGTGCCGATAGCTCGGGAGAAAACCCCTTGACCATTAGTAAATATATCAGGATGGCCAATGGTATCATGAATTGCCATCCTGCCATTAACGTCTTTTTCATGCTGGGCAACTCATTGCGCGGAAGGCCACGAAGCCCGGTCTTGACGGCTTCAAAGTCAATCATAAGGAACAGGGCGCCAAAGTAGGCTACCGCCGGTAGCAGACCGGCCAGCACTATCCGGTTGTAGGGCAGTTGCAGAAAATCTATCATGAGGAAGGCGGCTATCCCCATAATCGGGGGCATAATCTGCCCCCCATTAGAGGCGGCGGCTTCCACGGCTCCGGCAAAGTGCGGCCGGTAGCCGGTCCGTTTCATCAGGGGAATGGTCAGTACACCGGTGGTGGCGACGTTAGCCATGCCACTCCCCGAGATTGTCCCCATCAGGGCGCTGGCTACCACCGCCACCTTGGCGGGCCCGCCTCTGACATGCCCCAAAAGGGCCTGGGTAACGTTAATAAACCAGTCCCCGGCCCCGGTAACAAACAGGAACTGGGCAAACAGGACAAAGGCAACGATAATGGTGGCCGAGATATTCAGTATATTACCATACAGTCCGGTCACAAATAGACCTACGTAGCGCCCTACCCTGGACCAGCTATGTCCGGAAGCTTCCAAAAACCCAGGCCAATGGTCAGCGGTTAGGGCATAAAGGATAAAGGCGGCAGCAATTGCCGGGATAATCGGCCCCATGAGACGCCGGGTCGCTTCCAGCACAATCAGCATGTTAATCCAGCTGCCAATGTTCTCATAGGTTGCCAGGTAACCGGTCACGCTGCGGGCATACAGCGCATCATAGTTGATAATAATGTAGAGATTCCAGCCTAACCCGAGGAGACCGAGAACCACATCATACCACGGCAGCTTTTGCCGGGATGCCTTTTCCCTTATCGGAACCAGCCAAAATACCAGGAGCAGGATGAGACCGAGGTGTATTGCCATGTGCAGGGGCATGTCAATAATTATCCCGGCCCGGGCAAGAAAGCCGGGAATGAAGGGGATAATGTAGAGAACGTGATATAGGGAAAAGGTAATGGCTATAGCCGAGACAACTATAGCCATCACTCCCCTGTGCTGTCGGTATTTTACCTCTTGGGTCTGGTCAACCGCCATTAGTTACTCTGCTTATCAATCTTCCTGAACAATCCCGGAAGTTTATTAACTTTTCTGCCCGATCTCCTTCAGCCAGTACTCATGCGTGGCTATGGATTCAGGAGTGAGGTACCCCCTGTCCCTGTAGTACTTGTAGGCCCCGGCATGGTAAGGCCCGAAAGCATTATTGACCAGACCTTTGAACGTCCAGTCTTTAAACGCCCTATGGACACCCCTGAGTTCGTCAATATGCAGGTCTACGGCTTGAGCTATATCATAGACTAAAGCATCCGGCAGGTCTTTCCTTATCATAATTCCCGCCTTGGAAGCAGTCCACTTCATATCTTCAGTCTGCCCTTTGTACGTGCCCGCCGGGATAATCTGCACCATCGTCCACGGTACTTCCTTGAGAAGATGGTCGATGGCCTTATCACTCAGAGGCAGCAGGCGGAAAGGAGTAGTGAGTTCAGCTTCTACCATAGCTGACATTGGCGCCGCACTGTGGTGGAAGAAGGCATCGGCTCTTCCCTCTACGAGGGCTTTTACTGCGTCACTCTGTCTCAAAGCAGGCATAATGACAAGGTCATCCCTGGTCATGCCATAAGCTTCAAGGACTGCCGGCCAGTTATCCTGGTAGAGAGCCTGTCCGGGTCGGTCAAACATGGCCCTTTTGCCTTTAAGGTCGGGAATAGTATAAATGTCCGAGTCTGCTCGGACCACCCAGTGACAGGTTGACTTGTATTCGCCAAAGAAAAGCCCGCGTAGGATGTTTGAACTTCCCTTGGGGAATGGTTCTGCCTCACGAAGCCCATAAACTGCTGAAGCACCACCGGTGCCGGTTAGTTGGGCATCGCCCTTAACCATGACCATAGATGCCGCCAGAGAACCACTTTCTGGCTGTGGTGAGGTGGGTATTCCTGTATATTTCTCTATAATCTTGGCTATGCCAGCGGAATATATCGAAAGCGAAGCGGTTGGCGGTGGACTGGTAAAGACCAGAGATTTAGGCCACTCTGGCGCTGGTGCTGGAGGTTTCGGCGCTGGTGCCGGCGCTGGTTTTGGCGCTGGTGCCGGCGCTGGTTTTGGCGCTGGTGCCGGCTTGGTTGCGGGTGCCGGTGGTGCCGGTGCTGGTGCTGGGACTGGTGCTGCACAGCCAAAGCCCAGAGCCACCACGGCGACAATTACAAGCAAACTCACAATGGTTACTATTTTTTTCATGCTTATCCTCCTCTGTTTTTTACCACAAAGACCCGAATAATTGACCTATACCATAACATGCCACCTCCTCATCGCCAAACGTTGGAGCCGAAGCTTCATATTTATTTGGTTAATTTATCACAGGTGAGTGAATACTATAACACGCCACCCCTTTTGTCAAGACTTTTTTACCCGCTGTAATAAACTCCGGCATAGCCGTAGGCAGAGCTTGTTGTTTCGCCCCGCTTTGTGTTAAAATTTTGCCTTTGGGAGGGTTAGACAGGAAGCCAGGCAAGGCCGGCCTTGTTTCACCTTTGGGTTGACTATTCGGCCCCAAGATTTTAGGAGGGACAGATAAATTGGCGTATCAAAAAGGCGAAGATGTAGAAATAAACATTCCCGAGCGGATGAATATTGCCTCCATATTAATCGACAAAAACATAACCGGTGACCTTGTCCACAAGAAGATTATTCGTTTTACCGGTGAGCCCCCAAGATATATGCCAGTAGACCTAACCTTCGGCGAGATGCGGGACATGGTTAATAAAGCAGGTAATGCCCTGGAGAGCCTCGGTCTGGAAATTGAGGATAGAGTGTTGATGATTGTTCTGGATTCCCCGGAATTTATTGCCACCTTCCTGGGGGCGATAAAGATAGGCGCCGTCCCGATACCGGTGAATACCATGCTGGGCCCGCAGCAGTATCAATATATGCTCAATAACAGTAGGGCCAAGGCGGTGGTGGTTCACGAAGAGATAGCCGGGGCCATCAGAGAGATAATAGGGGAGCTAAAGTTTCTGAAATATTTCATCGTTATTGGAGACGCCAGGACCGGGGAAATAGCCTACCATGATATTGTTAATCCGGCTTCCCCGCAACTTGAAGCGGTTAAATTGAGCAAGGACGACGTTGCCTTCTGGCTATATAGCTCGGGGACAACCGGTGCCCCCAAGGGAGTGGTTCACCTGCAGCACGATATACTCTACTGCACGGACACTTTTTTTAAGCACGTACTGAAAATAGATGAAAATGATGTCTTCTTCTCGGTTAGCAAGCTTTTCTTTGCTTACGGTCTGGGCAGTGGCATGTATGGCCCACTGCGGAGTAATACCACCACAGTGTTATTCCCCGGTACACCCGAAGAGGAAAAGATGTTTGGAATAATCGAAAAATACCGGGTGACTGTTTTTTCTTCCGTGCCTCGGGTTTATGCCCGGATGCTGGCAATAGAAGGAGCGGAGAAGAAATACGACCTTAGCTCACTGCGGCTGTGTATAAGCGGAGGGGAGGCGCTTCCGCCGACGATATATTACCAGTGGCAGGAGCGGTTTGGCGTGGAACTTATTGACGTTATTGGCTCAACTGAGATTTGCCACTGCTACATTTGTAATCGGCCGGGAAAGTCCAGACCTGGCACCACGGGAATAGTTGTGCCCGGCTACGAGCTGAAAACAGTTGATGATGAAGGTAAGGATACCCCGGTGGGAGAAGCGGGCCGGATGTTTGTCAAGGGCGATTCAATAGCGGCTTATTACTGGAATGAGCATGAAAAGAGCAAGCAGACCTTCGTCGGCGACTGGATAAATACCGGAGACCTATATATTCTGGATGATGAAGGGTTCTGGAAACATGCCGGCAGGCATGACGACATGATGAGGAACAGGGGGTTATGGGTCTCGCCGGTTGAGGTTGAGAACACTATCGCCGAGCACCCGTCAACACTTGAGGTAGCCGTGGTTCAGGGCTTTACCAAGAAGAAGCTGGAAATCATCAAGGCATTTGTGATACTAAAGGACGGGTATAAATCCTCGCCACAACTTGAGGCTGATTTGAGGAGTTTTCTCAGGGATAGGGGCCTGGCGGGTTACAAGATACCGGAGGCATTCGAGTTCGTGGATGAGCTCCCCAAGACAGCTACGGGGAAGGTTCAGCGCTATAAAATGCGGCAGATGGAACGTGAGCGGATGGGAGGCTAGGCAATAGCATAGTGACCAGACTCAGCTAGACTACCTGGTGCCTGGTGACAAACCGCCTCATCCTTACCAGTGCCTCTTCGATATCGGTCAGTGATGTGGCATAACAGCAGCGGACATAACCCTCACCGTGCTGGCCGAAGGCTGAGCCCGGCACCACGGCCACTCGTTCTTCGAGCAGGAGCTTTTCCGCGAATTCCTCCGAGGTCATACCGGTACATTTTACCGAGGGAAAGGCATAGAACGCCCCCCGGGGCTCGAAACAGGACAGCCCAATATCGTTGAAGCCTTTGACGATTACCAGACGTCGGCGGTTATATTCCTCAGCCATCTCGATAGCACTATCTTCACCGGTCCTCAGTGCCTCAATGGCTGCCATCTGCCCCATAATAGGGGCGCACAGCATGGTGTACTGGTGAATCTTGGTCATGGCGGCAATAATCTCCCGCCGGGCTGCCGCATACCCGATACGCCAGCCGGTCATGGCGTAAGCCTTGGAGAACCCGCCAAGCAGAATAGTGTTTTCTTTCATCCCCGGTAAGGTAGCCACACAGGTGTGTTCCATGCCATATACCAGCTTGGCGTAAATCTCGTCGGAAATTACCAGTATCTGGTGGCGTTGAACCACCTCAGCTATCTGCGCCAGCTTCTCCCGACTCATCACTGCCCCGGTAGGGTTGGCCGGGTAACCGATAAGAATGGCCCTGGTTTTATCCGTAATCAGCGCTTCAATATCGGCGGCGCTAATCTCAAAGTTGTTCTCCTCGGCGGTAGGCACTTTGACCGGCTTGCCTCCGGCCAGAATAACACAGGCGTCATAGGAAACATAGTGAGGGTCAGGCATGATAACCTCGTCACCGGGGTTGAGGATGGCCCTCATTGACAGGTCTAACCCTTCGCTAACCCCAACGGTAATCAAGAGCTCGCCGTTGGGGTCATATTCCACCTGGTAAGTATTCTGCAGGTATCGGGACAGCTCCTGACGAAGCTCCGGCATACCCAAATTTGAGGTGTACATGGTGTGACCCTGTTCCAAGGAGAAGATGGCAGCCTCGCGAATATGCCACGGGGTAGCAAAGTCAGGCTCGCCGACCCCCAGTGAAATGACCCCTTCCATAGAAGCCAGCAGGTCAAAGAACTTGCGTATTCCAGAGGGGGCTATCCGCCTTACCTGCCGTGAGATAGGTGGTTTATGTTTTTTGATTTGCTGTCGAGCCCTTGTTGCCATAATGCTTTCCTGCCCTGTAGTCAGAGTACCACTGCCTGCCGTTTGACCTCTTCCTCGCCTTCCAGAGTCTCGCCGTCCTCTTTATAGCGCTTGAGGACAAAGTGGGTAACCGTTCCCTGCACTCCTTCAATAGGGGCTAACTTTTGCGAGACAAAATCAGCCACCTCATGCTCGGTTTTGCCAACGACCACCACCAGCAGGTCGTAGGTTCCCGATACCAAATAGACCGTGCGAGCTTGAGAAAAAAGGTAGATACGCCGGGCAATAGCATCAAAACCAACGTCTTTCTCCGGAGTGACCTTAACCTCTATCAGAGCCCATACCTGCTCCCGGCCCACCTTCTCCCAGTTGATTATCGCCTTGTACCTCAGGATAGTCCCATCTTTCTCGGCTTTCTTAATGAGCCTGGATACCTCAGCGCCGGGGGAATCGGTCATGGTGGCTATCTGCTTGATGGAAGCCCGGGCGTCATTTTCCAGTATTTTAAGAATTTCTTTTATCATGGTTAACTCCTCACCTCCCTTCAGTCTACCCCTCACCAACGAGTTCCACTATTGACCAATCTTTTTGTATCTCATTATAGCAGAGTTGGAACAATTTGTTACCCCCTGTGTTTACAAGAAAACACTTCTTTCCCGGTTCCTGCCACGCTTTTTCTATCTTTTCCACATCATATTCTGTGCCCTGCCACTGGAAGGACCTCGGCTCTTCGGCGTAGGTGTGACCGGAGTAGCAGCTTACTTTAAGGCTATCTTTGTCCAACCCCACCCCCAGTTATGTTTTATTTTGGTAACCCTCCCCCTGTGTCCCCCTCGGTGGATTGGATGCAATTGTTCACCCAGAGGAATGATGGTTTGAATCTCAACACCTTGCCCATCGTAAAGTACCTTTTCAATTAGAAGCCT
>SDBU01003842.1_pt1 | contig 18862 bp, 14 predicted proteins | sample 2277071 | NCBI WGS metagenome assembly SDBU01 (sample SAMN10397929, study PRJNA504765) | marine sediment metagenome | isolation source: marine sediment core GS08_GC12, 126 cmbsf | place: Arctic Ocean: Gakkel Ridge, Loki's castle | collected 2008 | reverse complement strand
ATCAAAGGCTTGCGAGCGTGTACATCTTCCATAAATCACGCTACATTCCATCCTACTGGCGCTTTTTTGTAGATAGAGAACTGAAAGAAATCGGTTACAGTTCCCTGGAAGAAGGTCAGTTGATCCTGGCTCGGGACAGCACCGAAGAATGGTATTATTTCCTTCCCAGAGAAGACTCTATCTGAGAGGTGCTGCTATTGCGCCGCCAGGTGTCCGGGTGTGATGTTCGGTGTATACAGCACTTTACCGCCATCAATTCGTGGATAATACTGGCTATGTACCCCGATACTGCCGGGTTTAGAATAATTAGTTGGGACTGTTACGAAACGGGTATCGCTGAAGTTGACGACGCCAGGCAACGTCTGGTCTACCCAAAAAACAGACTCTGAGTGTTCACTATCGTCCCTTGGTGGCGCTCTCCACAACGTCGTTCTTGGATGACCTCGGTAGAGCACCAGGCCGATGCCTAATCTCATTGACCTCGCCCGATAACATCCTTAGATTGATGGCGATGAAAGGAGAGCATCATGAAGGGAAGCCTGGTACTGGAGAAAGTTAACGATCCCGATTTGCAGCGTGAGTGGCACCAATACCTGGAGAAACTGGATACAGCGCTGAAGAATCTCAGGAAAGCACGGCAATTACAGGGGCAGGATCAGTCGAAGCTCGAGTACCTGGAGATCGCTCTGCGCTTTTCGGAAGCGCGGGACGACGAGCGGAACTTCTTCTTTGACACCTTCGTTGAGCAGCGTACCCAGAAGAGACGAGCCAACGACAACCTGGACCGGAATTCGGAAAAGACGTCCGGTTGACTTCGATACTTTTGAATACATCTCTTTGCAGCTTGTGCCGGATGATCTGAGTTGCACGGCCGGACCTCTAACCGCGATGTTGCTCTCGTCCGCAGTCTATAGCAGACGTTCTTGACGACGGTATTTATCTGCTGACAGCAGCACCCAAAGTCGTATATTCACAAAAGCTGTAATTGCCAGGTGTATCACGGAGGAGACCAGCCATGAACAAAGATATTGAGAAATTTCACCGGATGCTGAACGAAGCGGTCGGCTACATTCAAGGGCAGGTCAAGCTGCAACCGGATATCGGGATTATCCTCGGTACCGGGTTAGGTTCGCTGGTGGATGGTATCGAGATGGTCGGTACCGTCGACTATGACAAGATTCCGCATTTCCCGGTGTCGACCGTTGAGTCGCACGCCGGGCGGCTGTTGTTCGGCAAACTGCGCGGCAAGCCGGTCGTTTGTATGCAGGGTCGGTTCCACTACTATGAAGGCTACTCATTCCAGCAGATTGCTTTCCCGGTGCGGGTGCTCAAGGCGCTGGGGATCGGCACGCTGATCGTCTCCAACGCTGCCGGTGGTATGAATCCCAATTTCAAATCGGGCGATATTATGCTTATCAAAGACCATATCAATTTCTTCCCCGGCAACCCGCTGATCGGTCCCAACGACGACAACCTGGGTGATCGTTTCCCCGACATGTACGAAGTCTACAACCATAAATACTTACAAATAGCCAAAGAAGTGGCACTCGACCAGAAACTGCGGCTACAGGAAGGCGTTTACCTCGGCCTGACCGGCCCCTGCCTGGAGACGGCGGCCGAGTATCGCTTTTTCCGGACTATCGGGGCTGACGCGGTCGGGATGTCGACTGTGCCGGAGGTAATTACCGCCCATCACCAGCACAATAAGATTCTGGCTTTCTCGATCATCACCGACATGGGCCTGGCCGACAACATGCACCCCTGTTCGCTTGAGGACGTAATCTCCACCGCCGCTGCCAGCGAACCCAAATTACGTGATTTGATTGCAGGTTGTGTGGAGGGGATGTGAGGGGGGAGGGACTGATGATTAATGAGGCACTCATACTTCAATTGTTGACCGAAATCTATCTTGATGAAAATAACTTTGCGGGAACCACAGTATCAGATTTTGCATCGGTTCTTGAAGTCAGTGAAATTGACATTTTAGAATCTGTGATGTCATTGGCTAAACAAGGAAAGGTTTTTACAAATCCAAGTGATCTCAATTCCGTGTTGAGAGAGCATGAATCTTCAAGGAAGGAGTCAACTAAGGAGGGGCAAGACTCGGAAGAATCTGTTATCCCCATTGTTGTTGTGTTTCCGTCGACTACTCATCTTAGAGAAGTTGTAAACAAAGAGGAGTATTCTGGGCGACCATTTATGCTGAAGTTGGCATTAGGTGAATCTCAGCTCAAACCATACTTTTTTGATCTCAGAGTTCTGGAGTTCTATAGAAACGATCCTCGTTACCATTATAAATGCACAGATGTTGGAGGAATGATATTCCTTCACGATTCACAATATGAATCAGACTCCACTAACCCTAGTGACAAAATCTGCCTGAAGACTTTTGGTTTTGCATACGATGATGAAGGGAATCGCGCTGTCGTTGTATATCTGTGGTACCTATCAAGATTAACCCCCAAACATCAACGGATTTGGGAAGCGAGTCTGCTCAAGGGAAACTACAAGCTTCATCCAGATTATTTTCGAGGTTCTATCAAGGGCGAGTTTCCTCAGAAAATCTCAATCTTCGATGCCTTTCTTGAAGAAATGAGATTAGTAAATGAAATGTCTACAGCTATGGGACGTGACCCATTCTTTAGAGAAGAATTTTCCAATGAATCTAAGCCAAGACAGTTTGGTTTTATTATTCGTCCCACATACAATGAGTTCTATGATTTTGTTCTCTTGCTTGATAAAATGCTATCAGAGAACATCAATAAAAATTTCTTTTCCTCTGATATATTATTTGAAGAGGAAGAGGAACGAAAAGATGGTAAAATAGCTGTCAAACAAAAGTTGTCAATCACATGGCTTTCTGACTGGCTTAATCTATGTTTCCGAACGGCTAACGCAAATACAATAGTAGAAATGATAAGTACATTTCGTAAGATTAGGAAACTTCGCCAGAGACCAGCTCACAAGATTGCTGAAGATCAATTTGATCAAATATATTTCAAGCAACAAAGAGAACTGATTATTGAAGCTTACAAAGCTGTAAGAAATCTCCGACTTATACTTTCCAATCATCCAAACTGTAAAGATGTAAAGATATATCCCATGTTAGAAAAGGGTGATATTTGGACTTATTAGAATAGTGTTCCTTCAGTTGACTCAACTAGACGATTGTTGGTTGCTTGATCAAACATTGTTGAAACTACAACAGCTACGGTATACTCACTCATTGTCATCCCCGCGCAGGCGGGGATCCATCTTCCGTTCATTGTTACGTAATGTCCTCACTGGATTCCCGCTTTCGCGGGAATGACATTCGGTAATCTCAAATGATCGACGTGAATGAGATTGCCACGCCCGCTTTCAGCGGGTTCGCAATGACGGCCTTAAGAGTGCCGGACCACAAAGACGGTTTGCTACCTTGCAGGCTTGCCAAATTGCGTTCTATCCCATACCTTCCCCTCATGTACGATATTCGCGCCATACCCGATGAGCAGTTGGATGAGTTTATCCGCGTAGCCGCCGATGCCGTCGATACAGTAGACCGTATCTTCGCTACTGACCACAAACCGGTCTGTATGACCGATTTCTGATTGGGCAATCATAGAAAGGAACATAATGACAACCGCTACTGACTCCAAACCCAGGGCGATCCCCACCCGCGATGAACTTGATGAACGTCACAAATGGAACCTTCGGGATATATACAAATCCGAAGCTGACTGGGAAGCTGATTTTGAGAAGATCCAGAGCCGGATTGAAAAGGTGAAAGAGTTCAAGGGGCAACTTGTTGCCTCGGCCAAGGTGCTTTACGACTGCCTGCAGATGCGCAGCGATATGCTGTTGACCGTCGCCAACCTGTATCAGTACGCACACCTCAGCCAGGATTTGGACAACCGTGTCTCGAAGTACCAGGCGATGACCGAGCGGGCGGCGATGCTGTCATCTCTGGCGGCAGCGGCGTTTGCTTTTGTGGAACCGGAGTTGCTTCCCGTTAAGGACGAACAACTGCTTGAGATGGCGGCACAGTTTTCTCAATCCGATGTGTACGATTTCTATATCAGGGAATTCATCCGTTCCCGGGCACATATCCGCTCTCAGGAAGTGGAGGAACTGCTGGCGCAGTCGGCCATGGTCACCCGTGGTCCGAGTTCGATCTTCACCATGCTCGACGATGCCGATATGAAATATCCTTCCATCAAGGACGAAAAAGGCGCTGAAGTCACTCTCACCAAACAGCGTTTTGCCAAATTCCTGGATTCATCGGATCGCCGGGTGCGCCGCGACGCCCATCAGGCATTCTATTCGGTTTACAAAGATCACATCAATACCCTGGGAGCAGCCCTGTCGGCCGCCGTAAATGCCGATCTGTTTCAATCACGTGCCCGCCGGTTTGAGAGCTGCCTGCACTCCGCACTGTACCCCGGCAACATCCCGGTCTCTGTCTATCACGCCCTGCTGGACGCTACCGAGGCCAATCTAACCGGTTTGCACCACTACACGGCCTTACGTCGGCGTGTGCTGGGTGTGGACACATTGCAACCATATGATATGGTTTGCCCCCTCTTCCCGGAGAAGGATTACGAAGTTACCTATGACGATGCGATCCGGACCATTCTGACCGCTATGAATCCGTTAGGTGACAAATACTGCCGGGTTATGGAGAAGGCTTTTGCTTCTCGCTGGGTCGACGTCTATGAGACCGAGGGTAAAGGAAGCGGCGCCTACAACTGGGGTAATTACCGAGTGCATCCGTTTGTCCTGATGAACTACAATGACACCGTCGACAACATGTTCACCCTGGCGCACGAGATGGGACACGCCCTGCACAGTCACCTGGCCAATTCCACGCAACCGTACCCCAAGTCGCAGTATTCGATATTTCTGGCCGAAGTAGCTTCCACTCTCAACGAAGGTCTGTTGCTGGACCACCTGCTTAAGAAAACAACCGACAAACAGGAGAAGTTGTACCTGCTGAACCGGCAGATCGACAACACGGTAGGGACGTTCTTTAACCAGGTGATGTACTCCCGTTTCGAGTTGCGCATTCACGAGGAAGTGGAGAAAGGGGGAGCGTTGTCACCGGAGATGCTGTCCAAATTATGGGGTGAGTTGACGGAGAAGTACTTCGGACCCGAACTGACAATCGACGACCTGAGCCCCATGAAATGGAGCCGCGTGCCACATTTCTACATGACCTACTACGTCTATCAGTATGCCACCTCGTATGCCGCCTCGCAGGCGATTCTGGGTCGGACGTTGGCCGGTGAAGATGGTCTCATTGAACGTTACCTGAAGATGCTGTCGGCCGGTGGCAGCGACCATCCCATTGAACTGTTGAAGATAAGTGGTGTCGACATGACCACCCTCGACCCGGTGGAAGCGACGTTGAAGCTGTTCGCCGAGCAGGTAGACCAGATGGACCGGCTGGCGTAAAATCTACTCCCGGACGAGCTTGAGCGTGCCAGTGGACTTGTACCCCACCTATCAGGTGGGTCTTGATTCGTTATGGCGGCTCCCCCTTCGTGATTAACCCACCCGTTGGGTAGGGTACAACCGTGGTTCCGACTGGCTCGGCTACGTGTAAAACCTCGTTACCCCTTCATCACTCCCATCGGTTTCATCCGGGCGACTTTGCGGGCGATGCCGGCCTGGTGTGAAATCTCCACTACCGCGTCAATGTCTTTGTACGCATCGGGGGCTTCCTCGGCGATCAGGCGGTGACTTTTTGCACGCAGATAAATGCCCTGGCTTTCCAACCCGGCTACCACTTTGTCCGTAGGCAGGTTCTTCCTGGCGGCGGTACGCGACATCATCCGCCCCGCCCCGTGACAGGATGAACCGAACGTTTCCTTCATCGCTTTGTCGGTGCCGACCAGCAGATAACTGGCGGTACCCATGTCGCCGGGGATAAGCACCGGTTGACCGACGGCGCGGTACTTTTCGGGCACATCCGGATGGCCCGGTCCGAACGCCCGCGTGGCACCCTTGCGGTGGACATAGAGTTGCAGCTTCCTGCCGCCGACCTCGTGCTGCTCCAGTTTGGCTATGTTGTGAGCGATGTCGTAGATCAAGCTCATCCCCAGTTCGCGGGATGAATTGCCCAGTACCGACTCAAACGACTCGCGCACCCAGTGGTTGATCACTTGCCGGTTGGCCCAGGCATAGTTGGCCCCGCATTTCATGGCGGCAAAATAGCGCTGGCCCTCTTCGGATTCGGCCGGGGCACAGGAAAGTTCGCGATCCACCAGCGGGATGCCGTATTTCTTGTTGGCGCGGCGCATGACATCGAGATAGTCGGTGCAAATCTGGTGGCCGCAACCGCGCGAACCGGTATGGATCATGACCGTCACCTGACCGACCTCGGTGATACCGAACAGACGGGCGGCTTCACTGTCGTAGATTTCCTCGACACGTTGAATCTCAAGGAAATGATTACCGGCGCCGAGTGTACCTAATTGAGGTAAGCCCCGTTTTTTCGCCGTCTGGCTCACCACTGATGGGTCGGCACCTTCAATAGCACCGCCCTCCTCCATGGTAGCCAGGTCCTCCGGCCAGCCGTAACCCTGCTCGACCGCCCAGCGAGCGCCGTTTACCAGGACAGCGTCGAGTTGATCCTGGGACAAGCGCAATCTGCCCTGGGCGCCGACCCCGGAGGGGATATTGGTAAACATGGTGTCGACCAGCGCCTGCAGGTGGGGGCGAATGTCGGCAGTCATCAACCCGGTGGTGAGCAGTCTGACGCCGCAGTTGATATCGTAGCCGACGCCGCCGGGGGAGATGATACCCTCGCCGGCCTCGAAAGCAGCCACGCCACCTATCGCGAACCCGTAGCCGTGGTGGATATCCGGCATGGCAAAAGAGTAGCCGACAATGCCGGGCAGGGTGGCAACATTGGCCACCTGTTCGGGGGAATTGTCGCGCGTGATCGAAGCCAGCATAGCATCATCGGCGTATATCAAACCGGGGACGCGCATCCTCAGTCCGTGATGTTTCATCAAACCGCTCTGATACGACTGCGGTATCTCAAAGCGGTTGTCATCGATTTTCTTAATCGGTCCGGGCCAGCTCATACTCTTATACCCTCCCATCAGTGTGGACACGTCTGCTCCTGATTTTAAGATAACATATAGTTGGTCCTACTGCCAGCAGCAAGGTGCTCGTTTTTTTATTGACATCGAGGGTCCCTAACGCTATATTAAAAGTACCGTTCTCACGATCGGGAAGGAGAGAAATCATGCGTAAATACCTGTCAATGTTTGTCATCTGTTCTCTATGTACGGTATGTCTGTATTGTTCCGAATCCAACTTACCGGACGAGCCGGAACAAGCGCCACCGCTACTGCGAACCCCGGCTCAACTGACACAACAGGAGACCGACCTGCTCGAATCGGCCAACAAGTTCGGGCTGAATCTTTTCCGAGAGGTAGCCCGGCACACTCCCGCCACCGATAACATCTTCATCTCACCGCTGTCTGTCTCATACGCTCTTGGTATCTGCTACAACGGCGCCGAAGGTGACACGCGGGATTCTATCGGTACAACACTCCAGATGTCCGGGTTGTCTCTGGAAGAATTGAACCGGGCCTATCGTGATGTGACCCGTATCCTGACACAGGCTGATCCACTGGTCGACTTCCGCTCCGCTAATTCATTCTGGTCACGGCAGGGGAAAGCTATTCAGCCTGAATTCATTGATCTGGCGCGGACGTATTTCGATGCCCGCGTCGAAGAGATCGATTTCCAGGCTCCCTGGGCAGCCGATACTATCAACGCCTGGGTTTCTCAGGCCACCAACGGTAAAATCACCGAGATGGTCACCCCGCCCATCAGTCCCTCTGTGGCCGCTATCCTGATGAATGCGATCTACTTCAAGGGCAACTGGATGTTTCCCTTCGACACCGCCAACACCGATACCGCGACATTCTACCTGGATGATGGCACCGAAACAGTGTGCCGGATGATGCACCTGTATGAGGAAGAGCACGCGATCCAGATCAATGAATACGAGATAGCCCCCGACACCAACGCTACTTACTACGAGAATGAGTACTTGATGGCAGTCAGCCTGCCCTATGGCCGGGGTGACTTCCGGATGACTATCATGGCTCCCTATTTGCAGAGGGACCCGAATTTCACCGTGGACAACCTTATTGACAGTCTCACGCTGGAGAACTGGAATAGTTGGCTTGGCGGATTTCATCCTGTCGGGTTCGAGATCAAGCTGCCCAGGTTCAAATTCAAGTACGAGGTAAGTCTGACGGACGTTCTCAAGACGCTGGGGATGGAGATAGCATTCGATCCGGGCCGGGCTGATTTCAGCAACATGTTCGTCGATGGCGTCGGCTGGATTTCCAACGTCAAGCAGAAGGCGTTTATCCAGGTGGATGAGTTCGGCACTGAGGCAGCCGCCGTCACCCAGGTGATCTTCATAGATTGTCTGCCACCACGTCTTCTTTGCGACCATCCGTTCCTGGTGGTGATCCACGAGGACGTCTCCGGGGCGATACTGTTCATCGGCAAGATAGCCAACCCGGTCTGGGAGGAGTGAGGGGGACGACATCTGAGCCGGGCAGGGTACCGTAAAAAAACAACCAGGGGCTGTTGCTATCGGGCAAGTTGGACCTTAGATTTTGAAGTGGCCAGTCCGCTATGTTTGGAAATCAACACTGACTGTTACCCCAGGGCTGGCATGGCTTTGAGTGCAAGACCATAATGAACCGACGAGGACCAATGTAAACGGGAGGTAGTAATGAAACGTCTGATTCTTACGGTAATGGCGACTGTCTTAGTCACCCTGATCGTTACCGGCTGCGGTGACGATGATGAGTGCCCCACCTGCCCGACCTTTGCGCAACTCGGAACCATACTCGCACGAGCCGCGGTCGCCGGTGGCGAGATCGAGTTCGGGGGACTACTGATCGGTATTGACAACAAGATGCTGACGCTTGATTCAATTACGTTTGATGGCTATCAGGTCGATATCTCGCCGCTGGCTGAAGGGTTTATGGGATATGGGTTTGAGACCTGGTACCCTGACGAACTAAACGACTATCAGTCGGGAGACACGGCCGACATCAGGATTTACACGCCCCATGGCGTTTGCACCTGTGCGCCGGTACTGCTCGATGTGACCGCCGACGTTCCGGTAATTCTCGACTGGAACCTGGGCTACCCTAACTGCGACACTGTTGATATCGCCACCGAAATCACGGTCGAGTGGCATACTGTGGAAAACGCCGACTGGTATATATTCTATACCAATTACATTTACGACTCATTGGGCATAACCGAAGCCGAATCTGACTACTTCGTCGGCACTACCGACACGACCATTACCCGACCCGGCTCAGCTATTCCTTACAATGGTAGGCTGTTCGTTTCTGTCGTTGCCATGACCGGACCGATTCTCGACGCCATGGGCGGTAATGTATCGTGTGACATTATCGGTGGCTCAATTCACAGCATGGTGATGCACGGGGGCTTCTACATTGCTATCGGCACCGGAGGCTTCAGTCCCGGAGCACTCGCCGGGGATGACCCGTCGGAGGTGCTGACACCCGATGCCCTGCTCCGGAGGCTTGGACGATAAGCGGCGGTCATCCGGGCGCGACTCCCTATCCTCTCGGTCATTCCCGTGAAAACGGGAATCCAGTTCTTGAGGGAATGGCAGACTGTGAAACCCACCTTAAAAGGTGGGCCACCCGGCCAACGGAAACAAGAGAAGTTAAGGAGGAATCTGATGGCAAGGAGTGATAATAAGAGCGGTAAATGCTTCAGTTCGTTGACTGAGGAGAGATTCAAAGAAAATCCTGATTATCAGGAAGCCTACCAGTTTTCTGCTGAGTTTGAACCCCAAAAGGATGTGCGATATACGTGGGTCTACGAACATGGTATGGAGTTATGTCGTCAGGGAAGAGAAGCGATTGATGTTCTTGACAAGAAAGCTGAGCATATGGTGAAGTTCTTAGGTCCTACGTCCGGCTTCTTAGTCATAGCAGTTAATTGGCTTTTTCACTATAAACTGCACGTTACCTATGTAACGATGATACCGGCGATACTTGCAATCCTCTGCTTTGGGTTTGGTCTATATGCAGCCTTAAGAGCCCTGAGGCCTGTTGCTCAACCCCTTTTGCCATCAACCAGAGTAGCTCTTGAGAGTATCGCTTTCTTTGGCAGTACCGAAGAGGCTCGCGGAAACGTTGTCGCTGGCTTCGACATCGCCATACAAGCTCAGGCCATAATCACTAAGGGGAAAAGCGCCTGCTTGCGCCTATCATTCAAAATGTTTGTGTTTGGCTTTTTGTCGCTACTATGCGCCCTTATGCTGGCTCTTCCTATTTTCCCTTTTTCGGCGGTGGTGGGGTGACTCCGTCCTTGTTTATAAAGACTGGTACACTTATAGGCTTAGTCCCAGGCTTAGGTTTAGGTGAGGGGCTGGGTGTACTTTGCGCCTCTTGGCTGCTGCCCTGTTGTTGCCCTTGGCTATCACTTTGTCCCTGTCCTTGGTTCTCATTTTCGGCCATAGGACTCTCCTAAGTTGGATTTGCTTCTTAGAGACAATATGGAGAGTTAAATGTGTGTGTCAAGTATACAAGTCCCTTCTTGAAAGCCTGCACGTGTGATAGGAAGAGATCCTGATCAGCGGCCGTCGACCCGGCGAGGCACACAGCCACCACAAGAAATACGCGTTTCCACTTAGTTCCCTCCAATTGATCACAGTTCCATTAGACCCATAGTGTTGCGTGTACCCCCTACCCCACCAACCGGCACAATATTCCCGCTAAGATGGCGGCCGGGTTGCCGATGGCGTAGCCGAGCAGGGCCATCAGGATAGAGACCGGCACCAGTGACATTCGATGATACGCCGCCACAATCGGCGCTGAAGCCGCACCGCCAATGTTGGCTGCCGAAGCAATCGCCGCCGTGTGGACGTCGACTTTGAAAATCTTCGCCGCCGCCACCAGAAAGCCGCCGTGGATGAATATCCAGATGTATGCCCCCAGCAAGAACCAGAGGACGGAAACACTCAGGTCGGACAGGTCGGCCTTGGCCCCCATGCGAGCGACAAACAGGTAGACCAGCGCCATCGCCAGGGCGTGCGAGCCGGGAATCTTGCTGGCGCGCGTGAACGACAGGATAATGCCGCAACAGGTCACCAGCAGAATCTTGTAGGTGTTAAAGGTCAGGACCGCCCCCAGCCAGGTGCTTTTATCCGGCAGGGGGATAGAACCGGCCAGCCAGGTCGAGAGCGCCGTTACGCCAAAACCAAAAAAGGCCAGGTAGAGGTAATGGCGCATCTCGACGCGACCCTTGTCGGTGGTCAGTTCAGCGGCCGCCTTTTCCATCTTCTCCAACCGGTCTTTGGAAATGCCGGTAAAGCGGTTGAACCATCCGGCGAAATTCTTCGAGGCTAACATGATCGGCAGCCAGATCAGGTAGACGGCGTTGTCGGCAATGACGGCATAGCCAAAATCAAGCGTGCTTTCATCAAGCTCAAACGCAATAGCAACCGAGGCCATATTACCGGTGCCGCCGATCCAGCTTCCAGCCAGCGCCGCGAATCCTTTCCATGCCTCCGGCCCCAGGCCGTGCTTGACGATGGCATATCCGATCGGCGCGCCTACTACCACCCCCAGCGTCCCGGCCAGCATCACAAAAATGCCTTTGCCCATGACGCGAACGGTCGCCATGATATCGACGTCGAGCAACATGATGACCAGAAACATCGGCAGAATATTGGCCCCCATGAAATCATAGACGGGCGATTGGGTGGGAATGATACCGCTGTTGGACAGCGCCACCGGCACCAGGTAGATGAATATCAGGGGTGGGAAGTAGTTGAATAACTTCCAGGCGGTTTTCTTCTCCAGCAGGAAAAACAACGATGTCACAGCGGCCAGGACGGCCAGCACACCAGCTGCGGATGTTATCAATGCGGGCATAGTTCCTTTCTGTCTGGCGTCTGCTTAACTTATATCCGAATCTATTGCATCATGGTGCAAAAGACAAACCAAAAGTGACATCGTGGCTATTATCGCTGTATTTCTAGTCTGGTTGGTACTATATTGCCGCCATGAGTGAGGAAATCCGGCTCAAAGAGCAGTACACATTGGCCCGCTGCTGTGCGTCTTCGCGGGATGACAGAATAGTCGGTTACTATAGTCACGACCGCTTCCTGAAAGTCCACCGCCATGACTGCCCCAGTTTATCAAAAGTAGACCCGGCCCGGTTAGTGCCGTTGTCATGGGAGGATATTCTTGAACCTGACGAATCTCCTCCCGAGGTCGATTACAATGATCTTGATAATGACGACTTCGCGGTGCTCGGGCACCACCTGGAGTATGGAATCGATTACTCGCTCAAAGTGGCGCAGTTGCTTGGTCTGGACAAACAGGCGGCTTTTGACAGTCACCACAAACTGCGCGGATTAGGGCTGCTGCAACGCGTGGAGCCGCGAATAGTGCAATACCGCAAGGGGATCGTCGACAATAAGTGGATCAAACATCGCAACCACACTTACTATGACCTTACTCCCCAAGGGAAGAGTTGTATCGAATTATATCGCAACGCCGGGAACCGGTAGTCGCCTGGCAGCATAGTAAATGGAGTAAACAGAATCAATTAATTGTAAAGGAGTTTTCAATGCGTAACAGGATCGCATTACTCACCACCATTGTCGTCATGACGCTGTTGGCATTCTCAGGCGACGCCCTGGCTGGTCGCAGGGTGCGGACATTCGGCGACACCAAATCAAAAACGACCAACGACAGCAAGAAACCTGACAAAGACAAACAGAAACCGTTTGATGAACTGATCAAGGACCGGGTCGTCATTGAAGGTCTATTTACGTTCTATCACGACACTACCGACAACAGTATGCTGATGGCCGTCAAGCCGGAGCAGATCGGTCCTGTCTTTCTATGCGGCGGCACTCGTTCCGGTTCCGAAGGAGCCGTTTACGACAATGCTGCCATGGGGAGATCATTTCCCTTCTTCTTCAAGAGAGTGGGCAAGAAGCTGATGATGCTGGAGAAAAACGTTCGTTTCCGTGCCGACACGACCGCGGCTCTCTACCGGGCGTTGGATCGCAGCGTCAGCGACCACCTCTTTGCATCGACGGCGATCAAATCGAAGCCGCAGGATTCAACCGGAACTATACTGGTTGATCCGGCCGATTACTTCATTCGCGACGCGCAGAACGTCGGACATTTCCTGGGCGGCTCGCGCAAGACGGGGTTCTCATTTGACGATAAAAACAGCTACTTTCGGTTAGTGAAGTCGTTTCCGAAAAATACCGAAATCGATGTCAGGCTGCATTACAAGACCAAGAAGCCGTTCCGGGCAACCAGTATGCAGAATCCGTACAGCATGTTTCACACCTATCACTATTCTCTTTCGACCCTGCCCGAGACCGACTATGTCCCGCGCATCGGCGATGACCGCGTCGGACATTTCCTGACCATGTACCAGGATTACAGTAAACTCGACAGCGAGACGCCGTACGTCCGCTACGTAGACCGCTGGTACCTCAAGAAGAAAAACCCCAACGCCAGGATATCGGAACCGGTGGAGCCGATCGTTTTCTGGGTGGAAAACACCGTCCCGCCCGAATACCGCGATGCGGTAGCGGAAGGAATCGAATTCTGGCAACCGGCTTTCGAGAAAATCGGTTTCCGCAACGCCATCATCGCTAAACAGATGCCGGATACGGCTGATTGGGACCCGGCCGACGTCCGCTACAACACCGTCCGCTGGGTAGTGATGCCGGGCGCCAGCTATGCCGTCGGACCGAGCCGGGCGAATCCGTTCACCGGCCAGATTTATGATGCCGATATCCGCGTCTGTGTTGATTTCATCCGTTACATGTTTCTAAACATGGAGAACTTCATCTCGCCGGTTTCGGAGAACAATCACTTCGATGCTGAAGAGTTGCTGACGAACCCTGACGTAGATGTTCCCGATCCCCGGGTCTGCAATTATGCGGCGGAATCCGCCCAGGAGGCCGCCTTTGGCCTCAGCTACCTGCTGAGCACGGCCGGTGACTTCGCCGACAAGGACTCATTGACGAAGGAGTATGTCCATGCCTACATAGTGGAGTTGATAGCCCACGAGATCGGCCACACGCTCGGTCTTCGGCATAACTTCAAAGCGTCCTCTATTTACACTCTCGAACAGATGAACGACCGCGAGTTCACGCGAAAGCACAGCATGACCGGCACCATCATGGATTACACGGCAGCTAATATCGCCGGTCCCGGGAAAGTGCAGGGGGAGTTCTACGCGTCGATCCCCGGCCCCTATGACGACTGGGTCATCGAGTATGCCTACAGCGATTTCGGAACTACCACAACCGAAGAGGAGTTGCCACGACTGCGTGAAATCGCCGCTCGCGCACCGGAAGCGCTATTGGTTTACGGCACCGACGAGGACGCTTTCGGATACAGCGCCAAGTCGATCGACCCGCTGTGCAATTTGTTCGACATGGGTGATGATCCGATCGCTTTTTGCGAACATCGTATCGGACTGACCCATGAACTCTGGTTTAACTCGATGGACGAATTCGAGAAACCGGGTGAGGGCTACCAGAAAGTGCGACGGGCCTTCCAGTATGGCTGGCGCCCGTATGCGGAGGCGACCCGCTTTGTGTCCAAGTTCGTCGGTGGTATTTATCACAACCGCTCCCACGTCGGAGATCCGGGTGGTCAGATACCTTTCCGGCCGGTGCCCGCTTCAGAACAGCGCCGGGCGATGGCTTTTCTGAGCGATTATATCTTTGCACCGGACGCTTTCGATTTACCGGCAGAACTTCTGAACAAACTCCAGCCGGAGCGCTTCCCGGACTTCAACTGGTCGGTGTACTCGATTTCTCAGATCGACTACCCCATTCACAGTCGTGTCCTGGGTATTCAGAATGGTGCCCTGCGGATGCTATACAGTCCCTATATTCTTTACCGCCTAGTCAACAATCTCAAACGGTACGGCCCGAACGAGGATGTCTACACGATGTATGACATGTTCACTGATCTGCGGCAATCGATCTGGGGCGAACTGGATCAGCACGAGAATATCAACAGCTTCCGTCGGCAGTTGCAGTTGCGGCATCTCAGTTATCTTATTGCCATATACCTGAGCCGGTCATCGACCGTCCCGTCCGATGCCCGTTCGCTGGCCGCCAACGATCTTGACATTTTGGAAACCGCCGCCGGGGCAACCGTGGGTTCTGCTGCGATTGATAACATGACGCGCGTCCACCTCAAAGAGGTTCAGCGTCAGATTGCGGCTGCCAGGGGTGCCCGGCGAAACTTTTCCGGCGGCAAGTAGCGGCCCGTGGGGCAAAGGGACCGACAGGTCTAATGTTAGAGCTGTCGGGCAGAGTCACCCGACAGCACCTCGTATATCCGGGCAGGAGGAGAGACCTCCGCCCGGATTCAGTTGTCACTTTGAAATTGACGACCGCCGGATTCAGAACGGTCGGGGCCGGCCGTTGCCGCGCGACTCATGGAAATACTTGATGTACTCCCAGGCTTCCGAGGCCTTATCGGTATAGACAAACAATTGGATATCTTCTTCGTCAATGGTGCCTTCCCGTACCAGGTAGTCAAAATCAATCAGTCGACGCCAGTACTGTTCTCCGAAGAGAATGATGGGTAACCTCTTGATAACCCGTGTCTGAACCAGGGTCAGGGCTTCAAACAACTCGTCCATAGTACCATAGCCGCCGGGGAAAGCCAACAACGCTCTGGCCCGCAGGAAAAAGTGCATTTTCCTCAGGGCAAAATAGTGGAACTGCATGCACAGGTCGGGCGATATGTAGGCGTTGGGTTCCTGTTCCATCGGCAGTTTGATATTGAGACCGATCGACTTGGCGCCCACGTCGTGCGCACCCCGGTTGGCGGCTTCCATGATTCCCGGTCCGCCGCCGGTCACAATAACATATTCATGTTTCTCGTCTTGCTGGCACTCAAGAGATACCAGACGGCTGAACTCCCTGGCCTCATCGTAGAAATGTGATTTGGACAGGATCGTCCGGGCTTTGCGCAACTGTTTCTTGAGGCCGGTGTCGGTCGGTTTTTGACGAAGTCTGGTCTCAAGTCGTTTGACCCGGGCGCGAGCCACCGAGGGCTGCACAATCCGGGTGCCGCCAAACACAACAATGGTGGACAATATCTTGTGCCGGCGCAGGATCAATTCCGGTTTGAGCAATTCCAGTTGCAGGCGCACCGGGCGCAGGTTGTCGGTATCGATGAAATCGTGATCGTGATAGGCGATGCGGTAGGCGCGAGATCGCTTCAGCCTGGTGACCATCGAGGTAGTGTCGTTTTTTTTCTTCGGCATCCTATGTCCTTGTTGGCGGTTGGCGGGAGCTTTTTCAGAGTAATGGCAGTCTCGGCAGTACCTGCCGGTAACGTCTTCCGGACAACCGTGTTTTATGCTGTGAGTTCATTCGTCATGGCTTCTTCCAGAGGTGTTCCCGACGGCACACCCAGGCAGATTCCCAGTGATAGAGCGGTCTTGACCAGGTGATGATCCGGCGTCACCGTGCGGAGACTGCCGGCCACCTCGCTGATCGGCGTCATGCCGATGCGATTGCCTTTCATAGCCACCATGTTGCCGTATTCACCCCGCGCCGCCAGGTGGACAGCTTCAGAGCCAAACCTGGTGGCCAGAAGCCGGTCATGGGCCGTCGGCGAGCCACCCCGGAGAAGATGTCCCAGGATGGTCACGCGGCACTCAATGTTGGTAAGTCCCTCGATCTGGACCGCTATCTGGTGGGAGATACCTCCCAGCCTGATGGCGTCCGGGGAACCCTCGACCGTCCGCTTAATGACAACCTTGCCGCCCCGGACTTTGGCCCCCTCACCGACCACCACGATAGAGAAGTTCTTGCCCATGGCATTGCGAGTCTTGACCTGGTCACAGACGGCTTCGATATCATACGGGAATTCCGGCATCAGGATAATATCTCCACCACCGGCCATTCCGGAATAAAGCGCCAGCCAGCCGGCGTAACGGCCCATGACCTCAATGATCATGACCCGATGGTGCGACTGGGCGGTGGTGTGAATACGGTCGACCGCATCGGTGGCCACGGACAGGGCCGAGTCAAATCCGAAGGTGACATCGGTCCCGACCAGGTCGTTATCGATGGTTTTGGGCACACCGACCACCGGCAATCCTTTGGCCATCATACCGGCCGAGGCCGCCATGGTGCCGTCACCTCCGATTGCCACTAGGCCTTCCAGACCCAGAGACTCGAAATTGCGTATACCCTGGCTGGAACGATCGAGATAAACATACTCATCACCTTCCAGCACCGGGAAGTGAAAGGGGTCAGCCCGATTGGAAGTGCCCAGGATGGTTCCCCCTCGAGCCAGGATTCCCGAGACATCTTTGGGGCTCAATTCCCGGAAGCGGCCCTCGATCAACCCTTCGTAGCCGTCGATAAAGCCGATCACTTCCATGTCATAATCGTTGTCAGCCGTCTTGACTATAGCCCGCAGGGCTGCATTCAGGCCGGGGCAGTCGCCACCGCCGGTCAGGACACCGATTCTTTTGGGTGCTTTGGCCATATTTTCTCACGCCCCTGGCTCTCAAGCCATAGTTTGGGTTTCCGATTTATTGCCGAAGTTACCAATTATATACGTTGTCGACAATCGGAATTTTGTCATAAGCCGAATTCAAATAGCCGGTAGAGGCCAAGCTTATGACTTGACTTGCCTTGTAATTGCGGTGTAAAATAGGCTTATGATTTGGGCGATAAAGATGTATGTAACCCGGCAACACTGGAAACGTCCGGACGGGAGGAATCGATGCGAGTAAAACAGTTTCTTGTTCTACCGAAGCTCCCTGAGAGAATCAGTGCCCTGCAGCAGTTGGCCCGAAATCTCTGGTACTGCTGGCACTGGGACCTGGTTAAGCTCTTCATCAGGCTTGATTCCGAAATGTGGGAGGCCTGTTATCAAAATCCGGTCGAGATGTTGTCCCGGCTGCCACAGCGGACACTGCAAAAGGCGGCTGAAGATGACGGCTTCGTGGCCAATCTTCATCGTGTGTTCCGGGATTACCAGAATTATCTCACCCGCAAGAGATGGTTCCAGAAGAAATACGGCGATGTCGGTGTTCACCCGGTGGCCTATTTTTCACTTGAGTACGGCCTCGATACCGGCCTGCCGGTTTATTCCGGCGGACTGGGCGTGCTGTCCGGGGATACGCTGAAATCGGCATCTGATCTTGGCCTGCCGATGGTGGCCGTGGGACTGTTGTATCGCTATGGCTATTTCCGACAGTCCCTCTCCAGCGATGGTTGGCAGCAGGAACGCTACGAGGAAAACGACTGGTATCATATGCCGGTACAATTGGTCAAAGACAAAGATGACCACCCCCTGCGGATATCGGCTACGATAGACCGGACACCGGTTCAGATACAGGTATGGAAAGTGAGTGTGGGGCTGATACCGTTGTATCTGCTGGATACGAACATTCCCGAAAACTCCTCGCGCCATCGGGATATCACTTCAGTTCTCTACGGCGGCGACAAGGATATGCGCATTCGCCAGGAAATTATCCTCGGTATCGGCGGCGTCAGGGCACTGAGAGCAGTTGGTGTAGAACCGGCCATCTACCATCTGAACGAAGGTCACTCCTGGTTTCTGATGCTGGAAAGAGCCCGGACCCTGATAGAAGAGAAGAATCTCAGCTATGCTGAGGCTTGTCAATATATCTGGTCGACAACGGTTTTCACTACGCACACCCCCGTTCCACCCGGCAATGAGCGTTTTGACATAAGCTTGGTGAAACACTATTTCGAACCATACCTCCAGCCGATGGATATTTCATGGGAGGAGTTCCTCGGCCTCGGCGG
>SDBU01003841.1_pt1 | contig 18864 bp, 9 predicted proteins | sample 2277071 | NCBI WGS metagenome assembly SDBU01 (sample SAMN10397929, study PRJNA504765) | marine sediment metagenome | isolation source: marine sediment core GS08_GC12, 126 cmbsf | place: Arctic Ocean: Gakkel Ridge, Loki's castle | collected 2008 | reverse complement strand
TAATATATATACACTCTATATATGCGCAACTTTCAAATAGGAACCACGCAACTGTTGCTTGAGCGCCGCGCGACAAGGAGGTCAAGAATGAAGTAATTGGATGCCACAAGTGCGGTAAAGAAATACAGCACGTGTCAGATTACACCAGGATTGAACTGACACTTTAAATCGAAGAAGGGGAAAGGACTTAACTCAGCAAACGCCTGATAATTTCCTAAAAGCATGTTATTGATATATCATTCCGTTGACAATAACCAACTAAATTCATATTATTAGGATTATGGCAACTTTAGAACAATTAAGAAAACTACAATACTTAAGTCAGGAAGATTTGGCAAAGAAGACCGAGATGACTACTGGCACTATTAATAGACTTGAGAATGGTAAACAGAAACCGCGTTTTGCCACTATACGAAAGTTGGCGAAGGCACTTGACATCGAACCAAAGGAAATTGAATTTTAATTCTAGAAGTCAGGATTGCAATGGATAAGATTACAAAAGAGAAACGAAGCTGGAACATGTCCAGGGTAAGATCCAAGAACACCAAGCCTGAACTTCTAGTACGATCTTCTCTTCATAAAATGGGCTACAGATTTCGTTTGCATGTTAAGCGATTACCTGGTAACCCGGATGTTGTATTACCTAAATATAAAGCAGTGATATTTGTTCACGGGTGTTTTTGGCACCAACACACGGGTTGCAAAAAAGCTACTCATCCTAAGCAGAATCTGGATTTTTGGAAAGAAAAACTAGCACGAAACATAGAACGTGACAAGCAGGTCGACAAGGAACTTAAACATCTGGGTTGGAACGTTTTGACAATATGGGAATGCGAGATCAAGTCAAAAGATTTCTCAAATAAAATCGCTGTAGTATCAAGACAGATCAATGCAGGTATAAATTAAAGAATGAGAACTAAAGCAAATTTGAATGGAAGTACTTGTGTCTTCTCCGAAAAAACCGTATATCCAGAAATTAATTATATTGACGATGCACTGACAGCCGTCAATTGGGATTCGAGCACCGTTCCAAGTCAAGTTTATGACGTTATCGACTTTTTCTCCGGATGCGGTGGAATGTCCTACGGATTCCACGAAGTCGGGAAGAGGACGGGCATGTTCAGGCTTATCGGAGCCTTCGACATAGATCATTATGCTAATTTGACCTACGAATTTAACTTGGGAATCAGGCCTTACAGCGTGGATCTTGCAACAGCCAACATTGAACAAATTAGAAATATTGTCCAAAGCATGACTCCAGCAGACGAGAAGAACCCATTGATAGTGATTGGTTGCACTCCCTGCCAGGGCTTCTCCAAGCTCAACAATGGAAAGGATGGGAGAGATCCTCGGAATTCATTAGTTTCGAAATTCGCCAGGATTGTTGAGGCACTGGACCCCCTGATTGCAGTAATGGAAAACGTGCCAGCTTTATTACGTGAAAAATCAAATAGATATTTTGAATCCTTCCAGAGAACCATCAGAAAAGCTGGCTACAAACAAATTACAACTGAGATCGTGAATATGGCCGAATACGGAGTTCCTCAAGTACGATTCAGGTCCATCATCCTGGCTTCAAAGGACATGAAAATTACGTTACCTCCTGCTACTTTCGAACCATCATCTTTTAGAACCGTGCGGGACGCCATCGGATTTCTTCCGCCGCTTAAGAGCGGAGAGTCATGGGATGAGGATCCGATGCACATCACCTCTAACCACAGAAGGAAGACTATCGATATTCTGGAAAAGATACCATCCGATGGCGGATCTCGCCCAATAGGGGTAGGACCAGCATGCCTTGACAGGGTATCCGGATTTAAGGACGTCTATGGCAGGCTCTCATGGAACAAGCCTAGCGTTACTCTTACTACACGAACAAGAACTCCGTCATGCGGCAGATTCGCACACCCCGATCAACACAGAGGCCTTTCCGTCAGAGAGGCAGCGTTACTCCAATCATTTCCTCCCGATTATTTTTTTGAGGGGTTATTCGACGACAAGTTCAAACAAATCGGAAATGCGGTTCCGCCTGCTTTTTCCATGAAACTTGCCGCTCAAATAGCATACATACTTGCCAGTGGAACAATAACCTGATATAACAAAATCGACAAAGCAAAAAGGTGTGATTTGCGAAAACCTACATTAATCGATTGTTTTTCTGGAGCGGGAGGATTTTCCCAAGGTTTCGTCGACGCTGGATTCAAGATAATATATGCTTTTGATTCCGACGAGGCATGTGTTAGAACTTATCACACGAATCTGAGCCCTCATGTGCATGTTCGCGATGCCTCGAAAGTCACGAAAGCTTCTATTGAGAAGGACATCGGTCGTAAACTGGGACAGATCGACGTGGTTATAGGCGGGCCACCATGCCAAGGTTTCAGCACTCAAAGGAGAGGTCCAGATTCTGATCCACGCAACGGGCTTGTTCTGGAGTTCGTACGTCTAGTGCTGGATCTGAACCCTCGTTTCTTTGTAATGGAAAACGTGGGAGGCCTGTTGTCTATCCGCGGCAAGGCAATACTCGATGAATTAAAAGAGAAAGTCACAAGTGAAGGATATACAATCATACATCCAAAGAAACTGGATGCCTATGATTACGGAGTTCCACAACACCGGAAGCGGGTCTTCATAATTGGAGAACGAACAGATGGCCAGTTTGTAAGGTTTTCATTTCCAGAAAGGAGCAAACACGACCCAAAAGCTCGTTCAAGCGTAGAGGAATCCATACATGATTTGATGAGAAAAACCGAAAAAGAAGTCTCAAATCATACCGCTAGCAAAATGTCGGCGCTCAATTTAGAGAGAATCAGATCAATCAATGAAGGGGAGGGACGAGAATCGCTACCCGAACATTTACAATTGGATTGCCATCGCAATAATCCCACCCACCGCCACACTGATGTGTATGGAAGAATGGCTTGGGGAAAACCAAGCCCTACGATTACGACAAAGTTCGATAATTTCTCCAGGGGCCGATTCGGGCATCCGGAACTGGATAGATCAATAACACTGAGAGAGGGCGCCCGACTTCAATCATTCGAAGATTCCTTTGTTTTCCATGGAAACAAAGGACAAATTGCATCCCAGATAGGCAATGCCGTTCCGCCGCTATTGGCAGAAGCCATTGCTGAAAGGATCAAACTATGCCTGAAATAAACCGTTGGCCATTAACTGATCGAGATACCACCGAGTTTCCCTCGTTGGACAACGAAAATAGCATTAAGTTCAGGACACATTTGGAAGGCTTTTTAAACCTGGACGGTGTCGGATGGAATGATTATGACACACAATTGTTAAGATCAGGACTCAATGTTGAGCACTCTCGACTCAGAACCTACAGGAAAATGTACGAACGTTTGGGCCTTATATATCGAAAGTTGGACAAAATACGACTCGGCGCAATCGGACTATCCATGAGAGAGCTACGGCAGAAAAAGTATGGCAATTATGCAAAATCAGACTATGAATGTCTAAAACGACAAGCGATCAATGTATTGGCGCGCTATCAATTAATGAATCCTGCCGAAACAGGCAGGCAACTACCGGAATCATGCGATGTTTTTCCATATCGATGCATTTGGGAAGCAATGGTATATTTGGACAACAAGCTGCATATCGAGGAAATTAATCGTGTGATTGCACACATCATGACAATGTCTGACCTTGATGCTGCCATTGAGCGAATCGTAAGCGCGCGTACTCGAATTCTTTCATACACAGACGCTAGCGAAGCCAATTTGAAGAATTGTCTGGGAGAACCGGTGTTGACAAATCAACATCCGGCACGTGTCTCGTCATTTATGTCTTTGGCTGGATGGGGTGGGCTCGTCATCGAGCACAATGTTGATAAAAACGGATTCTACAAATTGAATGGACCAAACATACCATTGATTTCCAAGTATCTAGAAAATCCCCCCGAGCTCTTTGTGACGCAAGATTACGAAGAGTGGTTTGCTTATTACTCCGCCTGGCCTGGGCCCTTTTCAATAATTGGAGATTATATTGATTCAATCAAGAATAATTGGCTTGATTCCTATAGGGTGATGGGGGAAATACAAGTCGAGGAGCACAGCAATATTGAGAGAGGTGTCGCTCAGGGCGGATACGGCCGTCGACAGCTGTATGAGCTTGTTCAGAACGGTGCAGATGCGATCAATAAATTGCCTGGCGGTCTTATCAAGGTGATACTGACAGAAGATGGACTCTATTGTGCAAACGAAGGTGATCCAATTGATAGAGGTGGTGCGGAGTGCATACTATCGTCCCATACTTCACGCAAACGGGGATCCGATATCGGTCGATTCGGACAGGGTTTCAAGTCGGTGCTGGGTGTAACTTCAAGCCCCAAATTCTACAGCAGGAGCGGATGCTTCTCGTTTGATGCCGAAGAATCAGCAAAAACTATCAAGGAAGTAGTACCAAATGCCAAGCGTTATCCTGCACTTCGCATCGCTTTTCCCGAAAATGCCAGAGAAGCTGCAGAAACAGACCAAGTCCTGTTTGAACTTATGAACTGGGCCGATTCGATTGTAAAACTACCTCGCAATCCCGAGACGGAATGGCTATCAGAGGACATAGCCAAATTCCCGTCTCAATTCCTTCTTTTTTGCCCTCACGTCGGTACTCTCGTGTTGGAAGACCGCATCAGGCATCAGAAACGTGAAATCCGAGTAAGTGAGAAAGAAGGAATTGTTACTATTGAAGAGGGAGATAACAATAGCGATTGGAAAGTATTTCGTGATAAATACCATCCATCAGAAGCTGCATGCAAAGATGCTATCGAGATTATGGATGAGAAGGAATACGTGGACTTGGCATGGGCCGTTCCCATAAAACCGCGGCAAATGCGAGGATGGGATTCCCCAGGACAATTCTGGGCATTCTTTCCAACAATCACCTATGCTAAGTTATCGGGAATCGTTAATGCTCCCTGGAAGACGAATCAAGATCGGCAAACACTTCTCCCGGGGAAGTTCAATGAAGAAATTATTGGGGTAATTGCAAAAATTGTATCTGTAAACCTCCATCAATTGCTAGATGAAGATGATCCAGGGCGTTTCCTTGATACGCTACCAGGTCGAACAGATGAAAAGCTCAATTTCGCTGATAATCTGTTAAACGAAAGGATTTATGAAGAAGTTGCTAGTGTGCCTTCGCTTCCCGATATGAATGGGGTACTTCGTTCACCCACCGAGATAAAATTGCATCCCGCCAATATCCCTACAGACGCTCTTGAATCCTGGAGATCATATTCTGGGCGGCCCGATAATTGGTGTCACCATACGGTTCACCCACGTTATCGGATATCGCGGGTTCAAAGGCTTATGGAACTGAAAGGTCAACAACCATCTGACCTTAAGGATTGGCTTGAAGCTTTAGTAGAAGATTCCACACCAGAAGCTTCCCTTTCAGCCATAATAACGGCAGCTAGAATTATTACAAATGAAGAGTTATCCGCTGTAAATAAGTGGGCGATGGAGCAGTCTATTCGAGAGTCACGTATTCTATTGACCGAAGACGGAGATTTTACTGAACCGATTCAGGGAACTGTATTTGTGAGATCTGAAGGTCAAGGCGGAAATATCAACGTACAATATGTCCATAGTCTCGTTTGTATTGATGAAGGTGGCAGAAAGGCCCTAGACACTCTGGGGATTGGTGAAGCAGATATCACGTCGGAACTACAACAGTATATCGATGAGCACAAGCCTTCTTCAATGTCCGACTCGGATTGGGAATATTTCTGGAAACTAGTTGGGAATACGATCCCTGATCAAGCGACCAAATTGATCAGACAATGGGTCTCAGTAGACCAAATCAAATCGGCTATACGTGTGCGTACTGTTTCCGGAGATTTCTTTCCAATCAATGAGACGCTTTTTCCTGGGAAGGTTGTCCCAGGCAATGGAAGCAGAGATTTACGTGTTTCCATAGATCTTGAATTTCACGACGATCACAAACAATTACTGGTTGATCTTGGCGCAGTGAACGAACCATACCGAAACTACGAAGTTGCTGAGACGACTAAATGGTTTTACAAGTACCTCAAAGAAGCTCGGATACAATATTACAAAATGGAGGTTCTGGAAAAAGGACCAACTCCCAGAGAAGACTATGTAAATTTTCCCAAGCGTAAGACTGGAGGTCCCCTATATCCGATGTTCGGGTTAAGTGAAGAGGGTAGGGTAGAGATGTCCGAAGCCATACTTGATAATGCGATAGACGATTCGAAGTGGACACTCCGGCATGACACTGACTCACGCTATCCCAAAATGGAGTTCCCGTCACCTCCGCTTTGGATACTGATTCAAGAGGGATATCTTCGCACTTCATTAGGAATTAATAGAATAACTGAGTGCGTGGGACCATCCATGGAAGCGTGGAGAGAGGTGATGCCCGTAGTTGATCGCTCAAAAAACGAAGCTTCTTGGTTGGGACTGCCAGAGACTCTGGATGATTTGAGCCAGAACCACTGGACGTGCGCCCTGGAGCAAGCAAAAAAGATCAAGGATGCGGAGTATTTGGGCAAATTTTACGCTGAAGCATGCAAAATAAACAAGGCACCAGATGGCATTCAATGTATAGCAGGAGTAACTTCAACAATACGTCCCCCCAATGAAGTTACAGTCATATCAAACAAAAGACAAAGCGAGATAATGGACGATCTGGGTAAACCTTATATTCTGGTACCCACATCGAAAGACGAAAAGACATTAGTCAGCAATTGGGGTCTGCTTTCATTAGATGAATCAATGACCGAGGAGACAAAATTCGTTCCGAGTGGTTCGGCGGAAGGGGAGGTTGTCGGAGACAAGTTCGTCGGTCTTTCCCGATATCTGACGGAGGACCAAAAACAATTCCGACTTGTGCCATGCAATTCGCTTCGCAAAGAAATTTCTACCCCGCTGGGAACTAAGGAAAGAAACCTTGATATAGATGTAGACAAAAGTGAAAAGAACGTTTATTTTCTTGATACTATCAGCCACGAGACACTATTGGATCAATTACTACAAAGAGTATGGCATATTTCAATTCCAGAAGAAGCTCGCGAGGACATTCTTGCACATCGGGCAGCAAATGATCAGCGCAAGCAGCTTCTGAGAATTCGCGGCAAAGAAACTCTCGAGGAACGACTGCTCGAAGCTGTAGGGTTCGAAAAGATATTAAGCAAACTTCCTGTCGGATTGATACAGACGGCTTCCGAGAAGTACGGCGACTTGAATACGAATAAAGCACTAGCTGCAAAATTTGTCTTGAAAATTTACGGTATTGAAACTCTAAAGGAATGCAAGGATGAACTTCAGCGAAGGGGGTTGGAACCGCCTGTGCAATGGGCTGGAGGTTATGCAGCTCGCAGATTCGTAAAAACCCTCGGATTCCCTGAGGAGTATGCTGGATTTCGGCTAGCGAAACCCGATAGCGTTCTTGAAGTTGACGGTCCCTCTAATCTACCTCCTCTTCATGATTTCCAGCAAACTCTCGTAACACGAATACGAAATTTACTGAAGCAAGGTAATGGAAACCGTGGATTGATATCGCTTCCCACGGGAGCTGGGAAGACACGCGTGGCAGTGCAATCACTGATAGAGGCAATACGGGATGACCAATTCCGCGGGCCTATATTGTGGGTAGCTCAAACATATGAATTGTGCGAGCAAGCCGTACAATCGTGGGGTGAAGTCTGGCGTTCCATCGGACCCCGTAGTCAATTACATATTAATCGACTATGGGCTTCAAATGAGGCGGATTTATATGGTGAAGGAATGCAGGTGGTTGTTGCTACGATTGACAAACTTAAAATATGTATTGATAATCCCGAATATGGATGGCTGGCAAATCCGAGTTGCTTATTAATCGATGAAGCACATGTTGCTATCACACCTGAATACACCAAACTGTTGAACTGGTTAAACCTCGGAAGAGGGCGAAAGAGTAGGCCGCTTTTAGGGCTCACGGCAACTCCGTTCCGCGGTGGCGTAGAATCAACCAAGGATTTGGTGAACCGTTTCTTTGCCACTCGCCTTGATGACGGTGTATTGGAAGACGATTCGTATACTCAATTGCAGGACATGGGAGTGTTAGCTCAAGTAGATCATAAGCTACTGGACGGGATAGAGGTGAATCTGAGCCCAGAAGAGCTGAAGTATTTAAAACAGTTCGAGCGACTGCCATGGGAGGCAGGTAAACGTATAGGCAGTGATATGTATCGCAATGAAGTACTCCTCCAATCGATAAAGAGCTATCCAGGTTGGCCAATCCTCCTTTTTGCTGTTTCGGTAGATCATGCTCGTACCATGGCTGCTCTGCTAAATGCCGAAGGCATTCCATCGGCAGCCATTTCCGGTGAAACTGACCCAAGCGTGAGGAGATACTACATTGAAGAATTCCGGCAAGGCCGTATCCAGGTTCTAACAAATTATGCAGTTTTAACAGCAGGTTTCGACGCACCAGCTACGCGTGCCATTTATGTAGCTCGCCCCACATTCAGCCCTGGTTTGTACCAACAAATGATCGGTCGCGGACTGAGGGGACCCAAAAACGGCGGCAAAGATCGTTGTCTGATTGTCAATGTAAAAGATAACTTTGCACAATACGGGGAGAGATTGGCATTCATGGACTTCGAGTATTTGTGGAATGATGAGAAAGGAAAGGATTAAGTTGTAAGAGGAAACTGAAAATGCCTTTGACCGAAGAGCAAAGAAAAGTCGTAGAAGCGGCACCCGATGAGAAATTGCTGGTTACAGCTGGCCCGGGCACCGGAAAAACCTTTGTCTTAATTGAGCGATTAAAAGAGCTGGTTGGTAAGTATCATCTAAAACCGGGGCGAGAGATTCTTGTTTTAAGCTTCTCACGTGCAGCGATTCAGGAAATTAGAAAGCGCACTAGCGAGGTGGAAGGAAGCGCAGGCTATGTGAAGGCACGGACCTTTGATTCATTCGGAACATTCCTCCTTTCAAAGTATGATCCGAATGGTGAGTGGATTAACCAATATTTTGACTATGACGGACGGATTCAATGCGCAATTCAGCTGATCGAGGATAACCGCGACGCCAGGGAGTATATGGAATGCTACGAGCACGTTTTCGTTGATGAAATGCAGGACCTGGTTGGGGTTCGGGCTGATTTCGTTATGAAAGTGTTGGAAGCAACTGATTGCGGTTTTACTCTTCTGGGGGACCCCGCGCAAGGCATCTATAATTTCCAACTAGAGGTTGAGCAGGAGCGACGCCTCGGCTCCGCCGTATTGTACAATTGGGTGCGCGAACAGTTTAAGGACGACCTAGAAGAGCTTCCGCTAAATAAAAATCATAGGGCTGAGACGGACATAGCAAATCGAGCGGCCTCCGTCGCGGGGGAAGCCTTGAACTCACAGAATCCGGAATACGAGGATATTTTATCCGATCTGGAAGACATTGTCTTGGAACTGGATGAGTTTCAAAAACCGGAACAAGTAATCGATTGGCTGGATCCTATTGAAGGTACGACTGCCATTCTTTGTCGTAACAACGGTCAAGCCTTGATGATATCCCGATACTTGAGGGCAGCGGAGAAACATCATCTTCTCAAACGCCGAGCCACGGATCGGTTACTACCGAAATGGATAGGCACAGTATTATGCGGCTTGAACGAGAGAAGGCTGGGGAAATTAAGGTTCAAAGAACTGATCAGCGAGAATCCGTATTGTCCCGCTCCCGATGATGCCTGGCGTGAACTCAAAAGAATGGAAGACGGCCCGGTAAGGGACACCATCGACTTGAACCGTCTTGCGAGGAATGTTCATGAAGGAACAATACCGGACGACCTGTGTGTGGCTCCACTTGATGATAGTCTCGTCGTATCGACGGTACATCGTGCCAAGGGATTGGAATTCGAACGAGTAGTTCTGGTACATGAATTAGGAAAGCAATATGATGACGAAGAACTCGAGCTTCCCGAGGAGACACGTATTCTGTATGTGGCTCTAACAAGAGCAAGGCGAGAGCTCTATAGTTTGAAACTACCAGACTTTAAAGGATTCTTGTGGCACAGTAGAAAGACGGAGAGGTGGACTAGAAGATATGGGAAGTGGAAGTTCGGGAATTTCGAGGTACGGAGCGAGGACGTTCATCGTGATGATCCAGCTGGCGGGTTCATTTTGGAAGGCTGTGACGTTACGGAGACTCAGGAATATATCAGGGATGATATTGAAGTCGGGGACGATATCGAGCTTGAAATCATTGACGCGACACAAGACGACTTCCCTCCCTATTACGCGATACTCCATGACGAGGAATACGTAGGGATTATGTCCAGGCGCTTTAGCATGGCTTTGTATTACACTCTTAAGTTATATCCAAGATGGGAGGTTCGTTGGCCTCGGAAGATCGAATCTCTTCACGTAGAGGAGGTGGATACTGTTGCAGGAATGCCCGGTGCGGGAAGAGTGTGCGGATTGGGGGAATCCGACATATGGTTGCGGGTTCGAGTTGCAGGGTTCGGACGTTTAATATGGTAGCATTTTGTTGGAAACCAGATAGGTTGGGAGGTTGTTATGGCATTTGATGAATATTACAGACTCAGACGAGAGCTGATGGATGCGGTTGGCAAAGACCTCATCGGGCCGTCATCCGAAGATGAGGTCATTTTCGATAGGCCGCTCACACATTATATTTCCGGGATACTGTATCCGTTGTCAAAAGATGCGCAGCAGACGATAGATCCAGAGCAGAATATCGATATACCCGATGATGATGTTGATGACAAAGCCACGATTGCAGACCCTCCCATCGCACTTGCAAATGTCCGATATCCATCTTCGATGGGGATGTCTTTTTCAGTGGATTCTCAGGTAACCTCCAAGATCACGCTACAGATTCAAGCAGCCAAATACATACCCGCTGAATCACGCTTGCAGTCAACCGAATCCGATAATGCTATTGGTGAATCCGATAAAGCCCCGATACGCAAAGAAGAACGTTGGCGGCGGATTCCGATCCAAGCAGATCCCGTGGAATTGGATATCACCAAACCCGATCCGGGTAAGAAAGTCCTTCTTTCTACGGATGACCTGATATTGTATTACAGGATAAGACCTGCAAACGAGAATAATGTTGTTTCGGTTACCGTAGTAATTCTCAACAACAATGAGGTTCTTTCATTTCACGAATCGAGGGATGTGAAAGCCATTTTCCAACCGGTAATCCAAGCCACTGTCCCGGGAACAACGAAGGGTGCCTTTGTTGAACGATCCGGAGCCGGACTTATAGGGAGCGACGAGGATATCAAGTCGTATCGTCTTTTATACCGCCACGTTAAAGAGTTTGCCATAGGACACGGTTGTTCCACAAGTTGGAAGACCGCCCCAAATTCAACCGAACGAGCATTGACGATTGAAACAACCTACTGCCCTGAATTCGACCTTAAACTGATGGACAATAATCCGGAAATAGACGTCCGTTCCCTGGAAATGCTTTTTCTTGAACAGTCAAATCGCGAAGACATATGCCGGGACTTGGATTCATTTTGTGTCGGTTATGAGAATTGGATTCAAGATCACCGTAAAGAACTCGGGAGAAGTAGGGATCTCGATAAAGAGCAGATTGAAACCGCAAAGGAACATCTGGATACCTGCGATGAAGCTCTTGGGAGGATGCGCCGCGGAGTAGCTTTAATTGAAGAAGGTGACGAGCATGCCAATCATATTTGGAAGGCGTTTCGATGGATGAACAGTGCTATGTTGGAACAGCGCGCCCGAACGGTTTGGTTGGAAAGCGGGAGACCTGGAACAGGTCCGGAGAGGAGTCCTAAGCATCGATGGTATCCTTTTCAACTGGCCTTCATACTGCTTTGCTTGGAGGGAATAGCTAATCCGGATTCAGCTGATCGGAAACTTGCCGATCTTCTGTGGTTTCCCACGGGCGGTGGAAAGACCGAAGCCTATTTGGGATTGATTGCGTTTACCGTATTCCTCCGAAGGCTTCGAAATGCGGATGGTGGGGGAGTGACCGCATTGATGCGGTACACGCTGCGCTTGTTGACCGTCCAGCAGTTCGAGCGAGCGGCTCTGTTTACGTGCTGCTGCGAGTCAATTCGGCAAGACAATCCCGAGTTGGGCGAGGAGCATATTTCGATCGGCCTCTGGCTTGGGAAAGATGCGACCCCAAATACCCGTGGTGACGCTGCCAAAGCTCTTGATCTATTACGGGCGGGTAGCATACTTCAAAAGGGCGATCCCGTTCAACTTCATGTATGTCCGTGGTGCGGCCAACCTATAAATCATCGACACTATGTGATCGGTACGAATCCTCCCCGAATGATTGTTTCCTGTCGACAATCAGGTTGTCGATTTGGTGATGCATTGCCTGTCTATCTTATTGATGAGGACATCTATGATTATCGCCCCACTCTGATAATTGCCACCGTTGATAAATTCGCTTCCCTGCCCTGGTTAGAAAGGGCTGGTGAGATCTTCAATCGAGAGATGGACGGCCGACGAGAACAGCCTCCGCCAGAGCTTATTATCCAGGACGAGCTTCACCTTATCTCGGGCCCTTTGGGAACCATTGTCGGTCTTTACGAAACCGCGGTGGATGCCATTTGTTCGTTGAGTGAAACACCTCCTAAGATCATCGCTTCTACCGCTACAATCCGTCGAGCCAGGCAACAGATGAGAGGACTCTTCAATCGTGAAGTCCGACAATTCCCAGTTCCCGGATTGGACGTGCGCAATTCCTATTTTTCGACAGAGGCTTCGCTGCAGGAGAAAGGAACGAGAATGTATCTCGGTCTCATGACTTCGGGAACCAGTCCAACTACAGGTATGATAAGAGCGTATGCGGCACTTCTTCAACATATTTACGAATCGACGGCACCGGATTCGGTAAAAGATCCTTATTGGACGCTCGTGGGATATTTCAATGCTTTGAGAGTGCTGGGGGCGGCAGTATTGCAGGTGCAGGACGACGTCAGCGATTCAAGAATAAAGCTTCTGGCCAAGCGAAACGGCACTCAACCAAGGGTGATAGGCCCTGTAACTGAACTTACAAGTAATAAGTCTTCAAGCGAAATCCGCTCATGTTTGGACCAGATGAAGATAAGCTATCCCGGAGATGGCGGTCAGCCACTGGACGTTATACTTGCCACTAACATGATATCCGTAGGAGTCGATATCGGACGATTCGGGCTGATGGTAGTGATGGGACAGCCGCAGTCCACCTCGGAATATATCCAGTCTACCAGCCGCGTTGGTCGCAGGTTTCCGGGCCTTGTGGTTGTACTTCTGAACGTGGCGCGCTCACGAGATCGGTCCCACTACGAATCCTTCGTGCCGTATCACTCGGCTCTTTACCGGCAAGTCGAATCAACAAGTGTCACGCCTTTCTCGGCTCGCGCAAGGGACCGAGGCCTGCATGCGGCATTGGTGGCAATGGTTCGCATCATGATTCCAGAAATGCGAAAAAATGCGAGTGCGTCGAAGATCAATGACCATGCCACCACGGTAGAAGACCTCATCCGACAGATAGTGGACCGCGTGAGACAAGTCGCGACGGATGAAGAAGCTGACGATACGCAGACACATTTGAAGCAACTCCTCGAGGAGTGGAAAAACATGGCAATGCAGAGGGAACTCGTGTATCGACCCACTCCAAAGAATCGGCATTCTCTCCTCAAAGATGCTGCTGAAGTTGGGCTCGACCCTGAAGAAGGTTTCGCTGCCCAATGGAGTATGCGTGACGTGGACAGCAAATCCAATCTGTATTTTTCAAGTCGATAAGGAAAAGGAGGATGACAGGATGCCGATAGGTGGTGTTCGACAGAGTCAACTTGTCACAACATACGGTGTGGGAGCCACTGTCCCCATTGATGATTTCTCCGTAATGATCGTTGGTACTCATCGATGGAACGTAAATATCGGGGATGAGATACATGAGCCACGATTGGAGCGTAAGCTCGGTGTTGAAAGCTTCATGTGCCCACCAGCCACGGGAAATGACAATAAAAATGATGTCCCCTGCATACGTTTCCCATCGTGGTACTGGTGTCCCGAATGCAGGCGATTGGATGATTTCGATGCATTATGCAGCGACGACAGAGGTAGGTGCAACCGCTGCGGAATTAGACTTGTCCCCTCGCGTTTTGTCATCGTGTGTGAAAATGGGCATATCGATGATTTCCCGTATTCCGACTGGGTCCATGCGACAGCCTCTTGGAACGATAACAGACAGCACGAGCTATATATAAAGTCAGGCGGTGTAAGCGCATCACTGAGCGATATTGAAATCTCATGTTCATGCGGTGTTGCACCCAGAACATTGGAGGGCGTATTCTCGAAGATGGCACTAAAAGACATTTTAAGGTGTCCCGGTAGTCGTCCCTGGTTGAACGATAGTAAGCAATGTTCGAAGATACCAAGAACATTGCAACGCGGTGCTTCCAATGTCTATTTCGCGATCAATGAATCGGCTTTGTCAATCCCACCGTGGTCCGAAGGTGCTTACAAGGTAATAAATCACCAATGGAAAACGCTGGCTCATGTTCCTGAAAACGTCCTATTTGAAACAATTGAAGGTATGAAACTGGCGGAAGGGACGTCGTATAAGACCGGTGATCTGGTTATGGCCGTTAAAAGACGCAAGCAGGGTCATGAGGAAGGAGAACCAACTGAGGAATCCTTGAGGCCTCAGGAATACGAAGCGCTCACATTGGGGAGGGATGAAGAATCTCGCAATCAGGATTTCGTATGCGTCCCCGCCGACAGAATTCCCAAGATATTCGAGAAATGGATTGATAAGGTAATGATGACCAAAAGACTCCGTGAGGTTCGAGCGCTTACTTCCTTTACCCGCTTGGACCCCCCTTCGGCTGCCGATGACAAAGTACGGCGAGCCCCATTGGCGTCTCACCAAATGAATTGGCTTCCCGCAATCGAGGTTATAGGGGAAGGTGTTTTTCTCAAACTGAATCTCCATGAACTTGGCAAATGGGAGAATAGTGATCCGGTAAAAAAACGAGCGCTAATCATAAATGGCAACTATGCTCAGAAGTTCAGAAACTTAAAACTTAACCCGGATCGCATTATCACACCACGACTGGTGATGATCCACACACTTGCTCACGTGTTGATCAATCAGTGGTCGCTTGATTGCGGATATCCCGCAGCATCTTTAAGAGAACGTTTATATGCCTCGGAAGATATGGCGGGACTTCTCATCTATACGGCATCAACTGATTCAGCCGGTAGTCTGGGAGGAATCGTGGCTCAAGCTGACCCGGATCGGCTGGAGGAAGCTTTAATAAATGCCATTAGTCGGACATCATGGTGTTCCGCCGACCCGCTTTGTATTGAAACGGAGGCACGGGGAACGGACGCACTGAACCTAGCTGCTTGCCATACATGCGTCTTACTCCCGGAAGTCAGTTGCGAGGAGCACAACGTGCTGTTAGATCGTGCGTTACTCGTGGGAACACCGGACGATCCGGCCATCGGGTTCTTTTCAGAGTTGGCGCAACAAGATTAGCACCTGTCATGGAGGAATCAATCATTGGCACGAATGTATCCGCCCGAAGTGGGGAAAAACACAAAAAGTAAAGCAGAACGTCTCTATTTTGGTGTAATACAACGCGAGCTTCCCGATACCGATTGGATTGTTCTGCACTCTTTAGGTCTGGCGGCCATCCATTTGTCAAAACCTTGGTCAGAAATTGATTTTGTAGTAATAGGCCCCCCCGGTTTGTTCTGCCTGGAGATGAAAGGAGGACGAGTCACCTTCGAAGACGGGAAATGGCATTTTACTGATAAAAATGAATGTGTGACGGTGAAAAACGAGGGCCCATTTGAGCAGGTAAGTTCGGCTTCAACTTCGTTATACAAGTATTTGGCTGGCAAACTGCCCACTATCCGTAATACAACTGTAGGATACGGTGTAGTTTGCCCCGACATCGTTTGGTCTATAGAACGCCCCGACTGTGTGCCCGAATTGGTATATGACGAGTGCGATAAACAACGACCTTTCAGCGCCTATATTAGCAGAATTGCCGCATATTGGGAGAAATGGATGCTAGAGCATCTCGGTCGCACTCCGCAAGTTTTTGATTCAAGAGACAGACAACGTGTTTTGGAGAAATTGCGGGGCGATTTTGATTTGCGTCCCTCCATGAGGTCTCGAATAGACCTGGCCTTAGATGACCTGATTGCGCTTACTAAACAGCAATATCGTGTTCTGGACGAGCTTCGAGACAACGCTAGAATTATGATTCAAGGCGGTGCGGGTACTGGAAAAACATTATTGGTAATCGAAGAAGCTCGTCGCAGGGCAATCGATGGCGAAAAGGTTTTTTTATGTTGTTATAATCGAAACCTGGCCAGCTTTCTTCGTGCGGTAATGGTGGACATTGAAAATATTGATGTTTATCATCTTCACGGTTTCATGGCCGAGATAATAGCCGCTGCCAACCTCCTTGGTCGGTTACCCGAAGTACGTGAGGAGGATCTTTTTGCAATCTTCTATCCAGAATTGTGTCAGGAGGGGCTGATTACCTTGGACCGATGGCAGACGTACGATGTTCTGATAATAGACGAGGCGCAGGACCTTCTCAGGGATACCTATGTTCAAGTTCTTGATGCTCTAGTCAAGGGGGGACTTGGAGATGGTAATTGGAAAATATTTATGGATCCCAATCAAGACATATTCAGCGGTATCGACCCCGGAGCTTTAAATCGGTTTTCAAATGCCCGCCCTGCCCAATGCCGCCTTTCACTTAATTGCCGCAACACTTCCCCGATCGGCATCATAACACGTCTTCTTTCCGGTATAAATTGTGATGAGACGCTGGAAACAACTGGCCCCGAAGTTGAGCAACACTGGTATCAAGATAGCAATGATCAAAGACGCAAGATATCCAAATGTATTAACCGCCTTTTGGGTGAGCATATCCCTGCATCGGAAATTATTGTACTTTCTCGATATCGGCGCAAGAACAGCAGTCTCCGAGAAGGGCTTATCGACGTGCCATTTTCACTTGTGGATATGGACCCAACAAACTTAGTAACCTCTCAGAATAATATAATTCGCTTTTCGACCATCGGGGCATTCAAAGGCTTGGAATCCAAAGCAGTAATTCTTGCCGATGTTGATGATTTGATAAGCAAGGATGCGAGAGTACGGACATATGAAAGTTGCTCTAGAGCCATAGCCTATCTAGCATTATTCATCAATGAAGATCTTAAAAGCGACTATTCAAGGTTGGCACATGAATACGGAAAGTGGCTTGGTGCAACAAGTTCCGATTAGCGTCTTCTGATAGGAGGCAACCAGCAATGTCAGGATTAGGACACATCGGCGAATTACAGGTAATTGATCATCTACAGAATAAAGAAGGGCGCACAATTTATCTGCCTCTGAAAGACAAGGGAATCGATTTCATTGCCGTGAAGAAAAATATTTCAACCCAGATACAGGTAAAAACGTCAAAATATCAGAAAAACAGTTATTACTGGTTTGACTTGTCTGTGCATAAAATGGAGTATAGCCCTAATACAGCTTACATATTTGTATTGTATACACTACCTAGACGCAAGATGCTCGGCAGAGCAAGAAACTACCTTGTAATTCCATCTTTGAAATTGAAGGAATGGATAGAAAGAGGAGGCTCCTCCTGGGAGTAACGACCAGCCAGCGAGACCTACCAACAAAGATGGTTCCCGGCTATCGTCTTAGTGGAGTTTATGCGCTCTCTGCCCCATAGCATACGTGTATGCTAATGAAATGCGATTATTTAGGGCCTATCAGTAACTTCGGACACTAACTAGTATGCTAATATATACGGATACTTTAACCGCCACGTCCCACCACAATATTATTATTCCAAGGCTATCTCGATACTTTTATCGAACATACTTTGGCGAAATAGAACGCGGTGAAAGAAACCCTTCACTGAAGAACCTGGCGGCAATAGATAGGGCACTAAGTGTCAGGCTTGCAGACCTACTAAATATAGACGCGAGGTAATCTAAACCTCTGGGAGACTATAGCCATAGTCTACTGGCCTCATAATTACATTCATCATCGAACCACTCCCCAGAGGCTCTCAAAGGCTAGGGACAAAACAATACCCCCATTATATCGACAATGCCGAGGCGGAAAATGATGAGATGATGTAACGACTTGACGAAAAGAAGATGAAGTGACGATGAAAAGATGATGCACTCTACAACCCTGATTGTATAGGGGACGTCCCGTATATTTTTTACGTATATGTCGAAGTCATATATCTTCCTCAACCACTTTTCAACCTGGTTATTGTCATTGTCATCGCCTTTTCGTCCTATGTTTGTCCGCCAGCACCTGAGGTTATTTTGACTATGGCAACGATGTGAAAATCGGTAGAACTAATGGGGGTAGGGCATCTTTTACCAAGCATGATTCTGCTTATTCTCCGTAAATTGAACCTTTGTTCATTTACATATTGACGGTCATCGAATTATCTTCTACTTCCTCCTTTGCTAGTGAGACCACAGCAGCATAAGCTTGGGTCGCAGTTTTCGTATATGTAGGGGGTTGACAAACATTAGGAGTCCGTTTCATAATATATCTAGGGATGTATCATAAAATATATCTACTTATGGGGAGAGGGTGATTTTATGACTGAACCAAGGCAGAAGAGCATAGGTGTGACGCCTAAAGAAAAGGAGAGGCTTGCGAAAGCCAAGCAATTATATGAGGAGAGGACAGGCGATAAAGCGGATTGGGGCAGTTTCCTGGGTGCGGTTTCAGTTCTAGGACTGGCAGCCTTGGGCGTTTATAAGCTTGTAAAATCAAGCAAAAAAAATCCGACTACCACATGTGCTGTCTGCGGTCGGAAATTCTCCATAGCGTACTCAGA
>SDBU01003840.1_pt1 | contig 18869 bp, 25 predicted proteins | sample 2277071 | NCBI WGS metagenome assembly SDBU01 (sample SAMN10397929, study PRJNA504765) | marine sediment metagenome | isolation source: marine sediment core GS08_GC12, 126 cmbsf | place: Arctic Ocean: Gakkel Ridge, Loki's castle | collected 2008 | reverse complement strand
CGGCACTAATTTGCCAACATTAATAAATTCTTTGGCTCTCTGGCCGATCTCACTTGCCTGCCTGACCTCATGCCGCAAAATATCACCTAAAGAAATATGAGGCAGATTTTGTTTTTCTGACAAAACCTTTGCCTGGGTCCCTTTGCCAGAACCAGGTGGACCAAGAAAAACTAATATCATGCAAGCAAACCCTCATACTGTCTGGTGATTAAATGGGTCTCAATTTGCCTGACAAGGTCCATGGCCACACCAACCACAATCAAAAATGCGGTTGAGCCCATGCCCTGGAATGATGTAATGTGAGTTGCTCCCTCAACAATAGTCGGGATAACCGCAATAGTTGCCAAAAACAAGGCCCCAATCAGGGTCAACCTGGTAATTACATATTCTAAATACTGGGCAGTTGGACGACCAGGCCGAATACCCATAATAAAGCCGCCGTATTTTTTGATATTCTCAGCTAATTCACTCGGATTAAAAGTAATTGCCGTATAAAAATAGGTAAAGAAAAAGATTAAAGCAAAAAACAAGACCATATATAACGGCCCTGATGGTGACACCAAGCCGACAATTTTTTGAACCATTGGATTAGGGATAAATTGGGCAATGGTCGCCGGAAATAATAGCACAGATGAAGCAAAAATAATCGGGATTACCCCTCCCTGGTTAATACGCAACGGAATATAAGTACTTTGCCCGCCATACATTTTACGGCCAACGATCCTTTTGGCATATTGCACCTGAATGCGCCGCTGGCCTTCCTGAATGATAACAATTGCCACGATCATTAAAAGAAAAGCGCTCAGCAATAAACCCACCCCTACCATAGAAGCGCCACCCCGGACCAGGGTAACCGTCTGGGCAATATAAGTGGGGATACGAGAAACAATCCCCGTAAAAATCAATAAAGAAGCCCCGTTGCCAATACCATGTTCAGTAATTAATTCTGCAAACCACATGACCATAGTACTGCCAGCAGTTAAGGCAATGACCGAGCCGACCAAAAAGATAATAAAATTATAATCTTCAACCATCACACCCCGGAGCCAAAAAGCCATGGCCGTTGCCTGAAACAGGGCCAAGACAACAGTTAAGTAACGGGTATAGCGGGCAATCTGCTTTCTGCCTGAATCACCTTCTTTGGACAGCTCTTCAAGCTGGGGCACAACAACAGTCAGCAGCTGCATGATAATTGAAGCATTAATAAAGGGCACAATGCCCAGAGCAAAGACTGAAAATTTCATTAATGCGCCGCCAGTAAACAAATCAAGAAAGCCCAACAGGTTGCCACTGCCAAATAAATTTTGAAGTTTAACTGCGTCAATCCCTGCCACCGGGATAAATGATCCCAAACGAAAGAGAATGATCATACCTATTGTGTACAAGAATTTCTTTCGCAGGTCGGCAATATTTAAAATCCCAGAAATTACGTTAAGCATTTGCCTCCAGCAGCCTCAATTTTCTTTTTGGCTGAAGCAGAAAACTTATCAGCCTTAACATTAAGCGCCTTGCTAATTTCACCATCACCTAAAATCTTTAACAGACCGGTTATACCAAGGCTTTCCTTGGTAATTTCGCCATCAAGTTTATTTAACTCAGACACATTTAAAACAGTATATGTCTTTCTAAACGGATAATTACTAAAACCACGCTTGGGCAAGCGGCGATAAAGCGGTGTTTGTCCACCTTCAAAGCGGCGGCCCTTTGTTCCACCACTGCGGCTCTTTTGACCCTTGTGACCGCGGCCGCAAGTCTTGCCTGTGCCAGAGCTGGTGCCTCGGCCTACTCTGGTTTTAGTCTTTTTTGAACCCTTCTTGGGTTTTAGATTATTAAGCTCCAACATTTTATACTTTTAACTCCTTACCCCTGAGAGCCAAAACCTGCTCACGACTTTTGAGCGAAGTCAGGCCGTTTAAAGTGGCGCGCGCCACATTGATAGCATTGTTTGAGCCAAGTGACTTGGCAACAACATTTTTCATGCCAACCAATTCTAAAATAGTCCGCACTGCACCACCAGCAATAACACCAGTTCCTGCAGGCGCTGGACGCAAGACTACCTTGCTAGCGCCAAACTTACCAACAACATCGTGTGGTAGAGTCCCCCCAACTTGGGTAATTTCCTGCTGGTTCTTTTTGGCTGCCTCCACCCCTTTGCGGATAGCAGAAGCAACTTCAGCTGCCTTGCCAATGCCCAAACCCACAGTTGACAGCCCGTCACCAACAACCACAACAGCCCTGAAACCCATTTTCTTACCGCCTTTAACAACTTTTGTTACGCGGCGGATTTGAACAACCTTTTCTTTAAGCTCCGGCTTTTTCTCTTGGTCTTCCATGTTAAATTCTGCGTCTTTCTGGTTCAAAAGAGTAACCCTCCTTCACGGGCAGCGTCAGCTAAGGCCTTAACCCGGCCATGGAACTGACACCGACCACGATCAAAAACAACTTTTTTAACTTTTTTGGCAACTGCTTTTTCTGCCAGCAGCTTGCCGACATTTTTAGCCCCATCAATATTACCGCTGTTTTTCATTGCTAAACTTGAAGCAGCAGCTAAAGTCTTGCCAGAAACATCATCAATTATTTGAGCGTGAATATTGCTGATACTGCGAAAAACAGACAAGCGCGGTCTTTCTGCAGTTCCAAATATCTTTTTCTTTCTTTTACTTTTGCGCTTCTTAGCCATAATTAAGCAGCTCCTCCTGCAACTTTAGCAGCCTTACCAGCTTTCTTTCTCACTTTCTCTCCTGCATAGCGGATGCCTTTACCCTTATAAGGTTCAACTTTTCTAATTGCCCTGATCTCAGCCGCCACAGCCCCAACTAACTGCTTGTCAATGCCTTTAACTGTAATCTTATTCGTCCCTTCCACGCTAAGTTCAATCCCGTCCGGCGCGTCAACTACGACTGGATGGGAATAACCAATTGAAAATTGCAGGCCCTTACCCTGCTTGGCTGCGCGGTAACCAACACCAACCATCTCCAGTCGCTTTTCATATCCCTGGGTCACGCCAATAACCATGTTGTTGACTAAACTATTGTAGAGTCCCTGCAAAGCCATGATTTTTGGATCTTTTGACTGACAAATCACTTTCACTGTAGCATCAGCCACTTCTATTTTTATCAAGTGGTTATATGACTGACTTAGGCTGCCCTTGGGACCCTTAACCTGGATTGTCCCATCAATAACTTTAACTTCAACACCTTTTGGTATCTCGATTAATCTTTTGCCTATTCTTCCCATATTAAATCACCAAATATAACAAAGCACTTCTCCCCCCACTTTTTGATTGCGGGCAGCTTCATCAGTCATGATCCCGCGTGAGGTAGAGATTATAGCCGTACCAAAGCCGGCCTGGACCCTGGGCAGGGAGCGAGCATCCGCATATATTCGCCTGCCCGGCTTACTAATGCGTTTTAAGCCCACAATGACACTACTTTTATCAGGTGCATACTTAAGCAACATCCGGATAAACTTCTTGTCCATCCGTTTAAGCACATCAGATTTTGCCGTATAACCCTCTTCAACTAATATCTTAGCGATGGCCTCCTTTTGGCCAGAATGAGGCATATCCACATTCTCGTGACGCGCATTCAACGCATTTTTTATTCTCAACAACATATCTGCAATCGGATCTGTCATTATTTCCCCCTTAATTACCAGCTCGATTTGGTCACACCAGGCAACTGCCCGGTATGGGCCAATTTTCTAAAACAAATTCGACAAACACCAAATTTTTTAATAAAAGAACGAGAGCGCCCGCAAAGATGACAACGGTTTACCCTGCGTGTTGAAAATTTGGGTTCTTTTTTTAATCTTTCAAGCCATGCTTTTTTTGCCATTAGTTAAGCTCCCCTTTTTTCCCCGATCTCTGTCTGTTTTTGAAAAGGCATACCAAGCGCCTCTAAAAGTTCTTTGGCCTCAGCATCATCAGGGGCGGAGGTAACAAAAGTAATATCCATGCCGCGGACGCGGTCAACCTTTTCATAGTCTACTTCTGGAAAAATTAACTGTTCCTTAATGCCCAGGGAATAATTGCCCCAACCGTCAAATGATTTGGAACTGACACCCCTAAAGTCCCTGATCTTTGGCAAACAAATATTAATTAATTTATCCATGAAATCATACATCCTGACCCCGCGCAGGGTTGCCTTAAGCCCAATCGGCAGGCCGCCCCTTAATTTAAAGTTGGCAATCGCCTTCTTGGCCTTGATAATGAGCGGCTTTTGCCCAACAATATCTGCTAATTCCTTGGCTGAAACATCAATTGCCTTGATGTTTTCTCTAGTTTCACCCACCCCACGGTTAATAACAATCTTGACTAACCGGGGCACGCGCATTGGGCTTTTATGACCCCTTATTTTTTGCAAAGCCGGCAATATTTCTTTATAATATTTTTCTCTTAATTTACTCATGGTTATACCTTGTCAACAACTTCGCCGCAGCGCACACAGCTGCGCAAATTTTTGCCTTCAACTTCCTTTCTACCGACCCGGGCAGGTTCGCTGCAGCGCGGGCAAACCAACATCACTTTAGACACAGGAATTGGCATGGTCTTATCAATGATGCCGCCTGGAAAATTTTGACTGGGTTTTTGGTGTCTCTTGACAACATTCATTCTTTCCACTAAAAGCGCTGACTTATCAGCCCGCACTTCTAAGACCTTGCCTTTTTTGCCTTTATCTTTACCAGAAAGAACGATCACCGTATCGCCCTTTTTAATATTAACTTTTTTGTTTCTCATTTTATACAACCTCAGTCGCCAAAGAAATTATTTTCATAAAATCCTTATCGCGCAATTCCCGGGCAACCGGACCAAAAACACGGGTACCCCGGGGCATCTTTTCTGGAGTAATAATAGCCACGGCATTGTCATCAAAGGTAACGTATGAACCGTCCGGTCTGCGAATCGGTTTTTTGGTCCGAACAATAACACAGCGCACGATTTCGCTTTTTTTGACCGTCTGACCCGGAGTAGCATCCTTAACTACCCCTACAATGATATCACCAATGCCGGCATAACGACGGTTAGACCCGCCTAAAACACGGATACACATTACGGTACGAGCACCACTATTATCTGCTACATGACATTTAGTCTGTACCTGAATCAATTGTTTTCCTCCTAAGCTGGACCAGTTGCAGCAGCTGCCTCACCCTGAACGGCTAGCTCCTCTACTACTTCCTCTTTTATCTTTTTCTTCGGCAATTCATGCATCTTTATTTTGCCTTTACCCAAAATCTTGACCACCCGCCATCTTTTATCACGAGAAAGAGGCCTGGTTTCCATTATTTCAACCAGATCACCAATCACGCATTCATTCTTTTCATCATGAGCCTTAAGCTTATTAGTTAACCGGACAACCTTTTGGTATAAGGGGTGGCGTTGTTTTCGTTCTATCTGCACCACAACCGTTTTATTCATCTTATCGCTGACCACAACACCGGTCCTAAGTTTCCTGTTTGCCCGCTTTGCTTCTTCCAATTTATTGTGCCCCCTTCTCGGAAATTATCGTTAATATCCTGGCAATATCGCGACGCAATACTCTTAGTTTAAGCGGATTTTTTAACTGCTGATTAGCCTTGGCCAAACGAGCCAGCATTAATTCCCGCCGCAGCTCTTGCGCCCTTCTTGTCAAATCATCAATATTTAGTTCTCTTAATTCAGACGCTTTCATCACTATTTCTCCAAAAATCTAGTTTCAATTGGTAGTTTATGGCTGGCCAGGCGCATGGCTTCTTTAGCATCAACTCGTGAAATGCCAGAAACTTCAAAAATGATATGGCCACGTTTAACCGGCGCAAGATAACCAACTGGCGCACCCTTACCACCGCCCATTCGGGTTTCAGCTGCCCTGGCTGTTTTTATCTTATCAGCAAAAGCCCTGACCCACACCTTACCACCCCTTTTTAAGTGGTGGGTCAATGCCTTTCTGGCTGCTTCAATTTGGTTAGTTGTCAAATAAACGCATTCCATGGCCTGTAGACCGAATTCACCAAAAGTAAGCACGGCCCCTGCGGAAGCCTTGCCGCGCAGTCTTCTGCGCTGGTGTTTTCTAAATTTTGTTTTGGCTGGAAAAATACCCATTATTTACTCACTACTCCACCTGCTGGAGCAGCTTCCTCTTTTTTAGGCGCCGAAACTGGCTGTTTATCAGCAAGCACTTCGCCTTTGTAAATCCAAACCTTGACGCCGATCTTGCCGTACATTGTCATAGCTTCAGTAAAACCATAATCAATCCTGGCCCTTAATGTATGCAAAGGCACACTACCAACTCGGTGCCATTCTGTTCTAGCAATTTCTGACCCGCCTAAACGACCAGCACAGCAAACCTTAACACCCTTGCCCCCTGCCCTTAAAACCTTGGCAGTAGACTGTCTCATGGCCCGGCGATAAGAAATTCGGCGCTCGAGCTGGTTAGCAATACTTTCTGCCACCAAGATCGCGCAGGCCTCTGGCTTGGCTTGCTCATGCACATTTAATTGTATCTGTTTGCCAGTCATTTTAGCTAAGCGTTCGCGTATCGCAGAAACCTCTTTACCGCCTTTACCAATAATCAAGCCTGGTTTCGCGGTAGAAATATCAACTTCAATCTGGTTAGCCTTGCGGCCAATTTTAATCCTAGAAATTCCTGCTTTAAAAAGATGGCTCTTTAAGAAACTTCTCAGCTTAAGGTCTTCAGCCAGCAGCCTGCCGTATTCCTGATCGCTGGCGTACCAAACACTATCCCAATCCTCAATTATTCCGATCCGTAAGCCTTTTGGATGAGCTTTCTGGCCCATTAACTTTCCTCCTTGCTAACTGTTTCCTGTTTTGGAGCAACACATATTGTTACATGACTGGTTCGTTTATTTATCGGAAAAATTCGGCCGCGGGCGCGTGGCTGCCAGCGACGCATTGTGATGGCCTTATTGGCAAAGGCCTCTGACACAATCAAACCATCTTCATCTAATTTAAAATTATTTTTGGCATTAGCAACTGCTGACTTAATCACCTTTTCTAATATTCTGGCCCCTTTGTTCGGCAAAAACTGCAGCAGGCGCAGGGCCTCAACTACTAATTTACCGCGCACAACTTTTGTCACCAGGCCAAGCTTGCGCGGAGAGATTTTTATCCATTTAGATCTTGCTTTTACCTTCATCCTGCTATCACCGTTGTCTTATTCGTTGGAGCGCTATGACCTTTAAAGGTTCTAGTATGAGCAAACTCACCTAATTTATGGCCAATCATGTTTTCTGTAATGTAAATCGGTATGTGGCGTTTGCCATTGTGCACAGCAAAAGTCAAACCAATCATGTCAGGCACTATCGTTGAACTGCGCGCCCAGGTCTTGATAATTTTTTTATCCCCGGACATCTGTGCTTTCTGCACTTTTTTTAATAACTTCTCATCTATATAAGGCCCTTTACTAGTTGAACGCCCCATTAATTAAGCCCTCCTCGAAATTATTAATCGATCACTCAAGCGTCTTGGTCTACGTGTTTTCTTACCCCGGGTTGGTTTACCCCAAGGAGTAACAGGATGCTTTCTGCCGATCGGCGACTTGCCTTCACCACCACCGTGCGGGTGATCACAAGGATTCATAGCAACACCCCGAACATGCGGCCGCCAGCCTAAATGTCTATTGCGGCCAGCTTTACCCAAAACTACGTTCTTGGCATCAAGATTGCCAACCTGGCCAACAGTTGCGCGACAGGCTAAATGAACCATACGCTGTTCGCCCGAAGGCAGTTTGATAATCGCATAACCGCGATCCTTGGCCATTAACATAACACCAGACCCGGCTGAGCGGGCTAATTTGGCCCCAGCCCCTGGCATCAACTCAATATTATGAATCACAGTACCAACTGGAATTGCGTTCAGCGGCAAGGCATTTCCCGGCCGGATATCAACCTCAGAACCGGTATCTACCAGATCTCCGTCACTTACCCCGAGCGGGGCAAGAATGTATCTTCTCTCCCCATCAGTATATTCCAATAAAGCAATGCGTGCATTGCGGTTTGGATCGTATTCTATGCCAAGAACCTTGGCTGGCATTTCTTTGTCACGCTTAAAATCAATCAAACGATATTTGCGTTTTGCCCCACCGCCCCTGTGTCGAGCTGAAATGCGGCCCCGCCAATCACGCCCACCTTTTTTAGACAGCTTTACCAGCAGTGATTTTTCAGGTGTACTTTTAGTAACATCAGCAAAGTCATCTGCGATTTGAAATCTTTGTCCTGGTGTTAATGGATTTTTCTTTTTCAAGCCCATTTTAAAACTCTAACTCCTCTATTTTTTGTCCAGCTTCAAGGGTCACGTAAGCCTTTTTAACTTTGGCAGTGCGGCCAATAGAGCGGCCCACAATACGACGCTTTGGTTTAACATTAATAGTGTTAACTGCTTTTACTTTTACCTTAAACAATTGCTCCACAGCTTGAGTTACCGCTATTTTTGTCGCCTCAGGATGCACCTTAAAAACATACCTAGACAAGGCCCTCTCACCAACTGCTTTTTCCGATATAACTGGTTCTAAAATAATTTGCTCAGGATACATTAGGCTAATCTCTCCTCTAACTGACTTATTACAGCTTTCTCAATCACAACTGCGTCAGCATGCAATACATCAAAGATATTTAAATCCTTAAGATAAATTGGATTAACTCCCCTGATGTTTCGTGCCGCCTTCATAAAAATTTCATTCTTATCGTCTAAAATAACAATGGTTTTGCCTTCGAGCTTTAAATCTGCTAATACCCTGGCAGCCAGTTTAGTCTTATTCTCAGCAAGTTTAAGCTCATCAATTATTTTTATCCTTCCCTGCGCTACTTTATCTGACAGGGCAATTTTCAAAGCCTTTCTCCTGACTTTTTTCGGCAGACTATAATTATAACTCCTTGGTTTTGGACCAAAAATAACCCCACCCTTGCGCCAGAGTGGTGAACGAATGCTGCCAGCACGAGCCCGGCCAGTTCCCTTTTGCCGCCAGGGTTTTTTACCCCCGCCACGCACTTCCGCTTTGGTCAAACTGGAGTGTGTACCGCGCCGTTTTGCTGCCAGATACCAAACCAGGGTAGAATGAACAACCGCTTCGTTCATCTTATGCCCAAAAACATCATCAGAAGCAGACAACTCTCCCAGGCTCTTGCCGGAAATATCGTACATCGCTAACTTTGTCATTTCTTGCCTCCAGCCGCGGGAGCTTTTGGTTTTGCCTCTGCTTTTGGAGTAGCTGCACTTGTTCGGTTAATAATAATCAGATTGCCTTTCTTGCCAGGCACAGTTCCCTTGAGCAATAACAGATTTCTAGCAACATCTACTTTAATAACTTTTATGCTCTTAACTGTACAGGTTTCTGCCCCCATTCTTCCAGCCATGCCTTTACCTTTAAAGACCCGGCCCGGCGTTGTGCCCGCGCCAATTGAACCAACAAGGCGGTGCGACTTGGAGCCATGCGACATTAGTCCGCGCGAATAGTGATGGCGCTTTACAGCACCAGCAAAACCTTTACCAATAGTCGTACCCTGAACTGTAACAACATCACCTGGATTAAAGATCTCAACCTTTATTTCCTGGCCAACCTTAAGTTCATCAACCTTGTCGACCCTCACTTCACGCAAATGTCTAGAAGTTGCTTCTTTCAAATGTCCTTTGAGCGGTTTGTTAATTTTTTTAGCCTGGCCAAAACCAAGTTGGACGGCATTATAGCCATCTTTTTCAACTGTCTTAACCGCTGTGACAACACAGGGACCTGTTTCAACTACAGTTACAGGAACCATATCCCCTACTTCGTCAAATATTTGAGTCATTCCTAATTTTTTACCTAACATACTATTCATCAAGCCTTACCCCATCTTTATTTCAACATCTACGCCTGCCGGCAAATCAAGCTGCATCAGCGCATCAACCGTCTGCGGCGGCGGATCCAGTATATCAATTAACCTCTTATGGGTGCGCATTTCAAAATGTTCCCTTGACTTCTTGTCAACATGCGGAGAACGCAGTACACAATAAATTTGTTTCTCAGTCGGCAGGGGCACAGGCCCGGAAACATAAGCCCCGGCTCGCTTGGCTGTTTCAACAATTTTTTTGGCCGATAGGTCCAGCACCCGATAATCATAGCCTTTTAATTTGATCCTGATCTTTTGCCTTACCATCTATTTTTTCCCCTTTTCGCTTTTGGCAGATACTTCACCTTTTGACTTGCTTACTAATTCTTCAGAAATATTTTTTGGCACTTCATCATACTCACTAAATTCCATGCTGTAGGTTCCCCGCCCTTGGGTTAGCGAACGCAGGCCAGTAGCATAACCAAACATGGTTGACAAAGGCACTTTTGCTTTAACAGTTTGCAGGCCAAGGTGGGATTCCATGCCTTCAATCTTGCCGCGGCGGCTGTTAAGGTCACCGATAACATCGCCCATATACTCTTCTGGCATGACTGTTTCAACCTTCATAAGTGGCTCAAGCAAAATCGGCTTACTTTTCATAATACCATCTTTAAAGGCCATAGAGCCAGCAATCTTAAAAGCAATTTCTGAAGAATCAACATCGTGATAAGAACCATCAAACAGCGTTACTCTAACATCAAGCACTGGATAACCAGCCAAGACACCTGTTGTCATGGCTTCTTTAACTCCTGATTCAACTGCCGGAATATATTCTCTAGGAATTGCGCCGCCAACAATTTTATTAACAAACTCAAAGCCCTTGCCTGCTTCAAGCGGCTCAAGCTTTAAGAGAACGTGGCCGTATTGGCCGCGGCCGCCGGTCTGGCGGATAAATTTTGACTCAACCTCCGCAGTGCCGCGAATTGTTTCTTTGTAAGCAACCTGAGGTTTACCCACGTTAGCTTCCACTTTAAACTCTCGCAGCAGGCGGTCAACAATAATTTCCAGATGCAGCTCGCCCATCCCAGAAATAATAGTCTGGCCGGTTTCTTGATCGCCTTTAACCTTAAAGGTGGGATCCTCTTCTGCCAGTTTGCTCAGGGCTAGGCCAAGCTTTTCCTGGTCTGCCTTGGTCTTCGGCTCAATTGCCACGAAAATTACCGGTTCCGGGAACTGGATCGACTCTAAAATAATCGGTTTATCCTCGCTGCAAAGTGTGTCGCCAGTTGAAGTATTCTTTAAGCCAACGGCAGCGGCAATATCGCCTGCCCAGATCTCGCTAAGCTCTTCCCGTTTGTTAGCGTGCATCTGCAGGAGCCTGCCGATCCTTTCCCGTTTTTCTTTAACTGAATTATAAATATATGAGCCTGCCTTAAGCACGCCGGAATACACTCTAAAGAAAGTCAAACGTCCTACATAAGGATCTGACATAATCTTAAAAGCCAGGGCAGAAAATGGCTCATCATCATTGGTGGCCCGATCTTCTTCTTGCCCGGTTTTGGGGTTGAGTCCGGTAACCTTTTTCTTCTCAACAGGTGAAGGCAAGTAATCAATAATAGCTTCCAGCAAAGGCTGTACGCCGCGGTTCTTAAAAGAAGATCCGCAAACTATAGGAATAATTTTTGCCTCAATAACAGCTTTCCTGATACCGGCCTTGAGTTCTTCTTTTGTAAGCTCCTGGCCAGCCAGATATTTTTCCAACAGCTTATCATCTGCCTCAGACGCAGCTTCAACCAGTTTTAGCCTGTATTCTTGCGCCTTGGCCTTAAGGTCATCAGGAATTGGCACGCGTTTTATGTCCAGGCCTAATTCATCGTCATAAACAATTGCATCCATTTCCACTAGATCAACCATGCCTCTAAATTTATCTTCTGCCCCAATTGGCAGTTGCAGCAACACAGGCTGGGCCAACAACCTTTCTTTAATCTGGGCAGCAACACGATAATAATCTGCCCCTACCCTGTCCATTTTATTAATGTAAGCAATCCTGGGAACTGCGTAGCGAGTGGCCTGACGCCAGACTGTTTCAGATTGCGGCTGCACCCCGCCAACTGCGCAGAAAATAACAACCACACCATCAAGAACGCGCAAGGACCTTTCCACTTCTACAGTGAAGTCAACGTGACCGGGTGTATCAATAATATTGATGCGATGGCCGCGCCAAAAAGTAGTGGTGGCAGCTGAAGTAATGGTGATGCCGCGCTCTTTTTCCTGCTCCATCCAGTCCATCGTTGCATTACCGTCATGAACTTCACCAATTTTATGAAGTCGGCCACTATAGAAAAGCACTCTTTCTGTAGTAGTCGTCTTGCCGGCATCAATGTGTGCCGCAAAACCCATATTCCGATATTTATCTAATGCATATTCTCTAGGCATAATTATTTACCATCTAAAGTGAGCAAAAGCCTTGTTCGCCTCCGCTGTCTTATGAACATCCTGTTTTAGCTTCATTGCCAAACCAGCGCTATTGCTGGCATCGATCAGTTCTGCGCTCAAATTCTCGATCATTGATTTACCTTTTTTGTCGCGGCAAACCCGGCGAATCCACTGTATTGCCAAAGATTGGCCCCTAACCCTGGAAACCTCTATAGGCACCTGGTACGTTGCACCGCCAACGCGGCGGGCTTTTACCTCTAACTGCGGCGTAATATTAGCAATCGCCTTTTCAAAAACCTCCAAAGGTTCTTTCTTAGTTATCTTTTTGATCTCTTCAAAAGCAGAATAAACAATGTTTTCCGCTAAACTCTTTTTCCCTTTGATCATTAGCTTATTAATAAATTTCTGGACTAAAACACTCCCATAAATTGAATCAGGAGGAATATCTTTTTTGGGCACTCTTCCACGTCTAGGCACTGGCAGCTCCTCCTTTTCCTTTCCCTTTAGTTTTCTTTGAGCCATACTTTGAACGGCTCTGAGCCCTGCCTTCAACCCCAGCAGTATCAAGACTGCCGCGCACAATATGGTAACGAACACCAGGCAAGTCCTTGACACGGCCGCCGCGGACCAACACAACTGAGTGCTCCTGCAGGTTATGGCCAACACCTGGGATATAAGCTGAAACTTCAATGCCCGTAGTTAACCTGACCCTGGCCACTTTGCGCAGGGCAGAGTTTGGTTTTTTTGGCGTAGTGGTATAGACACGCACACACACACCGCGGCGCAAAGGACTGCCCTTTAACGCAGGCGCCTTGCTCTTAAATTTTTTCCTTTCCCTTTTTTTCTTAAGCAACTGATTAATTGTCGGCATTAAGTCTTTTCTCCCTTTTCAGCTTTAGTCGCTGCTTTAAGCTGTCCTAATAATCCCATTGTTGGAACTAATTCCAAGAAGCGGTAATCGACAAATCCTGTTCCAGCTGGGATCAATTTACCAATGATCACGTTTTCTTTTAAGCCATACATCTCGTCAACCTTGCCGCTGACAGCGGCATCAGTTAAAACCCTGGCTGTTTCCTGGAAGGAGGCAGCAGATATAAAGCTTTCGGTTGAAAGGGAGGCTTTGGTAATACCAAGCAAAACTTCCGTAGCTGTTACCTTTTCACCTTTAACTTTTGCATTGATCTCATCAAGCCTGTTCTTTTCAATTAATTCCCCAGGCAATAAAGTCGTATCGCCAGGCTCTGCAATACGGACCTTCTTGGTCATTTGGCGAACAATAACTTCAACATGTTTATCAGAAATTGTAACGCCCTGGCTACGGTAAAGTTTTAGAACTTCATCAACCAAAAATGCTTGGACCGCAGTAACTCCGATGATGCGCAATACATCATGGGGGTTAACTGTCCCTTCAGTTATCTGCATACCCTTATGAACTTTGTCGCGCGAAATAACACGCAGTCTTGTTTCATAAGGCACTAGATATTCTTTGCGCTCGCCTTTTTCTTCCACAACTGTAACAGAGCGCACACCTTCACTTTCTTTAATCTCAATTGTGCCGTCAACCTCAGCCAGAATAGCGGCATTTTTGGGACGGCGGCCTTCAAACAATTCCTCAACCTTTGGCAACCCCTGAATAATATCACGTGTTTTACTAGGATCGCGGCGAATAGACTCAACCTTGGTCAAAACATTATAACTTTCAACATTATCACCATCACCAACAAAAAGCCTTGACCCTGCCACTACCAAAAAATTTTCACCAGGAGCAATAATTATGCTGGATTTTTTGGCTTCAATAACTGCGCCAGAAACCTTACACACAACCCCAGCCGCGATTTCATCCCCTGCCTTTACCTTATCGCCAAACTTAACGAATACCTGGGCTTTGCTGGGAATATCGTAATCTTTAGTAACCTTAGGATTGTAAACGTAAATTTCGCCGTCTTTTTTGGCAATTGTTTCATGTTTCCTGCGGCCAGTTTCCAGGCCAAAATACATGACCCTGCCGGCTGCGCTAGTAATAACATATTCGTATGTTGCGTCGTGCTCAGCAATAACCTCGCCTGCGCCAACTTTTTGGGCATCCTTGACCTTGAGCACAGAACCTGCTGGCAGCGGATATTCCTCTTTTTTATCCTTTATCTTTACATATAATGTAGTGCTGCGGACAACCATTTTCTGTTTGGCGCCGCTTTCATCAGGCACATTCCTAATCTCAATACCTTCAGCAAACTTAATAGTCCCGCCATGTTTGGTCTTAATGAAAGCCTTAGCCCCTTTGTGCAAGGCAACACCGCCAATATGGAAGGTTCTCATGGTAAGCTGTGTGCCAGGTTCACCAATTGATTGGGCCGCAATAGTACCAACTGCTTCGCCAATGTTTACTGGCCTCATATTTGAAAGGTCCAAACCATAACATTTTTGACACAGGCCCTTTCTAGTTTTGCAGGTCAAGACAGAACGGACCTCAACCTTTTCAACGCCTGAGTCATAAATCTGTTTGGCTGTTTCTGGATCAACAATTTTTCCTGCTTTAACTAAAACTTTGTTACTTAACGGATCAATTATATTTTTAACTGGTGTGCGGTAAGTTAACCTTTGCCATAAGGGAATTAATTCTTCATACCCTTCCCTGATGGTCATTATTTCTACCCCTTCTTTAGTGCCGCAGTCTTCTTCTGTAATCATGACATCCTGGGAAACATCAACTAAACGGCGGGTTAAATAACCTGAATCAGCTGTGCGCAGGGCTGTATCAACCAGGCCTTTGCGCGCGCCGTACGAAGAAATAAAATATTCAGTCACACTTAAGCCTTCTTTAAAGTTTGTCTTGATCGGAATATCAATAATGTTTCCGGACGGATCCGCCATCAAACCACGGATACCGGAGAGCTGCCTGACCTGCTGGATGTTGCCTCGGGCACCAGAGAAAGCCATCATATAAACAGAATTCAATTTATCAAACGCAGCCAGCATGTTCTCGGTTATTTCTTCAGTAACTGCTCCCCAAATATCAAGCGAGCGGATAAATTTTTCCTTTTCTGAGAGATGCCCACTGCGGAAACTGCGTTCCAACTCAGCCACTTCCTTGGAGGCCTTGGCAACAATTGACTTTTTCTTTTCAGGAACAACTAAATCTTCAATCGCAATTGAAACACCAGCTAAGGTCGCGTATTTAAAACCCAGCCGCTTAATTTCGTCTGCAATCTGCGCAGTAACAGCACTGCCATAGCGCTGAAAACAATCAGTAATAATTTTTTCTAGTCCTTTTTTTTCAACAACACGGTTTATATATTCATATTCTTTTTCAATACCGCGTTTCTTCAAGACCCTGTTCAGGGTATAATTAAATTTAATTCTGCCAACCGTGGTTTCAATGATCTCACCATTACGGCGCACTTTAATTTTGGCCTGAAGATGAAGCTCATCTAAATCATTGGCCACCATGGCCTCCCAATCATTGGCAAAGATCATATCCCTGCCTTCCATGGCTGCTTCATTATCAACTGTCATATAGTAGGTCCCAAGGACCATATCCTGGGTCGGCGTTACGGTTGGACGGCCGGAAGCCACTGAAATTAAATTATTTGAAGCCATCATTAAGACCCGGGCTTCAACCTGGGCTTCAGGCATAAGCGGCACGTGCACTGCCATCTGATCGCCGTCAAAGTCAGCGTTAAAAGAAGAACAAACTAAAGGATGTATTTGAATTGCCTTACCTTCGACTAAAATCGGCTCAAAAGCCTGAATACCCAAACGGTGCAAAGTTGGCGCGCGGTTGAGCAGCACAGGATGACCTTTAATAACTTCTTCCAATATATCCCAGACCACAATTTCCTGGCGCTCGATCATACGTTTAGCTGATTTAACATTTTGAGCAAAATTACGATCAACAAGCTTGCGAATAACAAATGGTTTAAAAAGCTCTAAAGCCATGCCCTTGGGCAAACCACACTGGTGCAGTTTTAGGGTTGGGCCAATAACAATAACAGAGCGGCCGGAATAGTCAGCACGTTTACCTAACAGGTTCTGTCTGAAGCGGCCTTGTTTACCTTCAATAATATCTGTTAGTGATTTCAGAGGCCTGCCGGAAGAACCGGTGACTGCTCTTTTGCGGCGGCCGTTATCAATTAAAACATCAACTGATTCCTGCAGCATCCTTTTTTCGTTGCGGATAATCATCTCAGGGGCGCCCATGTTGATCATTTTCTTTAATCTGTTATTGCGGTTAAGCACCCGGCGATAGAGATCATTAAGATCGGAAGTAGCAAAGCGGCCGCCTTCGAGTTGGACCATTGGCCGCAGATCAGGCGGAATAACAGGCACGACATCCTGGATCATCCATTCTGGCCGGTTGCCTGATTTTTGGAAGGCTTCAGAAATCCTGAGCCGTTTGATAATTTTCATGCGCTTCTGACCTGTAGAGGTCTTAAGCTCGCGTCTTAACTTTGAAACCATTTGGGATAGATCAATGTGCGACAGCAGCTCACGAACTGCCCGGGCGCCAGTTTCAGCTTTAAAATCCTTACCATATTTTTCCAGCGCGTCCTGGTACTCAGCTTCCCGCAAAATCTTGCCGACTTTTAAGCGCTTAACACCTTCGGCAACTTCAGTAACAATATAAGCATCGTAATAAATTACTTCTTCCAGCGCGCGAGTGGAAACACCAAGCAATAGGCTCATATAACCAGGCACGCCTCGTAAGAACCAGATGTGGGCCACGGGCTCTACCAACCGGATATGCCCCATGCGCTCCCTTCTTACCCGGGAAGTAGTGACTTCAACACCGCAGCGTTCACAAATAATCCCACGGTAGCGCACGCGCCGGTATTTACCACAATGACATTCCCAATCCTTAACCGGGCCAAATATTTTTTCACAGAACAAACCGCGGCGCTCTGGTTTAAAAGTGCGGTAATTAATTGTCTCTGGCTTTTCTACTTCTCCGTGCGACCACATCAGGATCTGCTCCGCCGAAGCTAAACCAATCCGGAGACTACTAAACTCTTGACTTTCTTTTTTCTTAACGAATGCCAAACTTATTCCTCCTCTTATCGTCGAAAATTTTTGGGCTTTTCCTGCCCCTTAATTTATCTTCCTCATCAATGTTGACTTCTTTGCCGTCTTTATCCAATGTTTTAAGGTCGAGCCCTAAGCTGCGCAATTCCTTGACCAAAACTTTAAAAGATTCCGGTGTGCCAGGCTTGCCCATGGGCTTTCCTTTAATAATTGCTTCATAAACGCGAGAGCGGCCAACCACATCGTCTGATTTAACGGTCAACAGCTCTTGAAGCGTATGGGCTGCGCCATAAGCTTCCAGCGCCCAGACTTCCATTTCTCCAAAGCGCTGGCCGCCAAACTGGGCTTTACCGCCAAGCGGCTGTTGCGTAATCAATGAGTATGGCCCAGTTGATCGGGCGTGCATCTTATCATCGACCAAATGGATAAGTTTCATTAAATATGTATAGCCAACAGCAATCTTGCGGCCAAACGGTCGGCCGGTGCGGCCGTCGCGCAGTTCAACCTTGCCAGAAACATCAAGCCAGGCCAGGTCTTTTTCCACCGCTGCCTTGGCCAGCTCTTTTTCAACAATTTTGATCGAAGCATCTTCTTCATTTGACTCATCAAACGGGGCAATCTCATATTTCTTGTTCATTATTTTGCCGGCGTGACCAAGCAATAGTTCAAATATCTGGCCGATATTCATACGAGAAGGAACCCCCAGTGGATTCAAAATAACATCAACCGGCGTGCCATCAGGCAAATACGGCATATCTTCTTCCGGCATGATCCTAGAAACAACACCCTTATTGCCGTGGCGTCCAGCTAGCTTGTCGCCAACGCTCACTTTGCGCAGTTGCGCCATGTATACCCTGACTAATTCATGGACCCCAGGCGGAAGCTCATCGCCATTTTCCCTGGAAAATGTTCTAACAGAAATAACTGTGCCAAATTCTCCAGGCGGCACGCGCAAAGATGTATCCCGCATATCGCGAGCCTTGTCGCCAAAAATAGCACGCAGCAGTTTTTCTTCTGCCGGCAGCTCGGTTTCGCCCTTGGGGGTAACCTTGCCAACTAAAATATCACCAGACCCAATTTCAGACCCGGCCACAATTACGCCGCGTTCGTCCAGGTTAGCTAAGGCTTCTTCGCCAACGTTGGGAATTTCGCGGGAAATCTCTTCCATCCCAAGCTTGGTGGCGCGAACTTCAACCTCAAGCCTCTGCACATGGATAGTAGTAAATAAATCTTGTTTAACTAAACGCTCTGAAAGAACAATCGCGTCTTCATAGTTGTAACCTTCCCACGGCATCATCGCCACGCACAGGTTGCGGCCCAAGGCTAATTCACCCTGCGCCGTGGCTGAACCATCGGCAAGAACCTCGCCTTTTTTAACTGTCTGGCCAACTTTAATGAGGGGCCTCTGATGGACCAGGGTATCCTGGTTGCTGCGGTTAAAGGTTAGCAACCTATACAAGTCTTTTTTCTTGTTTGATTTTTGAATAATTATTTCTTCTGAAGTCACAGAAACTACTTTGCCGGGATTTTCCGCTCGAACCAAGGTGCGCGAATCACTGGCTACCTTTGCCTCTAAGCCTGTGCCAACAATCGGTGACTCAGGATTTAAC
>SDBU01003839.1_pt1 | contig 18869 bp, 13 predicted proteins | sample 2277071 | NCBI WGS metagenome assembly SDBU01 (sample SAMN10397929, study PRJNA504765) | marine sediment metagenome | isolation source: marine sediment core GS08_GC12, 126 cmbsf | place: Arctic Ocean: Gakkel Ridge, Loki's castle | collected 2008 | reverse complement strand
AACCACACTACTTCCGCTGGATAAGCTCTATTTTGTAACCGTCCGGATCTTCTACAAATGCAATCACGGTGGAACCATGCTGCATCGGACCGGCCTCACGCACGACATTACCGCCACGTTCTTTTATTGCCTTGCACGCGGCATAGGCGTCATCGACCTGAATGGCGATGTGGCCAAATCCGTTTCCAAGTTCGTATTCTTTGGTCTCCCAGTTATGGGTGAGTTCAATGACCGCCCCTTCTGATTCAGGACCGTAACCTATGAAGGCCAGTGTAAACTTTCCGTCAGGGTAATCTTTCTTTCGCAACAACTGCATACCCAGTACCTCAGAATAGAAATTTATGGAACGATCCAGTTCACCCACCCTGATCATGGTATGCAATATCCTCATGTCATCTCCGCAATGCAGTACATTGGTTTTTCCTGTCTTTACCAAATTGGATTACAACGAACAATTGCAATTACACCTCTTTGTATTCAGGGGTTTGTAGATGGTTTGCAAAAAAGTCGTCGTCAATCAGGACCGGCCTGCCGATTTCATAACCCTGCGCATAATCGATTCCCAGATTTTTAACTGCGTGTAATATCTTTTTTGACTCGACAAATTCAGCAATGGTCTTGATCCCCAGGGTATGGCCAACATGATTAATAGATTCCACCATGGCGTAGTCGATAGGATCGTCAACCATATCCCGTACGAAACCACCATCAATCTTCAGGTAGCTAACATTCAAATTCTTGAGGTACGCGAAGGAACTCAATCCACTTCCGAAATCGTCGAGTGCAAACCGGCAGCCCATTCCCGTCATCACTGCGATGAAACGGGTCGCGTGAGTGAGATTGGCAATGGCAGCTGTTTCTGTAATCTCGAAACAGATTTTTTCTGGATTAATGGCAAGTCGCTCAATAAGGTCAATCACGAACTTCCAGAATGTGTCATCTGACAGCGATTGTCCGGAAAGATTGAAATTAAAAATGGATGCACCGTCTCCCGTAATTTTCGTGTAATCAGCGATCAACTCAAATGAATGCCCAAGCACCCAGCGATCAATTGCGGGCATCACATGATAGCGCTCGGCAGCCGGAATGAACGCCATGGGTGGTATAATGCCGCCATCTTCAACTTGCATACGCACCAGAATCTCCCAATGATCACCGGCATTGTCTTGCAGCGACTGGATACGCTGAGCGAATATCAGGAACTGATCTTCCTCCAGCGCCGTGGTGATTCGGGAAACCCATTGCATTTCGCCATGACGTTGCGCCAGCACCTTGTCATCGGGCTGATACAGGTGAACCCGGTTTCGACCTTGCTCCTTGGCTGCATAACAGGCGCTGTCTGCTGCGCTGAGAATATCTGTCAGCGTTCCGCTGTTGGCGTCGATGGATACAAGCCCGATGCTGACGCCGATTTCAAAGGTACGGCCTTCCCACGAAAACCGGAACTCATTGACGGTTTTCCGCAGATCGTCGGCAATTTTTTCTGCTGTCGATAAGCCGCAATCGCTCAACAGCACACCAAATTCGTCACCCCCCAGTCGCGCCAGCGTATCCGCCTTACGCACCTTCTCACGCAAGCGTGCTGTAACCTGCTTCAGCAATTCATCACCGGCAATGTGGCCACAGGTGTCGTTAACGACCTTGAACTGATCGAGATCAAGATAGCATAAGGCATGAACGACGCCTCCGTGAAGGGCACTCTCCAATGCTCGTTTTAGCCGCAACTCGAACTCACGACGATTGATCAGTCCAGTAAGGGCATCGTGGGTGGCCTGGTGTGTTAGCTGCTGTGCCAACTCGCGCATCTCGGTGACATCATGCAGCCCGACTACCACGCCCACCAACCCGCCGAAACGATCACGTATCGGTGAGGCAGAGAACTCGATTGCGAATTCCCGATCGTGTTTCCCGACCAACACAATATTGACGTCAGAGGAAATAGGGTGACGTTTTTCAAGGCACTGCATTACGGGACTTTCAACAGGCTGGCGCGTGACTTCCTCCAGAAAACCGAATACTTCTTCAAAGCTATGCCCTTCCGCAGCTTCAAAGGTCCAGCCGCATATCTGTTCTGCTACTGGATTAATGTATTCAATACCGCCACTGACGTCCGTCGTCACCACACCATCACCGATGGACTCCAGCGTCACTTGTGCACGTTCTTTTTCCTTGAATAACTCTTCTTGTGTGCGCCGGATCTTGGTGATATCACGTGCCGTACCCTCCACGCCGGCAATACTGCCATCGTCATTAAAATAATACTGGACATTGGTCGAAGCCCAGATTGCAGTTTTATCCATGCGCCAAAGTGCCACCTGGTATCCCTTGACAACACCTTTCTCTTTTTGCAGTTTCTTAATAAGTGTTTTCTGTCCAGTTTCGTCAACGTACAAATCGGAAATCTTTCTACCCAGAAGTTCTTCAGGTTTATATCCCAGTAAATTTTCAACCGATGGTGAGACTCTTACTATCCGACCCGTGACGTCGGTCCGATAAAAGGTATCCTGCAGGCTATTGAGAATGCTGCTTAACTCTTTTTCCGAGCGCCGGATACTATCCTCTGCAAATTTGCTATCGGTAATATCGTGCACGAGGGATGCCACGCCAACCACCTCACCTGAATCGTTAACCAAAGGCGTGTTGTACCATTCACAGAATATTACGTGGTTGTCGCGGGTAATATTTTCGTTTGTGCTGCGCAATCCGCCATTCTGATTGACTAACCCGGCCCAAATATCATTAACATGCGGCAGAGCCGATTCAGGGATAATCAGATCGCGCGCATGGCGTGACAGCGCTTCTTTCTTTGTATAACCAAATATCTTCTCTGCAGCCGGATTCCATTCAACAACTTCGAAGTCCATATTCCACTCGATCACACCCAATGGGGTTTGTTCAACATGTAAGGCAAGCTTCTCCTGGGAAAGCAGAAGCGCCATCTCTGCATGCCTTTGCCCCGTTACGTCGCGCACAAATGCCTGCGTCATCAGTTTGCCGCCCAACTCAAGCCTCGCGGCATGTATCTCGATATAAACAGCCTCACTGTTGCCAGTAATCAATTCCGCCTGGAACAGCAATTTGTCGCCAATACTGGCGCGAGACATAGCGGAATCAAGACTTTCTGGTTCTGTATTTTTTATAAACTCAGTAACGGATCTACCGGCAAGATCTTCCTCCCGGCCCCCCAACAACACTTCGGCAGTACGATTGAGCTCCACAATATTGGCGTCACCGTCGAGCAACAGGATCGCGTCTGGCGCGAGCTCATTAAGCTCTCGATATCGTTGTTCCACCATTCGCTGCTCCTGGTGCAGTGTCAGCGTGTTTACGACCAGCGCCGTTTCCTGCGCCAACGCTTCAATCAGCCGAGCATCGCGGTCATTGAATTCACGATGTTGCGTGCTGGTCGTCGCGATTAATGTGCCAATAATTGCGTCACCGTATCGCAGCGGTGTGGCAATACACGAAAGAATGCCCTCCTGTTCCATGACTTCCGGATTCACACGTCTGTCCTGTTTGACGTCGGCAATCATTATCGTCTGGTCAGCCTTGAAAGATAATACTGCCAACGATGCGTCTGAGGTCAGCGGCAGTCGGTAGTATCCGTTGACGTTATAACCTTTTCCGGTTATGGCCACATTTACCATTTCGTTGGTGCTGGCGTCGTACAATAGAATGAATGACTTGTCTGCTCCAAATGCAGCATCACATATATCAAGAATGGAAATAATTGCTTCTTCCTTCATATCTGACGAAGAACTGGCGAGTATCTGGTTACGAATTTCCAGAATCTCGTTTTGCAGTTTCAGCTGTTCTGCAAGAACGCGGATATCTGAAGCGATAACGCCCAGTTCATCGGTAGACTGCGCCCTCAGTTGAGTCACATCCATCGCAGCCATTTGCGCCTGCGATTCAATAAACACCTGTAATGGCTGAAGCGACTGCCCCAGACTGCGCATAAATAACAGGCTGCCAACAATGGCCAGTAGTTCGAGGATTAACCACATGGCGAACGTATCAACACCGAAATAGCCGGTTCGCGTCCAGTAATACTGCACGAGCGTGGTATCGATCAGCAGTGGCACCAGCGCACCGAGTAGAAAAACTTTTGTCTTGAGGGTGACATGGGGCCTGACAAGCGCCACGCCGCTGACGGCTCGACCGAAAAGATCGAGTATTCTGAAAAAGATTGGCAGACCAACAATGATCGAGACGATGAGTGCTACCAGATGAATACGGAACCAGTCCACTGGACGGGCAACAAAATCAGTGTAAATCTCTGCGGCGATTATGACCGAGACCGGTGTCAATAGCAGATAAGCAATAAAGAGACCCCAGTAGTGAAGAGGAAATCGCCGCATGCTGTCCAGCGCAGGCTCACTCAACGACTTTCTACTTTCACCCAGATATTGCACAACCGGTCTCATACAGCGACCGAGATACCAGTAAGCAAACAGAAGCGATGCGATAATAAAAGCGGGTTCGATTGGCGTCAGTAGAATGGTGCTAATTTGTTCAGGCGTAAGCAGGCGGATAAACAACAGGAACGACAGACCAAACACCGGCGGGACCAGCCAGGTGAGTAGAATTAGCTGGTTAAATTTGCGCTTGAACGTATCTGCTGATATCGAATCGTATTCCATGGCTTAGCCTATTTGAATCGAACAGGAGAGCACATGGTACGGAAGCAGCCCGCAACCTGTACCGATAATAAAGTATAGTTAAAACTGCGGCACAAATTGCCGGAATCAGGACTTTTCAAGGCGCGCAGCGATACGCAGACGCAGGGCGTTGAGCTTGATAAATCCGCCCGCATCGGCCTGATTATAGGCCCCGGCATCATCTTCAAAGGTGGAAATGGCGGGATCAAACAGGCTATGGGTCTCGGATGCCCTACCGACTATAGTGACATTGCCTTTGTAGAGTTTCAGCTTGACATCGCCGCTCACCGTCTGTTGCGAAACATCAATCATCTGTTGCAGCATCTCACGCTCCGGACTCCACCAATAGCCGTTGTAAATCAGACTGGCATAGCGCGGCATCAGCTCATCTTTCAAATGTGCCACTTCGCGATCCAGCGTCAGTGATTCCATCGCCCGGTGCGCCTTGATCATGATGGTGCCGGCTGGCGTTTCATAACAACCGCGGGACTTCATACCGACGTAGCGGTTCTCGACAATATCATCACGACCGATACCGTTGGCACAGCCAAGCTTGTTCAGTGTCTGCATCAACACCGCTGGCGTCATGGCCACACCGTCAATGGCAACAATGTCTCCTTTCTCGAAACTCAGCTCGATATAAGTCGCCTCATCCGGCGCGTCCTCGGGGGACACCGTCCAGCGCCACATGCCCGCTTCCGGTTCTGCCCAGGGATCTTCCAGGATGCCGCCCTCATAGGAGATATGCAGCAGGTTGGCGTCCATGGAATACGGGGATTTCCCGCCCGGTTTCTTATCTACGGTAATGCCATGCTTGTCCGCATAGACCAGCAATTTCTCTCTTGAATTCAGGTCCCATTCACGCCACGGCGCGATGATCTTGATGTCGGGTGCGAGGGCGTAAGCACCCAGCTCGAACCTGACCTGGTCATTTCCTTTGCCCGTAGCGCCATGGGAGATCGTATCGGCACCGGTGTCGGCGGCAATTTCGACCAGGCGCTTGGCGATTAGTGGCCGGGCGATGGAGGTACCGAGCAGGTATTCGCCTTCGTAAATCGTATTGGCGCGAAACATGGGGTACACGTAGTCGCGCGCAAATTCCTCGCGCAAATCCTCGACATAGATTTCTTTGATACCCAGCGCTTTGGCCTTGTCCCGGGCCGGCTCGACCTCTTCACCCTGTCCAATATCCGCGGTAAATGTCACTACTTCACATTCGTAGGTTTCCTGCAACCACTTGAGGATGACCGAGGTATCCAGTCCGCCCGAATAGGCGAGCACCACTTTTTTTACTTGTGACATGACTCAGCGCAATCTCCATCAATTGAGTTGAAACGTGCGAGTTTGTCGTACGGGGACGACATATTTCACAGTAAACGAACCACCCTGAGAGGAATTATACACAGCACAATGCTGTTGATGCGAGATACTCCTCGCAGTCAGGCCGGGGTTAACCGCGCCTGTTGATGGTTGGGCTACTTCTTACGTGCTTTGCTTCGCCGAAGTCGTGATAGCAGCCGGCGTGCCATGTCCCCAAAAAGTTCGGTCTGGGTGGGGTGTGGGTGGATTGCCATGGCCACTTGCTCCAGTGTCATTTCACCCGACACCATCATCACCGCCTCACCAATCAGGGTGTCGGCGTGATCCGCCAGGAAATGCACCCCAATGATGCGATGACTGTTTTTATCCACCACTATTTTGATCAGGCCATCAGTTTCGCCACTGATCATGGCCTTGGCGTCAATACTCATGGGCACTTTGACTTCCACCGCATCCATGCCGGCCTTTTTGGCCTGGTCCATCGACAAACCGACAAATGCGGCCTGCGGACGGGTAAAGATAACACCGCAATCCCTGGATTGGTCATAGAACGCGGCCTCACCGGTGATGGTCATGGCCGCTACACGTCCTTGTTGTCCGGCGGTGTGGGCCAGCATAAGGCCACCAATAACATCACCCACGGCAAAGATATGCGGCACACTGGTACGGCCCGTTTTATCGACCTGGATAACGCCATTGTCAACAGCCACACCGGCCTTGTCCAGCGCCAACGGTTCCAGTACCGGGCGTTTACCGGTCGCGATGACCACGTAATCGCACTTGAATGTTTTCTTCTTGCCCTCGGCATCTTCATAGGCAAGCGCCATTTCTCCTGGCTTGCCTGATATCTTTTTGGCCTTGGCCGAGGTGACTAGCGTCAAGTTTTTTTCCTTTTCCAGAAGTGTCGTAAGTGTCTTGGCGATCTCCGGCTCCACTTCTTGCAGGCAACGATCCATGGCCTCGATTACGGTGACCTTGGCACCGAAATCGGCAAAGATCTGCGCCATCTCCAGACCTATGGCACCGGCACCGATCACACCCAGACGTTTAGGCGTCGCCTTCAAAGTCCAGACGGTATCTGAAGTCAGTACACCCTTGTTGTCTGCCCCCTCAATAGGCGGCACGAACGGTGGCGCACCGGTAGCTATAACCGCCACACCAAAAGACACTTTTTTGGTCGCTCCCGGCGTCCTCGGCAATTGCGCCTTGCGTTGCTCTACCTCAGGCATCCCTGCAGTCGTGCCTCCCGCGACACTAGCACGTCCCTGTGCGTCGCCTTCACCCGGAATCGGCGCGCGGGTATGTGGATCTTTGGTGTTGCCGCTGGTATCAATCTCGATGCTGTGGTCCGACGCGAAACGCGCGTATCCCTGAATCACATCAATTTTTACACCCTTATCAGTCTTGAGCGCCATGTTGCCGCGTGTTTCAAGTATGCCACGACGGGTCTCTTCCAGTATCTTCCAGTTTAGCTCCGGCTTGTCAGTGCCTTTTACCCCCAGTCGAGCATCATGGGCACGGTCACGCACACGATCGGCGCCTGCACGCCATGCCTTGGAGGGAATACAGCCGCGCCACAAACACTCGCCACCCGGAAGCGGCGCATCATTTATCATTGCCACCTTGAGACCGTGTTGCACCAGATCGCGGGCACAATCCTCACCTCCCGGCCCACCGCCGATCACCACGATGTCATAATCCCAGTCGCCTTGCGGAATCGCCGATTCACCTTGTGGTGCGTCAGCCGGTGCAGCCGCACCACCACCCAGCCATGTTGGATTTTCTACCAATCCTTTAAAGGTATTGAGGAACTTGGCGGCATCGGCACCATTAACAATGCGGTGGTCCGCTGTAATCGTCACCGGCATACCTTCCGGCCCGGCGGTTGAAATAGCAAAAATGGCCGATGTCCCCGGGGCGGGAATGGCATCAAATTGCGCCACGCCTATCATGCCCATGTTGGAAATCGTAAACGTCGGGTTGGAATACTCTTCAGGCTTCAAACGACGCTTGCGTGCACGATCCACCAGGTCGACCCAGTCTGCCGTCAGCTCCGGCAACGAACGGTGTGCAGTTTCACGCAATACCGGCACCACCAGACCCATGCCTTCGGTTTCGACAGCAAGACCAATATCGACTTGTTCACGCTCGACGATGCGATCTTCATGCTGGTAAACCGAATTGATTGACGGGTGTTTTAATATCGCCAAGGCCGCTGCCTTAGCGATAGCGACGGTAAATGAGGCGCCTGCTTTTTTTGCAGCTGCTTTCAATACTGTCGGTTGTATATTCACGGTGACGCGAAAAAGCGGCATGGAAAGCGAGTACTCCATGTTATGCGCCACCGCTTTTTCCATACTGTTCATGACGCGACCTTCCCCCGCCACCTGGAAGATGCGCTTGATGGAAGTCTTTTGAACGTCCGCATTCAGTACATCTGCGGCGACAATAACGCCGTCGGCACCAGTACCTTTAATATGATTGAGGTCGATACCGTGGGCGCCAGCGAGTTGGCGCGCATAAGGGGTTGCCTTGGCGTTGCTTGGACGCGGCGCTGGTGTCGCGCCATGGGGCATCGCCGGTATATGGGTTTTCGGTTTCGCCGTGCCCGCGGGTTCTGACTTCAGCACGGCAGCTGGCACTGCAGTACCCACGGTGCGTTCACTAACAAGTACCTGGCTCTTGTCGTCGACCAGAAAGACGATGGCCTCACCCACCGGCACCACACTGTCGATGGCTGCGATGGGGCCGGAAAGATAACCTTCCCGAAACACCTCGACATCCATGATGGCCTTGTCCGTTTCCACTGTCGCGACAATAGTGCCGCGCGAGATGTGGTCACCCAGCTCTTTCTCCCACGTCACCATGGTGCCCTCGGTCATCGTATCCGATAGCTGCGGCATTTTTACGGAATGAGCGCCCTCGGGTATTTTGTCCATTGTGACAGGTGCGGCGGCGCTATCTGAAGAAGCAATATTACTGGCTGAGCTGCCAGCAATATCAGGCGCACCCTCGCCCTCGACTACGTCCTTTTTGTCGACAACCAATATCGCCATGGCGTTGCCCACAGGAATAACACTGTCAACAGCGGCCACGGGGCCGGACAAGTATCCTTCATGGAAAACCTCGACATCCATAATGGCCTTGTCCGTTTCTACTGTCGCGACTATGGTGCCGCGCTCGACAAAATCACCAACTTTTATTTCCCAGGACACAACCGTACCTTCGGTCATGGTATCCGACAGCTGCGGCATTTTTATTATGTAAGGAGTACTCATATCGAAGCAATTTAGCGCTGATGCTGTGATGCACCAGTCTCATAGTTTAAACATTGAAAACTGCAGGTCAGATCTTGCCTAGGGCCTTGAGCGCCCCTTGGTAAACATCTTCCACATCCGGGATTGCTGCTTTTTCCATGCGTTGATTATAGGGCACCGGCACATCAGCGGCGTGAATGCGAATGGGTTGGGCATCCAGTGCGAAAAAACAGTCTTCGTTAATACCCGCCATGATTTCCGCACCGACACCAACCGGGGCTTCATCCTCTTCGGCAATGACGACACGATGGGTTTTTTCCACCGAACGGCGAATGGTCTCACGGTCCAGCGGCTTCAACGAGCGCAGATCAATCACTTCGACACTGATGCCGTCTTTGGCCAGCATGTCTGCCGCGCCCAGGCACAGGTGTACACTGTAATTGTAGCCAATGAGCGTAATATCACTGCCGTGGCGCACGATCTCGGCGCCTTCCAATGGACGGAAGAATTCCTCGTCGGGTATCTCTTCCTTCATGTTGTACATGCGTTCGTGTTCGATAATGATCACGGGGTCATTGCAGCGAACCGCCGATTTCAACATACCGTAGGCATCCAGTGGTCCGCGAGGGGTCACCACACGTAGCCCCGCAGTCGACATAAACACACGTGCCAGTCGTGCAGAGTGCTGCGCCGCCAGCTGGTGCGCCGTACCGCCCGGGGTGCGAATCACCAACGGGCAACTCACACGCCCACCGGACATGTAACGAATCTTGGCAGCGGCATTAATAATGGTATCGAGCGCCAGCAAGGCGAAGTTAATAGACATGATCTCGACAATGGGTCGCATGCCCACCATGGACGCACCAATACCGATACCGGTATAGGAGTTCTCCGAGATCGGCGTATCAATAATGCGCTCCGAGCCGTACTTTTCGTAGAGCCCCATTGTCGCTTTGTAGGTGCCACCAACAACACCAATGTCTTCGCCCATGGCAATAACCATTTTGTCGTTGGCAAGTTCTTCGTCGTGGGCGCGCCGAATGGCTTCCCAGTATGCAATCTCGGCCACGCCTATTCTCCTTCGTTTACCAGTGGCCCGATCCAGCGCGGATCCGGGTTGTCATCAAGCACATAGCGTGTCAGTTCTTCCACCGGTGGCTCGGGGCTTTCTTCGGCAAACTTGATGATGTCATTTTCCATCTCGTGATCGATTTCCTTTTCCCATGTTTTGATATCGGTATCGGTAATCAATCCGGCTTTCTTGAGACGTTCAGAATAAATCTTGATGGGATCGCGTTTTTCCCATTCGGCTTCTTCCTCGCGGGTGCGATAGCCCTTGGCATCAGACATGGAATGACCGCGATAACGGTAAGTCATAAATTCAATGAAATAGGGTTTCTTTTCCTCGCGCACAAACTTGATTGCATCGGCAGCGGCTTCCATAACCGTATCGATGTCCATGCCATCGTGTTGACTGGCCTTCATGTCGTAGGCGGCCACACGTTTGTACTGATCGGTCACCGCCGTCGAACGATCGATATGGGTGCCGATGGCATAGCCGTTATTCTCACAGACGAACAACACCGGCAACTCCCACACCGAGGCCATATTCATGGTTTCATGGAATGTGCCCTGATTGTTGGCACCATCGCCGAGAAAACAAATAGATATCTGGTTTTCACCGCGATGTTTGGCGCCAAGCGCAAAACCAGCAGCCAACGGGAACGGTTGCCCAACCAGGGCGTAGCCGCCCATAAAATTAACGGTAGGGTCAAAAATATGCATGGAACCGCCGCGACCGCCGCTGGAACCGGTTTCCTTGCCGTAGAGTTCGGCCATCACCTCACGCGCCGGGGCGCCGGACTTGATGGCATGAATATGGTCACGATAACCGGTAATCACGTAATCATGCCCGGTCTGGGCCATTTCCAGCACACCAGTAGCCACTGCCTCCTGGCCGGAATATAAATGCAGGAATCCGCCGACCTTGCGCTCCATATAGGCTTCGAAAGTGCGGTCTTCGAAACGACGATAGAAAATCATTTCACGCAAAAGGCGTTTCTGGTCTTCGGGTTTCATGGGTCTCCCTAACGTACAGTTACGATAATTGGTGGGATAACAAGTCGTCACCAAGCAATAATTGTGATCATTATTGACAGCCGATAATCTCTACCAGCCGCAACGAGGGCGGTATGATCGTTTTTTTGCCTATAGAGGTCAAGACGACTATTTTAGCCGCTTTTTTTCTCTGCTTGCCTATCGGGAATTTCCGCAAAGACAAGTAGTTCGCGACAAATCGATGCAATTAGCAACATGTTAGCCCACATAACAGAAAATAGCCTAATGTGTTAAAACAATTCGCTATTAACCCACACGTGGGTTCAACATCGCGGATAGGCCCGGAGATCGAACGGAAATATGATTCACGACTGAATTATTTTTGCGGTAGCATGTTCGACCCAAAAATAAATAGACAGCGCATCCCTGGTAACCAGACCGGGGGGCTGTGGATTTCACCAGAGACGAGGACCAGGATAATGAGTGTTCAGGTAGCCGAAAAACTGTTACAAGAGATGGCGCGATCCGCCAACGAAAAAGACTACGCTGCCCATATGGACTTGATCTCGCAACAAGTGAGTGTTTTCGGTATTCCAGGTTTTGAGGTCATTGGTTATGACGACTGGGCTCGCCAATGCCGGCATGAATTCGACAACAATATACTTAAGAGTGTCTCCTACGGACCGATGAAGGTGGTGGCCGAATCGCCCGGCCGGGTTATGTTTAAAACCCTGGAAACCGTCGAGGCCAATGATGGCACCCGTAACTGCAATGGTGTAGAGATCATTATCCAGAAAGAGGATGACGGAAAGTGGCGTGTGCTGCAGGAGCGCATCTTGCCGGAAGACGAAGCCACCCACGACGGCATTTCCGTAGACACCGGTAGTGCTTGAAATATCGGCAAGAGTGGCATAGATTAGCGCCCGACCAAAAAGGTCAACTACTAAATATTTCGCAAGCCAAGTCACACTAACTCATTAATAAAAGAGGCAAACTCATGAAGAATCCTCTGGATTCCGTTACCGGTACCATTGTTTCCGGATTCGTTTTGACAGTCATTCTCTACCTGATCGCAACCAAATTCCTGGTTGTGGCCGGTTAAGCCATTAAGTAAATAATAAAAGGTTACTCACTATGGATCTTATTCTGGATCGTTGGTTACATATTCTGGCTGGTATCACCTGGATCGGCCTGCTGTACTACTTCAATTTTGTTCAAGTGCCTTCAATGGGCAAGGCCAAGGCCGATGGCATTGCTGCCGATATTGTGCCCAAGCTCATCGCACCCAAGGCCCTGTTCTGGTTCCGTTATGCGGCCCTGGCAACGTGGGTGACCGGTGCCTACTACCTGATGGCGGCACCGCACCTGAGCTTTGCCGACGCCTTTATGCTCAAGGGCGCCAGCGCTCTCATTGGTATTGGCGCCTGGCTGGGCACCATCATGTTCTTCAATGTCTGGGTGCTAATCTGGCCGAACCAGCAGAAAGTGTTGGGGCTGAAAAAAGCCAGCGCCGAGGAAAAAGCCAAGGCTGCCCGAGTGGCACTACTGGCCTCCCGCACCAATACCCTGCTGTCTATTCCGATGGTGTTTTTCATGGTCGTGGGTCCCCATGGCCTGCCAATGTAAATTCCAGTGACATCGACGTCAAAACAGGCCTGGTCAAACCGGGCCTGTTTCATTTTGGGCTTGGCAGACCCGATTTTAGGGGCTAGAATTTCGTTTTAATAAGAAGGTAGCGCCCTGCTTGCGGGGCGCTTTCTGTTTTTATGGCTAAAGTCTCTTTTCTCATGCAGACCTATGGTCGACTGCCGGTGGCGTTCGAGCGCGGGCAAGGTGGCTGGCTGTGGGACACTGACGGCAACAAATACCTGGACGGACTCGCCGGCATCGGCGTGTGCTCGCTGGGACACGCCCACCCCGCTGTCACCAAAGCCATTTGCGATCAGGCCGGTACGCTGCTGCACACCTCAAATTGGTACCGGATTCCGATGCAGGAAACACTGGCCGAGCGCCTGTGCGCCCTGTCGAATATGGAGCGCGTTTTTTTCAGCAATTCCGGCGCCGAAGCCAATGAGGCTGCGATCAAACTGGCAAGGCTCTATGGTCACAACAAGGGCATTGATGTCCCGACCATTATTGTCACCGACCAGAGTTTTCATGGTCGCACCATGGCCACGCTCACGGCCACCGGTAGCCGCAAGGTACAGGCCGGATTTGAACCACTGGTTCAGGGTTTTGCCCGCGTCCCCTATAACGACCTCGATGCCATACGCCAGGTTGCCAACAACAACAGCAATGTAGTTGCCGTGCTAGTGGAACCGATACTCGGTGAAGGCGGTGTGGTCATACCGACTGCCGGTTACCTTGCGGGCCTGCGCGAGATCTGTGACGACAACGATTGGCTGTTAATACTTGATGAAATTCAAACCGGGCTGTGCCGGACCGGCAAGTGGTTCGCCGCCCAGCACGAAAACGTGGTTCCCGATGTGATGACATTGGCCAAGGCACTGGGTAACGGCATGCCCATTGGCGCCTGTCTGGCACGCGGCGTAGCCGCGGAAATACTGGTGGCCGGCAAACACGGCAGCACCTACGGCGGCAATCCGCTGGCCTGCGCCGTTGCACTGGCGGTGGTTACCACCATGGAGAATGAGAAACTGGACCAGGCCGCCAGCAAGCTGGGGCAGACCTTATTGGATAAACTGCAAAACGCTCTCGCCGGTCGGGACGGTGTGCGCGAAATTCGCGGCAAAGGCATGATGCTGGCTATCGAGCTTGACCGCGATTGCGGCGAGATTATGACGACTGCGCTGAAAAAAGGTCTGTTACTCAATGTCACCGCCGGCAACGTGATACGCCTGCTGCCGCCGCTGATTCTCTCAGATGAGCAATGCGACCAGCTTGCGACAGGCGTAACAGAGTTGATTGAGGATTTTCTGGGTAAGTCATGAAGCCACGCCATTTCCTGTCATTAATGGATGTCAGTACCAACGAGTTTCAGCAGTTGCTCGGGCGCGCGGCAGAACTCAAGACCATCCATATATCCGGTGAAGTCATTGCCCCGCTTGCGGGCAAAACGCTGGCGATGGTATTCGACAAGTCCAGCACTCGCACGCGCATATCGTTCGAGGCAGGCATGGCGCAACTGGGTGGCAGTGCCATGTTCCTGTCACCACGTGACCTGCAAATCGGTCGCGGTGAACCCATCGAGGACACCGCACGTGTTATGTCGCGTATGGTGGACGTCATTGTCATGCGCACCAGTGAACACGCCAAGGTTGAGAATTTCGCGGCGCACTCAAAGGTTCCGATAATCAATGCGCTGACCGACATGTACCACCCGTGCCAGTTGCTGGCCGACATGCAGACCTATATAGAACACCGCGGTGATATCGCCGGCAAAACTGTTGCCTGGCTGGGGGATGGCAATAATGTCTGTCACTCCTGGATGAATGCCGCCCGCTTGCTCGGTTTCAAGCTGGTGATTTCAACACCGGAGGGTTACGGCCCTGAGACGGCATTACTGGCCGAATGCAAAGATCACGTCAGCCTTGAGCGCGACCCCATGACTGCCGTTGAAGGCGCCGATGTGGTGGTCACCGATACCTGGGCCAGCATGGGCCAGGAAGATGAAAAGGCCGATCGCAACCAGGCCTTTCACCAGTACAAAGTCACGACGCAAATCATGGCACAAGCAAAAAAAGATGCCCTGTTTATGCACTGTCTGCCAGCCTATCGCGGGTTTGAAGTGGAGGCCGACGTCATTGATGGGCCACAAAGTGTGGTCTGGGACGAGGCCGAAAACCGGTTGCACGCGCAAAAGGCACTGCTGGAATTTCTGCTGGCGTCGAAATGAGCCCGCAACCCTGCTACTGAAGCTGACAGGCCAACATGGCTCAATGAGATTTGTTATCATCCAGACGATGGTCAAACCTGGTAGGAACTCATTTCATTGAGCGAGATGCTCTCCCTTAAGGACGTCGAGTGCAGTTACGACGACCACGTGGTCGTGCGTGGTCTGTCCATGCACGTCAATCGTGGCAGTCTGGTATGCCTGCTGGGGCCTAGCGGCTGTGGCAAAACCACAGTATTACGGGCGATCGCGGGATTTCATCCTCTGAATGCCGGCGAAATCCGGCTGAACGAGAGACCGATTTCGTCCCCGGGTTTCACCCTGCCACCGGAGAAAAGACGACTTGGTATGGTGTTTCAGGACTATGCACTCTTTCCTCACCTCGACGTGGCGCGAAATATTGCATTTGGACTGGGGCCACTGCCAAGCGCTCACCAGACACAGATCGTGCAGGCGATGCTCGAGATCGTCGGACTGGAGGGCATGGGAAATCGTTTTCCCCATGAATTATCCGGCGGCCAGCAGCAACGCGTGGCGCTGGCACGAGCGCTGGCGCCGCAACCGGACTTAATCCTGATGGATGAGCCCTTCTCCAATCTCGACATTGATTTGCGTGAACGCTTGAGCGAGGAAGTCCGGCAAATTCTGAAAAAACAGGGTATCACCATGGTGCTGGTCACCCACGACCAGCACGAGGCATTTGCCCTTGGCGACCAGGTGGGTGTCATGCACGAAGGTAAACTTCTGCAATGGGACACCCCCTACAATCTGTATCACGAACCCAACTGTCGTTTTGTCGCCGATTTCATTGGCCAGGGTGTGTTTATCGATGGCACACTGGTGGCACCTGATCGCGTTGAAACGAAGCTCGGCACATATAAAGGCAATCGCGCCTACGACTGGGATGCTGGCACTTCAATAGAAATGCTGCTTCGGCCTGATGATGTCATTCCCGATCCCGAGAGTGATTTAAGGGTGGAAATCCTGCAAAAGGCCTTCAAAGGGGCGGAAATCATGTACACTTTGCAATTGCCCGATGGCGGTCGGCTACTGTCCCTTTTCCCCAGTCACTCCGACCACCGTATTGGTGAAAAAGTGGGCATCCGTATCGAGGCAGACCATCTGGTCGCCTTTCCCAAAAACTGAAACACCAAAATACCGCGGGTATTCGGTCGTAGTATTTGGTCTATAGTATTTCTGTGGGCGGGGGGCTGCACACGCATTTTCGCGCTATAGTAGTCATTACAGGGAAGCATGGCTGAGCTGGCTTATGGAAAATATTGCTCTAAACGTCCTGATTATTGATGATTCGCCGGATGATTCTGAATTGCCGGTCAAGCAACTGCGCGCCGCAGGATACCGTCTGAAAACCCAGCGAGTCTATAGCCTGACCGGGATGGAAACGGCACTGCAAAAGGATTCCTGGGACCTGGTGCTATCCGAATATAACCTGCTGCAATTCAGTGCACAAATGGCACTCGACGCCCTGACGCGCAAAAAAACAGGCACACCTCTTATCGTAGTAACCCGCTCAATCAGCGACGAGGACGTTGCTTCCATTATGGCTGCCGGTGCACGCGATGTGGTACGCAAAAACGAGGCCGGGCGACTCTTGCCCGCTGTACGGAGAGAGCTCGCCGTTGCAGACATGAAACGTGAATTAACTATGGCGCGGTCGAAAGTGGGCGACATGGAAGTCCAGCACAGTGCCATGGTCTCCGGAACACAAGAAGCCGTTTGTTACTGCCACGAAGGCATGCACATCGAGGCCAACAATGCCTATTTATCGATGTTTAGCTACAACAGTCTTAAGGACCTGGAGGTGATACCGGTACTGAACCTGATTGACAAAATGGACCAGAAAAAATTCAAGGACGCACTGCGTAAAATTTCCAAAGGAAAATCACTCGATGGATCGCTGGCGCTGAAAGCAATCAGACAGGATGGTGAAATGATCCATATCGAAGCGGCTTTTGCGCCGGTGAGACTGAAAGGTGAAGATACCATCCAGATCACGTTCACTGATATCTCTGCACGCAAAGCGACAGAAGATCGATTGCAATATCTCACACAGCGTGATGCTCTTACAGGGCTCTACAATCGACACTTCTTTACCAAGTCGCTTACCCAGGCATTCAACAACGCTAAAAAGAATGGCGCAATCAGCACGCTGATCTATTTTGATCTGTTTGAGCTTAAGGATATTAGCAATTCCCAGGGTTATACCGTTAGCGACGGTATCCTGCTCAAGATCACCAAATTATTTCGCAATCACCTGGGATCTAATGCCATGCTGGCCCGATTTGGTGACGAAGAACTCACCATCCTGCTTGAAGGTGCAGACACAGAAACCGCAGATAAACTGGTGAATGAATTGAAGGCCATTCTGTCGAAAAGCAGATTTATTGTGGGCAGTAAAAAACAGCCCTGCGGCTGCGCTGCGGGTAGCGTGTTGATCAGCGCAGACCTCAAGAGTGTGCATGAAGCCGTTTCCAGGGCCGTCGCCATGAGCAAGGGTCAGCGCCCGCCTGCCAGTGCATACGCAAATGCAGAAACAGCAAAATCCACCCCGGCCAGTCCAACAGCGCCAGCTATCATTGGCGATCCCGCCGACTTTGAACAGATTACCGCGCCCGCCGATGTACCATCGCTTTCAGGTGCAAAGATGGAAATCGTAACAACTCCGGCTGTATTCGCAAGCGGTGATCCAGAGATCGCCGCTGCGCTGGCGAATGACAACTTCCGTCTTGTTTATCAACCTATCGTCAGCATGCTCGGTGAGGCGGATGAAATGTATGAAGTCCTGGTGCGCATGGTCGGCCGCAACGGCGAACTGATCAGTCCGGGCGAGTTTATGCCCAAAGCGGAAGCCTCAGGCCAAATCGGTGAGATTGATTGCTGGGTAGTGCAACGCACACTGGAGTTGATTGCTACCATAGAAGGTGAGGGTCGCCGTGTCAGTTATTTCGTCAATATCTCTCCCCGCAATCTCACCAACTCCGACCTGGTTCCATTAATTATTAACACCGTCAAAAAGACCGGCATTGACGGCAGCCAACTTGTTATCGAAATGTCGCACCCGCTTGTTGCCGAGAACCTCAGTCAGGTGTCACATTTTATCAATCAGATTCGTGAAGCCGGGTGTCAGATCTCGCTGGACAATTCAGGACCTGTTACCGACGCCTTGTTGAAATTGCCGCGACAGTCCATTAAGTATCTCAAATTTGATGGCAACGTCGTAAGCGAACTGGGCAGCTCAAAAGGCAATAGCGCGCTCTCCGCGGTAATGGACATGGCAAAACAACTGGCAATCCGTACCGTCGCCACCCATATCGAGGACGCAACTGCGCTTTCCGAGGTATGGCCATTGGGATTTGAATTCGTTCAAGGTCATTACTTCCAGCAACCCGATGAAGACATGAGTTACGAATTTACGGCCGAAGACGAAACAACCCTTTCAGAAGACGAAATGGCGCCCTCCTGGTCGCAATAACAGCTGCGCCATAAACCCCTGAAAGCAGCGCGGATTTCCTACTAAACTGCACCGTATCTCGTGTTGGCGACAGCGCACGTGTAAACTGCGCGCTCGAGAATCTTTTACTTTCGCTCAATTATGCGTATACGCCACTACGGGGCGGCTCCCGAAAATCGTAATGACTGGAAAACCATACGCACCTTGCTTCCCTATTTATGGGAATTCAAGGGACGCGTGGTGCTCGC